>OMGQ01001087.1_pt1 | contig 17596 bp, 16 predicted proteins | sample 1646071 | NCBI WGS metagenome assembly OMGQ01 (sample SAMN05578585, study PRJEB25193) | human gut metagenome | biome: Human Microbiome; feature: human-associated habitat; material: feces | host: Homo sapiens | place: USA:Birmingham
AAAAAGCCCGACTACCCCTGCGATTGACCAGATAAAATCTTTGGCATTGTGGTCAAAATTGTGGTCAAACGACCCCGACAAATGACCTTTCTTCCCCAGCTAAGTTACATCGCGCAATTTCGATTTTCACCAATCGAAGTTGCGCTTTTTGTTTGCACGAATTATCTATACGGAGGATTTGTCAACCGATGCCAAAACTCTATACGGCATCCTGCTTGACCGTATGAGCCTTTCTGTTAGAAATGAATGGTTTGACAAAAAAGGTCGAGTGTTCATCATCTTCACGATTGAGGATGTCAAGAGGACTTTGCGTTGCGCAGACAACAAAGCGACCAGACTGCTCCGGGAACTTGAAGAATTTGGTTTGATTGAACGAAAACGTCGAGGACAAGGAAAGCCATGTTTGGTGTATGTGAAAAACTTTTCGTCAGAATCTTCAAAGGAGAGTGTCAAGAACCGTGATAATGACGATTCTTGTGGCTCTAAAATCGCTTGTCAAGACCCGGTAAAATCACGAGGTATTAAGAAGAAAGAGAATAAAACAGAGATGAATAATACGAATCCTATCCTTTCCGACGAATCGGAGAAGATGAAGAATCGCGAACTGCTCGAAGAATATTTTTCATGTTCTTTGGAGATAGACCTTCTTCTCCGGCTCTGCCCAGATGATGAGGACACTATCTACCAAATCGTAGATTTGCTGGTGGATACCTGCGCTACCAACCGTAAGCTACTGCACATTGCCGGGGACGATAAGCCCGCCGAGGTGGTACGCAGCCGGTTTATGAAGCTGAACGCCGACCATATCTGCTTTGTGCTGAAGCGCCTTGCAGAGAACAGCAGCCCGATTCGTAACATGAAACAATACCTGCTCGCTTCTCTGTACAACGCACCCACCACGATGCAGCTTTCCTACCAGAACCAAACTAACCACGACTTAGCGATACGGAGGTGATGAAAATTTCAAAGAAAGCAACCACAATACCGGCGCACCATGAGGGTAACGGTTTCGATCTCCTTTTCCTTGTTCAAGTTCTGAAGTCCTTTCTGTTTTATGCATAGTTAGTATACTCTAACCATCTGGTGGAAGAAAAGGCAGGCCACCTGTATGTAGTCTGCCTTTTGCCTGATGCGAAAGCCCGCAGACACGCGGGGCTTACAGCACCAGCGAGGGCGCGGTGTAGACCCGTGCCTTCAGTTCGCTGTTGAGCATATACAGCCCCTTGCTGTCACCGCCGAACAGCTCCATCTTGGTAATGAGGTCGGCGGCGTTCTTCTCCTCCTCGCCCTGTTCCTTGATGAACCAGTCCAGCATCTGCATGGTGCGGAAGTCCCTGACCTCGTATGCGGCGGCGTAGATGGCATTGATGCTGGCGGTGACCAGCTTCTCGTGCTCCAGTGCTTTTTTCAGCGGGGTCATGTGGTCGCCTCGTTCCCACTCTGGCTTTGCGATAGCCTCAAAGGTGACGCCCTCGCCGTTATTCTGCAAATACTGATAAAACAGCATGGCGTGGTCCCGTTCCTCCTGCGCCTGTACCCGGTACCAGTTCTCAAAGCCGTCCAGTCCGACGGCGGCGTAGTAGTTGGCAAAGTCCAGATACAGATAGGCGGAGTAGAACTCGTCATTGATCTGCTCGTTGAGCAGCTTAGATACGTTAGCGTTCATGATACTTCTCCTCCATAAGATTGTCTTTTTCCTGCTCTCGGCAGGGCGGGGCAGATATACCGTACCCAGAGCGATGCTGGGATGCTCCCTTTTCATCTCCAGGAACACCTGCTCCGCCTTGGGATGCTGCTGCAGCTCCGTTACGGCGGCCAATATCTCCTCTGCGTATTTTGGCATACAGCCAACCCTCCAAATGCAAGAATGAGTCTTATTATTTTGCTTTTATTATACCTATATTTTTTTCTCTGTCAACAACCACAAAGGGCTTGTGCTCCAAAAGCTGCCTCGAAGCCGATTTCCTCAAATTATGTGATGCCGTCACAGTAAAACCGCTTGTCACGCGGTATACTACGCATAAAAACACAGCCGCAGAGTACATCTGTGGCTGTGTTTTGTGTTCAGTTGCTCACTGTTGCGTGGACTGGATATGGAGAGACAACATATCTCCCGATCTTACATGGGTTATCTTATCTGCCATCACTCTGGCAGTTTGCCTTGCAGATATGTTGGCATTCCCGCTGCGGTCGTATCCGGCCTGACCTTAAACATGGCTTTTTCAATCTACCTCCCTTATCGGTTTTCCGCGATATATTTCTCCGCCATGTGGACTGCCATCGCGCCGTCCGCCACGGCGGTGACCACCTGACGGAGGGGCTTCGTCCGCACGTCGCCCACGGCGTAAACGCCGGGAATACTGGTTTCCGTGGTCTCTCCGGCCACGATATAGCCGCCACCGTCCAGCGCCAGTTGACCCACCGCCAGCGCCGTGGCGGGCTGTCGGCCCACGCTGACAAATACGCCGTCGCAGTCCACCACGCTTTCCTCACCGGTGACGGTGTCCCGCAGGCGGACGCCGGTCAGCCTGTCCCCGGAAAGCAGCGCGGAAACGACGCTGTTCCAACGGAATTCCACGTTTTCGGCCTGTGCCAGCGGCTCGTGATAGATCTTTGTGGCCCGCAGTGTGTCTCTGCGGTGGACGAGGATCACTTTTTTCGCCACGCGGCTGAGAAGGAGGGCGTCTGCCGCGGCGGAATTGCCGCCGCCCACCACGACCACCGTTTTGCCCTTGTAAAACATCCCGTCGCAGGCGGCGCAGTAGGCCACGCCCCGGCCCACCAGTTCCGACTCTCTGGCCACTCCCAGCGTTCTGGGGTCCGCACCGGTGGCCAGCACCACGGTTTTCCCCAGGAAGATCCCCTCGCTGGTCTCCACGAGCTTGGGAACCGCCGTCAGATCCATGCGGAGAACTTCTGCGTATTCGCTGCGTGCCCCAAAACGCTCCGCCTGCTTTTGCATCTTCTCCGCCAGAGAGAAGCCGTCGATCCCGTCCTCAAAGCCGGGGTAGTTGTCGATCTGCTCGGTCAGGGCCATCTGCCCACCGGCGGACAGTTTTTCCAGCACGATGGTGTCCAGCCCCGCCCGTGCCGCGTACAGGGCGGCGGTGTAGCCGCCCGGTCCGCCGCCCACCACGAGCATATCATAAACATGATGGTTGTTCATATCTGAACCCTCCGTTATTTCGCCAAGGCTTCCTGAATGAAACGGTCGATCTCTGCCTTTGAGCCGGGCGCGGTGATGGAATCCACGGCCTTTCCGTTCCGGTACAGCACCAGAGTTGGGATGTCCTCGATCCCCTCGGCCCCCGCCAGCCGCGGCTCCTCGTCAATGTTGATTTTGCCGACGGCAAGGCTGTCCGCGTATTCCTCTCCAATCTTCTCATACGCAGGGCCGATCCTCCGGCAATAGCTGCACCAGGGCGCCCAGAAATCCACCAAAACAGGCTTTTCCTCCCGGATCAACTGCTTAAACTGCTCCTGATTCATATTCATAGCTGCCATATCTGTCAGCTCCTTTCCTTTGTTTGGGTATTCTCAAGACTCCGGTCTCGCCCCACACCACATCGTGACCTCAACCTGAGATGACGGTACTCTGCCCTTGGGACATAAAGCAGATGAGTAAGACCCTCATCTGTACGAGAATAGCTGCGGTTTGTTGCGGCTTATTCCGCGCAGAGCTCCGCCACCAGAGCGTCCATCTGCGCTTCGCTGGTTTGGTTCAGTGCGCCGCACAGCAATACCTCCGTTTCACACAGTCGGAGTTCCTTCATCTTTTCCAACTCGGCGCGCATCTGCCGCGCGGCAGCAGGGGCCCATGAGACGTTTTCCATAAGGCCGATCCGGCGGTTTCGGAATCCCTTTGTCTGTAAATGATCCAAAAAGGCCTTCATGGGCGGGAACAATCCTCCGTCATAAGTGGAGCAGGCCAACACCAGTTTCCCGCAGTAGAACGCACTGGCAACAGCGTAGGAAAGATCTGTCACAGTGAGATCACATATGTTGACCTGCACGCCTTTTTTCTCTAATTTACCCTCGAGGGTCTTCGCCGCATGGGCAGTATTTCCATGGATGGATGCGTGAGCGATCAGTATGCTCTCCGGTTCTTCCGGTTCCCATTGTGACCAGAGATCATAGAGCCGCAGATACTTCTCCAGCCCTTCTGTAAGCACGGGACCATGGAGCGGGCAGATCGTTTTGATCTCCAGCGCGGAGATTTTTTTCAGCAGCGCCTGCACCTGTGCGCCATACTTTCCGACGATGTTGTAATAATACCGCCGGGCCTGCGGCGCCCAGGGGGCACGGGCAGTCCGTTCCAGTGAACCGAAGCGGCCGAAGGCATCCGCCGAGAACAGGATTTTTTCCGTTTCCTCATACGCCGTCATCACCTCCGGCCAGTGTACCATCGGTGCCAGCAGGAAGCGCAGCCGGTGTGAGCCCAGAGAGATCGTGCTGCCCTCGCCAACCTCCAGCATACGGTCTTCCGATAATGCACCCGTGCCAAAGAACTGCTTGATTATGGTAAATGTTTTCGCGTTTCCCACGATCTTCATCTCCGGGTACTTTTGTACCAGCCGCATGAGGCTGCCGGAATGATCCGGCTCCATGTGTGTGACCACAAGATAGTCGGGGTTGCGCCCCTCCAACACCTGCGCTACATTGGAAAGCCATTCCTCCGCCGCCCGTGCGTCCACGCTGTCCATCACGGCGATCTTCTCATCCAGAATGACATAGGAGTTGTAGCTCACTCCCATAGGCTGGACGGGGTACTGGTTTTCAAAGAGTGCCAATGTGTTATCATCCACCCCTACATAGCGGATGGCATCTGTTACCGTTTGGATAGCCATATAAAAATACCTCCTATTTTCCTTACTCAGACTCTGACTGATAGGTTCTTCTTTTCTAATGGAACATACGCTCAACCTCGGATCGACGATCGCGCATTTTACCGTTGCCTTGCTTCTCCCAGAGTCGTTACATGTGGTACACCGCAGCGGAGCGAAGTCCTTCCGGCAGGCCGTCGGGCGCAGCAGGTGAAAGTTCCCAGCGTACCTGCCCCGCCCACCGGGAGGCGACGGCAGAGAAGTGGAGCATGACAATACCGAGATCCAATGCGGCATCCAAATTATCGGTGTAGGCATCCTCCTGCTGCACCAAATAGATGCTGTGATCCTGCACAAGGAAGCCATAGGGCTGACGGTTGAGATAGCTGGGGGAGAGCGAAGCGGCGTAGAAGGACTGCCAGAGCATATCGTCGTAGAAGTCCATCATCTCGTCAAGCCCAGACTGGTTGCTCCAGCTCCCCATGTGAACCAAATCATGCACGCCCTTTTTGGGCGCGTAGTACTGCTGCTCGGCCCGCACATCGATCTGAGACATACTCAGGATATTCAGCCGCAGCTTTTTTGCGGTCTTTTCCCCGTAGCCAAAGGCAACGATTGCCGCCACCTCTAACGGGGTGGCGAGAGATAGTGCCTTTTTGATTTTGTCGCTGTCGGTGAAGGTCATCCAGCAGGTGTCAATGTCCAACTCAGTCAGCTTGAGGACGAGATCTTCCATCATGTAGCCGGCGTTGATGGCCGCATAGGAATGCGGGGCAGACATAAGGAGCAGGTAGTGCGGTGCTCCGATGAGAAATTGATTATAGCCCGCCGAGCTCTCCAGCGCCGGCTGTGCATCCTTGTCCAAGACGATCAACTCCGTTGCAATCTCCGGGACAAGACGGGGGCAGGTCTTTTCATAGTAGGATCGGAGCTGGCCGATAGCCTCGCTCGGAACTTCCTTTTCGCGGAATGCGTGAACGGATCTGCGATTTTGAATCATAGCGCTGTAATTCATAGTAGTATCTCCTATTCTGATGTCTTTGGTTTTCTTATAAATCGTCTATCAATGCGGTGCTCTTGGCGTAGGCGGTACTGCGTGCCTCAAAGAAATCGGTCTTGACCATGTTGGCGTCGGCGTACTGGCTGACCCATTCCATGCTCTCCGGTTCGCTCTCAAAGCCTGGATACAATGCGGGATAGCCAAGGCTCGTCCAGCGGAGGTTGCCGAGATAGCGGATGTAATCGCTGATCATCTGCCGGTTCAGCCCCGGGATGTCGTCGCCGATCACATAATGCCCCCATGCGATCTCCTGCTCCACGCCCTCACGCATCATCTCGCGCAGCGCTTGTACGCTCTCGGCGGTGAACAACTCCGGCTGCTCCTTTTGCAGCTCCGTGATGATATTGCGGAACAGCCACAAGTGCGTGTTCTCATCGCGGTTTATGTAGCGAATCTCCTGCGCCGAGCCGGGCATCTTCCCGTTTCGGGAGAGATTGTAGAAGAACATAAAGCCGCTGTAAAAATAGATGCCCTCCAAAATATAGTTTGCCATCATCACGCGCAGCAGCGTGGGAGCGTCCTTCCGCTCCTGAAACTCGTTGTAGCAGTCCCCAATGAAGGTGTTGCGGCGCAGCAGATGCTCGTCCGTTTTCCATTGGTAGAGGATGTCATTGCGCTCCACGGGGGAACAGATGGTGTCGAGCATATAGCTGTAGCTCTGTGAGTGGACACACTCCTGAAACGCCTGAATGGACAGGCAGAGATTGACCTCGTTGGCGGTAATGTAGGCGCCGATATTAGGCAGGTTCGCTGTCTGAATGGAATCCAAAAAGACAAGAAAACTCAGAATTTTATCGTAGGCGCTGCGCTCGGCTGACAGCAGGCGGGGATAGTCCTTCACATCCTGCGAGAGATTGATCTCCTCAGGAATCCAAAAGTTGTTCATGGCCTGCCGGTACCAGTCGCTGACCCAAGCGTACTTCATATTGTTGAAGTCGTTGAGGTTGGTGGTATTGCCGCCGATCATGCGCCGCAGGCGCACATCAGGGTCGCCCTCCGGGTTAAAGAGGGGCTTTTTCTTCAGTTCCGTCATGCTATCCTCCTTATGACGAGCAGCTTTCGCAGGCCTCGACCTCAAGGGCCTTGCTGCGGACATAGTAAATGGTCTTGACGCCGGCCCTCCACGCCTCCAAATAAAGTCTGAGCACCTGACGCATGGAATAGTCGTTGGTGATATAGAGATTCATGCTCTGCGCCTGGTCAATATGTCTCTGGCGAAGGCCCGCGGCGCGTACCGACCAGCTTTGGTCGATCAGATGCGCCGCCTTATAGCACCACCATGTATCCATAGAAAGCTCCGGAGCAACGCGGGGCAGCATGCTGCCCTTTTTTTCCTCTAAAAAGAATTTCTTCATAATTGGATCTATGCCCGCCGACGTGCCGGAGAGGATAGATGTGCTGGAGGTCGGTGCGACCGCCAGCAGATAGGCGTTGCGCATTCCCTGCACCGCCACCGTTTTCGCAAGCGCCCGCCACTTTTCGGAGGTATAACCCCGCTTTTCAAAATACGCGCCCGTCTGCCAGTCGCTGCCCTCAAAGAGCGCGTAACGACCCTTTTCCCGTGCCAGTGCTGTGTCCGCCTTGACGGCGGCGTAGTTGATGAGATCGAACACTGCGTCGGTGAAGGCAAGGTGCTCATCGCTCTCCCAGCGGATGCCGCGCTTTGCCAGCATGTGGTGGTAGCCGCTGACGCCCAGGCCGATGCTGCGGTACTTCTGATTGGTAAGCCGCGCGTATTCCAACGGGTAGAAGTTGAGGTCGATCACATTATCCAGTGCGCGGATGGCCGTTTCCACCGTGCGTTCCATATAGGCCTCGTCCTCCACCGGCAGATTACCGAGAGACAGACTCGCCAGGTTGCAGACCACAAACTCACCTGGGCGTGTGGCCGTCACCACCATTGTGTCGCCGTTCTCCGTGTGCACCTCAGTGCTGATGTGCTCGATGGGCGCCATGTTCTGCGCGATCTCCGTGCAGAGATTGGAGCAATAGATCATTCCCGTGTGGCCGTTTGGGTTCATACGATTTACGCTGTCGCGGTTGAAGGCGAAGGGCGTGCCGGTCTCCACTGCCGAGCGAAGCACCAGCCGCACGATGTCCTTGACGGTGACGCTGCGCTTTTCGATGCGCGGGTCATTGACGCAGTCCAGATACCGCTTCTCCCATTCCGTACCCCAGTAATCCTCCAGTGCGTAGCCCTTGACCGTGAGGATCTCATGCGGACACATGAGATGCCACGGCGCGTCTATGTTCTCCTCCGCCAGTCGCCAGAAGAGATCCGGATAGCACACGGCGGGAAACACATCATGTGCCTTCATGCGGTCGTCGCCGTTGTTGGTGCGCAGTTGAAGGAATTCCGGCAGATCCCGGTGCCATGCGTCTAAGTAAACCGCCACAGCGCCCTGCCGCATCCCCAACTGATCCACCGCCACGGCGGTGTCATTGACCAGCCGGATCCAGCGGATAACACCACCCGCCGCCCCTTGAAAGCCGCGGATGGTGCTGCCTGCAGCGCGCACCTTACCGAAGTACATCCCCATTCCACCGCCGAATTTAGAGACCTTTGCGAAGTTGTCCAGCGAGCGGTAGATGCCGTCCAGACTGTCCGGCACAGTGTCCACAAAGCAGCTTGAAAGCTGATGGTAGGGCTTTCGTGCGTTGGACATGGTAGGTGTCGCCATCGTGACCTCCATACGGCTGAGCATATCGTAAAAGCGTTTTACCCACCCCATGCGGTCAGAGCCTTCGTTCATAGCAAGATGCAGCGCGATACCCAAAAACATCTCCTGCGGTGTTTCCAGCGGCACGCGGCTGCGTGACTGGATCACATAGCGTTTGAGCAGCAGGTCAAGGCCGGAGTAGGTGAACAGCTCGTCCCGTTCCGGGCAGAGAAAGTCCTCCGCCATGGCGATCTCCTCGTGGGTATAGTGGGCAAGGATATAGTCACCGTAGAGTCCCTTATCCGTCAGATAGCGAAGCCTGCCATAGAGGTCGCCGATGCCGCGCCCCTCCCATTCCTGTGCGTTGCGACAGTGAAAGGAGTGGTTCAGAAGCCGCGCCGCGATGAACTCCCACTTGGGTGCCTCTGCCGTAGTCAGCTCTACCGCCGCCTTGGTCAATGCCTCAGCCCGCTCATCCTCCGTCATGCCCGGGCGACAGAAGCTCTCAAACTTCATTTGAAGCGCCGCGAGGGAGTAGATTTCCTCGGTAAAATCCATCTGGATGCGGCGCAGCACCTCGTCAAGCGAGTCATCCCCCACCGTCCGCGCGATGGTATGCCGGACACGGCGCAGCGCAGACCGCTTTTCGCGGTAGAGGATGTACGCCTTGGCCACCTCATAGTGTCCGCGCTCCATGAGCGTTCGCTCCACCTCGTCCTGCACACGTTCCACGGTGAGCGGCACTGTGACGGAGAGATTGTCGAGAACGGTGGCGAGGATCTCATCCATCTCTCTGCTCCCGATCTCCCTGCCCTGTCCGTCAAACGCCTTTTTCATGGCGTTGAAAATTTTCTCCTGTTGAAAGGGAACAGACTCCCCATTTCGTTTTCTGATCTCCATTTCGATCCTCTCATCTTCTCCGGTCACTTCTCATATCCTTTTGCGCAAAGAGCAGGCAAGCGCAGTATCACGCTTGCCCGCTCTGTTTTTGAAAGCCGGTTTTTCTGCAGCCGACGCGGCGGGGCTGTTTGTTGTCTGTTGTCTTGGCTTTGGCTTCCCTGCCAGTCACTTCATAGATTCCAGAATGGCATCCGCCAGTGCTTCCAGCTCAGTGCGCTTGTCCGTGCCCATGGACGAGGCGAGGCTGAGCCGCTCGTTGAGCACCGTCATGTTCTTAAGCTCATCGTTGACGAATTTCTGCATGAGGTCACCGGACTTCACCGCCCATGAGCCGTTTTCAATGATGGCAAAGGTACGGTTTTGCAGATTCAGTGCCTTCATATCCATGAGGAAGTCATGCATGGCGGGGTAGATGCCGAGGTTGTAGGTCACAGAGGCCAGGACAATGTGGCTGTACTTAAACGCCTCGGAGATCAGCTGGGAGACATGAGTGGAGGACACATCGTACATCGCCACCTTGCTCATGCCCTTATCGCAGAGCGAGGTCGCCAGCGCCTGCGCCGCGTTCTCCGTGTTGCCATACATAGAGGCGTAGACGATGAGCACGCCCTGGGTCTCAGGGGCATAGCGGCTCCATGTGTCGTACTTTTCGATGAACCAGCCCAGATCCTTGCGCCACACGGGGCCGTGGAGCGGGCAGATGTACTTGATCTGATCCAAAACGCCGCCGGCCTTTTTCAGCAGGAGCTGGATGTGGGGCCCGTACTTGCCCACGATGTTGGTGAGGTAGCGGCGGGCGTCGTCCAGCCAGTCCCGCTCGAAGTCCACCTCGTCGGCGAACAGCTTGCCGTCCAGCGCGCCGAAGGTGCCGAAGGCGTCGGCGGAAAAGAGGACGCCGTCGGTGACGTCGAGGGTCACCATGGTCTCCGGCCAGTGAACCATAGGCGCGCCCACAAAGGTGACGGTGTGCTTGCCGAAGGAGAAGGTGTCGCCCTCCTTCACCTCGATGCACTCATGTCCGTCCACATGGAAGCCGAACTGCCGCATGAGCATGAATGCCTTCTCGTTGGAGATCAGTTTCACCTTGGGATGGCGCAGCAGGATCTCCTCGATGCAGGCGGCGTGATCCGGCTCCAGATGGTTGACCAGCAGGTAGTCCAGCTCGCGGCCATCCAGCACATACGCCAGATTTTCCAAAAGCTGGCGGCAGGCAGACCAGTCCACCGTGTCAAAGAGCACCGTCTTTTCATCCAGCAGGCAGTAGGCGTTGTAGCTTACGCCCCGGGGAATGGGAAAGCAGTTTTCAAACAGGGCCAGGCGATGGTCGTTGGCGCCCACCCAGTAGAGGTCGTTCGTTACTTTACGCACGCAATACATCTTATCTTGCCTCCTTCACGGCCTCAAGCCTTTACAAATTGATCCTTCGTCTCCGCGCACTCGGGACACACCCACTCGGCGGGAAGCTGCTCAAAGAGCGTACCGGGCGCGATCTCGCCGTCCTCATCGCCCAACTCCGGCACATACTCGTAGCCGCAGCCGCTGCAGACGTAGCGGTCGCCGATGGGGGCGGGCTTCGGCGGCGTGGGCCGCTTCATCTTTACCATGGGCGGCGCGGGCAGCTTTTCGCCGCTATCCAGCGCGGCAGTGAGCAGGGGCAGGATCTCCTCCACATCGCCCACGATGCCGTAGTCGCAGTTCTTGAAGATAGGCGCGTTACTGTTCTTATTGATGGCCACGATGGTGGAGGCGTCCTTGATGCCCTTAAGGTGCTGGGATGCGCCGGAGATGCCGCAGGCGATGTACAGATTGCCGGTGAACTTCTGACCGGACATACCCACATAGCGGTTCAGCGGCAGATATTTGAGAGTCTCCGCCACAGGGCGGGAAGAACCGATGGCCGCGCCGGCGGCCTTGGCCAGCGACTCTACCAGTTTCATGTTCTTTTTCTCCCCGATGCCCTTGCCCGCGGAGACCACCCGCTCCGCCTGCGGGATGGGCGTATCCATAGGGATGCCCACGGAGAAGTCGTGACCATCCTTCTTCAGCGCCGCCACAAGGTCGGCCACCTGCTGGGCAGCATCCCCCTCCCGGAAGATGGTCTTTTTGCGAATGCCGGTGATGGGCGCGGGTTTCTTGGCCGCCGAACGGCTCTCGCCGCCGGAGCTCTTGCCCAGCCTGCCCAACAGATGAGAGGCGATGACCACCCGCTGGATCTCGTTAGTGCCCTCGTAGAGGGTGGTGATCTTGGCGTCGCGGTAGGCCCGTTCCACCTCCATGCCCTTGAGGTAGCCGCTGCCGCCGTAGATCTGCAAGGCATCGTTGGTGACCTCCAGCGCGATGTCCGAGGCGTACATCTTCGCCATGGCGGACTCCATGCCGTAAGGCGCGTGCTGCTCCTTCAGCTCCGCCGCGGAGTAGATGAGGAACCGGGCGCAGCGCAGCTTGGTGGCCATATCCGCCAGCTTGAAGGCGATGCTCTGCTGGGCCGCGATGGGCTTGCCGAACTGGACGCGCTCCTTGGAATAGCTCAACGCGTGCTCAAACGCGCCCTGGGCGATGCCCAGCGCCTGCGCGGCGATGCCGATGCGTCCGCCGTCCAGCGTAGACATGGCAATCTTGAAGCCCTCGCCCTCCTTGCCCAATAGGTTTTCCTTGGGAACCTTCACGTCGTTGAAGATCAGCTCCGCCGTGGAGGAGGAGCGAATACCCATCTTGTCATAGTGGTCGCCGAACTCAAAGCCCTTCCAGCCCTTCTCCACGATGAAAGCGGAGATGCCCCGGGTGCCGATGTCCGGCGTGGTGACGGCGAAAACCACATAGGTGTCCGCCTTAGGGGCGTTGGTAATGAAGATCTTGCCGCCGTTGAGGAGGTAGTAGTCCCCCTTATCCAGCGCCGTGGTCTCCGTGCCGCCGGCGTCGGATCCGGCGTTGGGCTCCGTAAGGCCGAAGGCGCCGATCTTCTCGCCCTTGGCCAGCGGAACCAGATATTTCTTCTTCTGCTCCTCGGTGCCATAGGCGAAAATGGGCCATGAGCCGAGGGAGACGTGGGCGGAGAGGATTACGCCTGCGCCGCCGTCCACACGGGCCAGCTCCTCCACCGCGATGGCGTAGCTCAGGGCATCAAGACCGGCACCGCCGTACTCCTTGGGGTAGGGAATGCCCATCCAGCCCAGCTTACCCAGCTTCTTGACAGCCTCCTCGGGAAACTCATTGTTCTGATCCATTAAAAATGCGAGGGGCTTGATCTCCTCCTCCGCAAAATTCCGGATCTTCGCGCGCAGCTCTTCGTGCGCCGCAGTGGTTTGAAACAGCATACGGGTACCTCCTTTTAAAATTTTACAGCTCGCTTGTGTCTTGGGGATCGGATCCGCCGGTCAGCAGCCTGCGCAGGCTCACGGCACGGAACGCCTCGTCCTGCTTTTGCTGCAAGGCCGCCAGCTGACAGTGGATGGCGCACCGCCCATGCTTGTCCTGCCAGCGGCATTCATATCCCGGCTCCATGCAGGCGCATAGGATGCCCCGCTCCCCCACGACCCCCATGAGATCGTAGAGGGAGGTCGCGTCCAGATCGCAGGACAGCGCGCAGCCGCCGAGAGCGCCGCGGCTCACCCGCACCAAATTGCCGGCGGCGAGCTTGCGCAGAATCTGGTAGGCAAACTGATTGGGGATCAATTCCGTTTCCGACATCTCGGCCACCGAATGCTTCTCCCCGTCCAGCAGCACCCGCAAAATGCGCAGCGCGTAGTCCGTCTCTTTGGTGATGATCATGCTCCACATCCTCTTTTCGCTTGCTTGTTAATACCATCATATCAATCTTGATAAATTTTGTCAAGATAGTTTCAAAAAAATATTGCTTTCATACAGACTGCCCCAGCCCGGGTCAGCTTCGCTTTCCATTCAGCGAAAAACCATGTTCCTTTTCATATTGACAATCTCCTGATCGGGATTGAGCTTGATTTTCATGTTCGCCACCTCTTTCTTGTTTATTGATTGTGGCTTTATCATACCGCAGGACAAAGTCTTTTTCTGTGACGAGGTTACATTGATAAAAAAATCCGGTGCTTTTGGAGCACCGGATTTTAAGAAGGTGAATTACGCTTTCCACAGACTGTGGAGGTTGCAGTAGGCGTAGACCGCCTCGACCTCATCGCCCTCGCAGAGAGCGAAGCAGACCTCCGGCTTTTCGCCGGGATGCAGTTCCTTACGCTGATTGCCCTGCTTGGTCTGGAGAGATATCTTGCTCCTGTTCGGTCAAGGATGACCAGAACAGAAGTTGTGTCAGTGTGCGTTCCATATCAATGGCAGCTATGCTTGCCGCAGCCGTGGTCACCGCAGGAGTGACCAGCCTCGCCGTGCTCATGGTCATGGTGGTCACAGTGAACGTTGGGATCGTAGCCCAAACTTCCGTTGAGCAATGCGCTCACCGCCGCGTCAGCGTCCCCGCTGACACCGCCGTAGAGCTTGATGCCCGCTTCGGCGAGTGCTGCCTGCGCACCGCCGCCGATGCCTCCGCAAACCAAAGTGTCCACACCGTGCTGCATTAGGAAGCCTGCCAGTGCGCCGTGACCACTGCCGTTGGTGTCAACGACTTTCGCATGAGTGATTTTGCCGTCCACAGCTTCATAAAGCTTGAACTGCTCGGTGTGACCGAAATGCTGAAAGATTTGACCGTTTTCATAGGAAACTGCAATTTTCATAACGGAATCTCCTTTGCAAGTTTTGCCTGATTTTTCCATGTTGGCTCTCTGCATCCGGCAGCAACGGCCGCAGTGAGCTGCCTCCTGTCCTCCGCAGATGCGGTAGTTTCCCCGGTGATGTGCGGCGGTTTTCCGTGGACAAGACACGCTGCGATCTTGCTCCGTGCGCTTTCGTAAATCTCCTGCACGGTAGAGCGGGAAATGTCCATTTGAGCGGCACACTGCTCGTGGGTTTGCTGCTCCAAGTCAACCAGCCGAATGACCTCGTATTCGTCCAGCGTCAGCAGGATCGGCTCGGTATTCTCGCACCCGTTGGGACAGAATGTATCGACCTGTGGTACGCCACAAATTCGACGGCACCGTGGCGGTCTTGGCATGGGAGCTTTCCTCCCTTTGTATTCGGTATATTCCGATTGTAGCACTTTGAGCAGAAAAAAGCATTTTTTTCAAAAGCTGCTACATTTTCTGTTCTCATATGTGTGCCAGCTGATATTCGGAGTCGAATGCTACATGTGAGCCTTGTTCGTAATGCCCACCGATCATGACCGTATAGCGGATTCCGCAGCCACCTACCTTCGTGGAAGCAGCCCGGCACTTATGCTTCAATCGGTCGATCTCATACACCCGTCCGTCAATCCACCGAATCAGACGCGGACGGATATTTCCCTCCGCATCCACATCCAAATTCACAGGTACATATACTTTTCTACATTTCTGTTCCGACATATTCTACGCTCCTCCTCTGTAAACCGGCGAATGTGTTGACTTCTTTTAGCAAAGAACTCACCAGATTCTGCCGGTGCTGTATTAACCGATCATTCCTGTCGGCATGACCAAATCCACTTTTCGCTCTGTCGGCATCTTGCTTTTCTGAAAAAGTACCCCATTTTTTATCGCATCTTTCCCGAATCGGAATCGAATCTGCTCAATCGCTGCGTCCAGCCGTTCCTGGCGATCCAGTGATTTCACATCTGTGAATAGGTCGTATTGTATCGGACAATCCTCTTCAAACAGATTGATTGCCCGAACCGTCACCGAACGAATCGGGTGTTCCCACTGATAATTCTTATCAAACAGAGCAAATGCGGTTTTCGCCAGATAGGTGGGGCTTTGTGTCGGAATGCTAATCCGGCACTGCCACTCCTTCGTGAAAAGCTCATTGTTGCGGATGGAAATCGCAATTCCGCCTGCTTTCTTTTTATGCGTTCGCAGCTTAGTTCCGATTTCCTGCACCAGCTCCAGCATGACACACCAGACTTCGGCGTTATTTTCCAAATCCTGCATGGTCGTTATCCCGTGCCCAATGCTCTTTACTGGGGAGACATAATCGGAACGCATAACCGGCGAATCATCCAGTCCATTGGCATACTTCTTAATCGCCAGTCCATTCTTTCCAAGGCGGCACTTCAAGAAATCATCCGATGTTGCAGCAAGCTCTCCAATGGTATGAATCCCATAACCGGATAGAACCTTCTCGGTCGCTCTGCCGACTCCAAGCAAGTCAGAGGCGGGAAGACACCAAATCTTCTCCCGGAACGAATCTGCTTCGATGCAGGTAATCGCATCCGGCTTTTTCATATCGCTGCCCATTTTGGCAAACACCTTGCAAAAGGAGATGCCCACCGAGACCGTGAGCCCCAGCTCTTTTTTCACGGTCCGGCGGATTTGCTGGGCAATCTGCTCCCCATCCCCGAAGAGCCTCTCGCTGCCGTAGACATCCAGCCAGCATTCATCCAGGCTGAAGGGCTCCACCAGGTCTGTGAACCGGCAGTAAATCTCCTGGGCCATGCGGGAGTACTCCGCGTACCGCTCCCGGTGGGGTTTTACCAGCTGAAGCCCGGGGCATTTCCGCATGGCCTGCCAGATGGGCTCCGCTGTCTGCACCCCCATTTTCTTGGCCAGCATATTTTTGGCCAGGATAATGCCGTGGCGGCTCTCCTTGTCCCCGGCCACAGCCATGGGCACGTCCCGGTACTCCGGGGCGAACAGTGTCTCCACCGAAGCGTAGAAGTTGTTCATGTCCACATGTAAGATGCCGTTTTCCACGGGGAACCCTCCTGATCGAACGTGTGTTTGTGTTTATTATAGAACATGTGTTCTGAATTTGCAAGAGGCAATTTCCCCAGGGCAGAAAAAGATCCCCTGCCGCAGGGCAGGGGGTCCGTTTTCCATAGTTTTTGAAACTCAATAGTTTTCGGCCTTGATCTGGAAGTAGGCCTGGGGATGGGCGCACACGGGACACACCTCGGGGGCCTTCTTGCCGATGACGATGTGGCCGCAGTTGGCGCACTGCCAGATCACGTCGCCATCCCGGGAGAACACCAAGCCGTCCTCCAGGTTCTTCACCAGCTTGAGGTAGCGCTCCTCGTGCTCCTTCTCAATTTTGGCCACGCCCTCGAACAGGTCGGCAATGTGGTCAAATCCTTCTTCCCGGGCGGTCTTGGCAAAGCCGGCGTACATGTCGGTCCACTCGTAGTTTTCGCCCTCTGCGGCAGCCTTGAGGTTGGCTGCGGTATCGTCAATGCCGCCGTTGAGCAGCTTGAACCAGATTTTCGCGTGCTCCTTCTCGTTTGCGGCGGTTTCCTCGAAGATTTTCGCAATCTGCACATAGCCGTCCTTTTTCGCCTTGGAGGCAAAGAACGTGTACTTGTTGCGTGCCATGGATTCGCCTGCAAATGCGGTCTGCAGGTTTGCTTCGGTGCGGGTGCCCTTGAGTTCTGCCATAACAGTTATCCTTTCTCCGCTATTCTTCCAGTTGACGGTCAGACCGTTCTGACTGCTCTTTTAGTCTTTCCTGCAAGCGCTGCAAATACCCTCAAACAGAATTTCGTACCGGTGCAGCTCCACGCCGGAGGAATCCTCCACGCGGTCGATGAGATCGGTGACAGGCGGCATAAATACATCAAAAACACCGCCGCACTTGGTGCACCGCACATGATAATGCGGCTTGATGTTGAAATCAAAGTGATCGGCGCCGGTCGGCACAGGCACGCGCAAAATCTCGCCCTGAGAGGCCAGCTGGTTCAGATTGCGGTAAACCGTGGCCTTGCTGATGGTCGGGTGCTGCGCCGCGATAACGGCATAAATCGCATCCGCGGTAGGGTGGTTGTGCATCTGATTCACTGCCTGCAATACGATCTGACGCTGAATGGTGTTTCTGGTCTGCATAAAATGCACCTCCTTTATTAGTATTCTATCCTAATTAAGAGTATATTTTAGATTTATTCTTTTGTCAATAGGAAGGAATAAAATTGAGAATTGAGGATGGAAAATGAATACAGAATCAAACCGTTTGCCGAATGGTTTGCCGGGTGCGGATGGAAACGAAAACGAGCCGTGAATCACATGAAGATTCACGGCTCGTTTGTTAGAGAACATATAGAAACACCATCAGATAATGACAAACGCTGCCGACGATTACGAACAGATGAAACAGCTCATGAAACCCGATCATTT
>OMGQ01001089.1_pt1 | contig 17590 bp, 23 predicted proteins | sample 1646071 | NCBI WGS metagenome assembly OMGQ01 (sample SAMN05578585, study PRJEB25193) | human gut metagenome | biome: Human Microbiome; feature: human-associated habitat; material: feces | host: Homo sapiens | place: USA:Birmingham
CTGCACTTTCTGTACTGGTATTTTCATAGACATAAGTCCGCTCATCAATACCGGTATAGTATTGTGTTTTCTGGATACTTCCGTCTGGCCATGCATAGAGATGTATGATATTCCGGTCTGCCAGCTCACCTTTCCCGGCTATGATCATATGATTATAACCATTTTGGATATCATTAAGCTGGAAGTCGAGGCCGCTGTCCTGCGACAGCTCAATTTCGCTGGAATAATCAACAATCGGTACTGCTTCGACCAGCACATACCCCAACTCTTTACTTTCTTCCATATAAGAGAGCTGAATCCGATAACTAACACTCTGTAGCATTTTCGTGATTCCGCTTAAAAGGTCCGTATATCTTTCAAACTGATAGTTGGTTATCGTTACTCCGGTGTTTTCTGAAGATACAACAAAAAGCCCGTCAAATTCGGGCTCTATCAGATTCTTCAGTACAGTATTCAGTTCGCCGCTTACCTTTCGATAATCCTGCCCTGCAGGCGGTTCAATTACTTTTCCATTGAGCATCCCTCGCCAGGTGAGGCCACATACCTTGATTACATCAAGAGCGGTATCTGTATAGATACGACCAATCCGTCCGCCGATTTCTGTCCCTGGTCGGAAGATATATCCACCATATTCATATTCCGGCCCCCAGGCATTACGATGTATTGAAACCTCAAAATCCCTGGTACCGTTAAGGTCAATATCCAGACCAACATCTAGCAAGGATTTTATTTCCCTGCCGTCCTTCCCTGCAAGGATTAACCGCGTCTGCTTCTCCATCTTGGTTCATTCCTTTCAATGTATGCTGTCATGTCAAACCCAAAAGTCCCTGGCCAAGTTATATAGATACTTCCTGGCCCAATTGGGTCAAATACGCTCTGCTCCATGTACCGGTTATTATATAGACTCTGCGTTGTACCATTGGACAGATACTTTGTAATCGTATGAGCACGGCTGTCAAGGATAAAATATTCGTTGCTTTCGAGAGTCGTATATACTTCGATCACACGTCCGTCAACCAGAATCCGTGGATCCGTAGCCGGTCCGTATACAGTCAAAAGGTACGGACAGCTGGTAACATGATCAATATACCAATTCTGAGAGCCAATATCGCTGACAGTATAATCATGCGGATAATCAAACGGATAATCAAGGAACTCTCCTACATCCTCATTGAGATCTGAATTTTTAGCATAGAAGTGCTCTGTCGTCTCGTTGATCCAATATGGCTTATCTGAAAGAATCGTAAGCGTAACAACAGTATATATGCCCGCCTCCCATTCATCTTTCTGAACCCCTTTGATGTAACATGACAGGTATTCCCCATTGACATACAGTTTTCCGGGGCTCCCCCGGAGGACATCCACGCTGATGATATCCTCCAGGTTATTCATAGCATCCGGGAACTCAGATTCCCGGCAAAAGACATCCAGTTTTACATTCTTTTCAAAAAGGCTTCTGGAAAATCCATATATTCGCCCATTATAGGTAGATTCTTCCCACTCATAATTGAAAAAATCTGCGGTGATCAACCGATAAGGATACCGCATTAGGTTGATTTCCTGTCCACTGCTATTTCTGTAATAACATATCATGCTTTGATATCCCCCTTCTTATTTTTTGTCCGGTTGATCTGCCGGCCGCTTAAGATAATCGGACGGTCATCACGTTCTCGGTTGATTTTCTTCTGCCTGCGCTCCCATTCGTCTAGGACACCAGAGTAATCTGTCTGTTCCCGCATTGCCTTGCCGGAAACATTCTCATATGCCCAGGTTCCTGCTGCTGTTGTCGATAGTATTGCAGATCGCTGCATATTATTAAGCGCTTTTTTAGTTTCTTGGGACAAACTTGTTGTCATGAAGCGCATACCAGATAATACATGGCCAGTATTATCACGCAACCCTTTTGCCACTCCGAGATCAAACATCTCACCGATCCAGATACCGATACGGGATGGACTGTTCACCTCTAGATTTGCCTGGGCCGATCTTACTGCTGCCTGTGCCACCTGCGCTGCCGCCGCAGATATTCCGCTTTGTCCAGATCTTATGCCAACGGCAATTCCAGCACTAAACTGTGATCCAAGCGTCTGCCCTGCGGTCCCAAGCCCCGAAGCCGCTGCCTTTGCCGCGTTCATCAACGAGGTGACTGCCGCTCTTGTTGTTCCAGTTCCAGACTTTATAGCATCCGATAAGGATTTATAGAAGTTCTGACCTTCCGTCTTAGCCTTATTGCTGATGTTAACATTTGTAAGCCCTTGTATTGCAGCATTGGCCGCCGTAGCAGCCGCACTCGATACAGTTCCGGATCCCGAACTGATAGCACTTGCCATGCTCTGCATTGCCTGTGATCCTGCATTTGCATAAGCCCCGCTTAGGTCAACACCAGAAGCCGAACTGGATACAACGCCTGCAGCAGTAGCAACCGTTCCAGACTGTCCAGTCAAGCTTGTCCCAAGTGCCTGTCCTGCCTGGGTTCCAGCTGCGGAATATGTTCCAGACATGTTTGCACTATTTACTCCGGCATTGGCACTTGATCCAATATTCATACCGGCAGTCATAGCATTATATGAACTATAATTTATTCCATTGGCAAGATTTGCTGCTGCGTTCTGACCAGTTGCACCAAAAGATCCTGAGGTGTCAGCCATCTGTAACCCGGTGTTTGCACTTGTTCCAAGCTGCATGGCGGCTGTGTTTACCTGGAAGGATCCTGCTGTAAGCCCCATGCTAAAGGATGTAGTTGTGGCATTTGCAACATTCGTGGCCGCTGTCTGGGCGTTAACCGTTGTGCTGTCCACACCTTCTGCATATTTGGCTCCTGCCTTCTTACCTTCTGATGCGGCCTCCTCTTCTCCTCCAGAGAAGATGCCCTTCACTGCATCCCACAGGCTGGATCCTATGCTGACAATACCGTCTGCGATAGCCGTAAGGATCTGTTTCCCGACTGCCAGCCAATCTACAGAGCTAATCCCCTCTACAAATGCAGAAAATATCTCCGGTATCGCCGCTAACAGCTGCGGAATCGCCTGTATGATTCCCGTTACCAGCATGACAATAAGCTGTATTCCAGCCAGAATGATCATTGGCAGGCACTGCGAGATGCCGGACACCAAAGACTGTATGATAGACGGGATAGCCGAAAGCAGCTGCGGAATCGCCGCGACCAATCCTTGTGCCAGTCCGAGTATTAACTGTAAGCCGGCTGAGATCAGCTGCGGTGCATTGGATATCAACGCCTGCACCAGCGTCAAGATCATCTGTAAAGCCGCCGGAATTAGCTGCGGAAGCTGCTGTGCAATCCCAGTCACTAGTCCGGAAACGATCTGGACTCCGCCCGTCACAATAGCCGGGATATTAGCGGTAATTGCTGACAGAAGATTTTGGATCAGCGTTGCGCCTTGGGCGATCAAAAATGGAAGCTTCTGTGTGATTCCATTGCAGAAATCTGTAATTACTTCTGGTCCCTTCGTCTGGACCATCAACAGTATCCGATCTATCTCACCGCCAAATTCATTGTATAAAAGTCCAAGTCCTGCAACGGCTGCACCTGCAATCGCCGCAAAGCCAAGAGAACTGATAAATAGTGATGCAAATGGTTTAACTGCATTAAGTATGCCCGCAATGCCTGTTTTAGCTTGAGAGGCGCCCCCTTTTAAGCTGGCGCCCATCAGTTTTGCGACATCATTATTTTTTATGGACAAACCCATCTGGGCGATGCCCGTTCTTAACTCATCAAACGCCGGGCCTGCTGATTTTGCGCTTTTTCCAAGGCTGGAAAATACGCCCGGCATTTTCCCCAGACCGGATAAAAGACCGCCGGTAACTTGCTTAATGCCCTGCGATGCCGTCACAACAGTTCCTAATCCGCTGGCAAACAGCATCATAGCCGGAACAGCGGCTCCTATCTTCAACGCCTCTATTCCCAGTTCTTTTAATTCTCCAGTTGACATCCCCTGCAGTCTTTCGGCCAGGTTCCCTATTGCATCTGTAATTCCTTGCACTGCTGGGACAGCACTTCCTAATTCATCCAGAAAGCCCTGGAATCCTCCATTTTGAAACGCATCATTTAGGCTTCCGAGCATCTCATTAACTGCTGGGAGAATATCTCCGCCCAGCACATCGGATATCCCGGATGTCAGGCTTCCGAGCATCTGCATGGCGTTATCCTTCAGCGTGGACAGCTGTCCGGATACAGTCTGTGACTGCTTTTCCATAGACTGGAAATATTTCCCGCCAGCACTTGTGGATCTCTCCATCGACGCTGTGATTTCATCTACGGATATAGTCCCCTTCGAGATCCTATCATAGAGAGACTCCATGCTCTCCCCTGTGGACTGGCTGATCTCCTGCAACGGGTTAAACCCTGCTTCAATCATCTGCTTGATATCTTCAAGCTGCACCTTGCCAGCAGAACTCATCTGTCCATAGGCCATTGCAATACGGTTCATCTTGTCCGCACTGCCCTGGGAAATATCGCCCAGCATCATCATCTTGTCCATCGCATCATCTGCGGTGAACCCGTAATTCATAAGCAACTGGGTCGTATCCGCCAGCCCGGTCATTTCAAAAGGCGTGCTGGCACCAAGCTCAGTCAGTCTTTTTACAATTTGCTCCGCCTTTTCGGCGCTTCCAGTCATAACCTCAAAACTGGTCTGGTACTGTTCGATTGTGGCATTATATTTTACGCCGGCCACGGCACCAGCGCCCAAGGCCGCAGTTACACCGGCCAGGGCTTTTCCTACTGCGGCAACACCAGTTTTTGCAAGGCCACTCAGCTTACTGATGCCGTCATTAAATCCACTTTCATCAATTTTAGTATCAAAATTCAAATGCCCGTCAACGGCCATGCTCATCACTTCCTTTTCTGATCAGCACGGCTCACGGGCTCACAAATGCATCAAATCCTTATTTCTATTATACTTTTACATTCTTTGCACCGGACGAATATCCCTTTGCAGGATGCCCCTTCCTGATAGACAACAAGCTTTTTCCTGCATTTGGGACAACAATACCATTTCCTTTCCGGCACAAGCCTCGGAATGCCTTCTATCATGCAAACACATCCCCAATCTCATAATCATCTACAACTCTTCGCTGTGGTTCTTTTATTGCGATCAATTTCTTAATCTTTTTGATTCTGTCACGTTCTTCTTTACTTTTTATAGTATTCAGATCCACACTTCTGTAATATATACGCTCTTTAATCTCCGTGTCCTGCGGAAGACCTGCTAATAGAGACAGAAACTGCCACCAATGCATATATGGTATATTTGTAAGGTCTATCCCATATACAGCCCGGAAAGCAGCATAGATGCATATGGCATCTTGAGAAAAAGAAAAAGATGGTTTACCTGGGCGTCTCCTGGACACTTCATCCCCATCTTCTTCATCTTCTTCATCTTCTTCATCCATATTATCCATAATATCTTCAGCAAGCATGAAATCTTGTAAAGCGCGTATAGCCTTCACCTCATCTGGAGGCCTGGCATCTTCGAACCAGTCCAGAATCAGTTCCAGATCTTTTCTGTTAAACCTCCGTGTATGTTCAAAAAACTCATGCAGTTTGATCCATTCCCGGAAATCTGTTAATACCGCATACTCTTTCCCATCCACTTCTACGGTATCAGGAAACTGTTCAAACAATACATTCATTTCGCCCACCTGTTAGCTGTAATACCTGTTTTTCTTTTTGGTATCAGCTCTGCGCTGGGCTCGATTTCCTTTATTAACCTGGTATCTGCTTGACTGCTGATTATAGGATTCTGTCTGCTTGTCCTCGCACGCTTTAAGTGATACAACGGCATCAATGCGCTCGGACAGAGCATTCGTCTTAAATATTCTTTTACTCGACCCTTCTCCAAAGATACGGTCTATGAAATTGTCATAGCACTGGATCTGTGCCCGGACAATAACAGATGCTTTTCCCGCTGCCGGCACCTTCTTAAGATCTTCCGGAAGACATTCCTGTGCATATTCAATACGCTCAAGAAAATCCAGATCTGTGAAATCAAGCTCCTGTTCAAAATCGTTAAATTTCCATAGGCTCATGGCTCATATCCTCCTTATTTTTTCCTTACACGCTTTCCGGAATATCTCCCTCTGTAAAAGTACAGGTCTGCCAGTTATCTTTAGACACTGCGTACCCTTTTGTTATCTCAGATGCAGCGGAGAAAGATCCGCTGTAAATCAAAGCATCTGTTCCGTCACCTGTGGTATCCGGAATCACGCTGTATGTACGCTTTCTGGCGATTGCCTGTCCTGACTCGTTTCCCGTGAACACATCAACAGATACGATATCCACCTGGGCATCTGTGCCGAGTAGCTCATCATCCGTGATGGTCGCAATACGATCATGCACTGGAGTATTGGTGTGCCGGTCAAACTCATAGTCGATTGCAGTAGCATAGCCAACTACATCTGTACGCTCTGTTGCTTCATCCACATACTGCCGGCTGTACTCAGTCGGTTCTTTTCCTTCAGACAGGGATGTAAAGCCTGTCATTCTTGTATAAGTTGCTGAAGAGCCGCCTGTTTCTGCAACATTCATGAATGCAAGCCGTTTATGGCGGCCAACTAATTCTTTTTTCGTTCCTTCTGGCATGATTTTTACCTCCTACTCATAAATCAATCTACAAATGATCTGATATCTCCCCAGATCTGCTTCTGCGGAGAACAGATATCCACTCTGCAGAACTTCCACCCTTACTGGTGTGTGTCCATCCAGTTCCGGATAGATATCATTCATGTTGTTTTCCTCAATCCACTCTTCGAAGCGCTGATAAAAGCCACTGTTCGCAATGCCTGTCCGAGCATCCCCATCATAGGCATATTTGCTAAGCAGCGAAAATTGGAACTGCTTCAGGCAGGATCCATCCGTATACTTCTTATAGACTGGATCGGCACCCACCGGATCAATGGAATAGGCCATTTCATCCGGCAGGTAGTCAATATTCACTTTTCCCTCTTTTAGAAAATCACAGGATAGGATATAGTCCCTGATACTCTCTATAATTGGCTTACTGCCCTGCAATACGGTTCGCCCCCTTCAAGATCACATCTTTTTTGCTGGCCTTCATGGTTTCAAACCAATGGGCCTTTTCTTTATGCTCGTAATACTGACGTCTTGCATAAGGAGCCAAATATTCGATACTGCCGCTGCCGATAACCGTGCCAAGCGTTGCCGACTTGAGCATAAATCCGGTAAGGCGTGGAGTAAGCGGGTTCATATACCTCAGACACTCCGAGTCCACAAATTCCTGGGCATTTGAAAATGACTGCTGCTTTTGTTTTGCAAATCCTGGTGCCCATTCTAACTTTGCTGTCACAGATCTGTTTTTATTTACGGATGTGTATACGCTTCCCCTTGGAGTAGATATTTTAAACTGCTTCTTTTGCGCCATCTACTCGCCTCCTATCCTCCAATGTGGCAGACCGCCGAACCGGTTGTCTGACCAGGATGTAATCTTACAGTATTTCTTCCTTGCCTCTTTCAGTTCGGCAGGGCGTTCGATATTCAGATCGCATTCACCCAGCACTACAATGTCATCATGCTGCAATGTCCACTTCCCCATTACATCACATCCCCGATCGATCCACTCATCTTCAGACACATATGTGTTTTTACATTCCGCGTCCTCAGGAATACGGATCTTATAGACATCTGCACTGTTCAGCCCATTGTCTCCAACAGATACCTTGTGATCGACATAAAAATGCACGCCACGGATAACGGTCCGATGCCATTTATCCAGGCGTGTATCTTTATCATAATAGTGGTTATACAATGTAATGTCAGCATTGGTGATCATGGCACTCCACCCCCGCATACAAAAGGCCTGTGTTTCCCAGATATACACGCACTACATCATACAGCAGACTACTTAGAGATTTCGAAGTATCAAAGGATACGGCATAACCGTCATTATTCTCTGACGTTTTCCCGTCTCTCTTTTCATCTGCAAGTAAGATCTCAGCCATCTCACACACTGCACACTTTGCACTGTTGCACCAGGGCTCTCCTTCGCAGTCTCCTGCACAACGGCCAAACGTAAATGCGTCCAACCGCTGCACTGCTTTCTGGGATAGCCTATCCCAACTAGGCTCTGGAATTCTACTCCCTCCGTATGTATCTACATAGAAAGTATAGTCCACTTCCATAGGCACACCTCCTAAGCCATAATCCCTGCAGATTTAAGATTAGCAATTATCGAATTAATAGCTGTCTTATTGGCATTTGCAAGCGTAACCACACTCTGGGCCACTGTCTGATCATAGGATTCTCCTGCCACAGTGGCATCGGCTGCAGAAACATCTGCAACAGTAGAGGCCTTTTTTACCCCACCCAAAGCGGACTCCGTTGCCGCAGGAAGGACATAAGATTCTCCGCCGCCTATCACAGCAGAAATATCATCCCAGTTGTCTGCCATATACTGAATTGCTTCTGCAATCTGATCCGTAGAGATATCCTCAACGGATCCGCTGCCTTTCATCGCGATTACAAGGTTTTTGATAGCATCTACAATCTGCATACTCACACCTCCTAGGAGCCAGATTTCAGAATTGCAAACGGACATCTCTTAGTTTTGTTTGTCTGGACACTGTTGATAGGGTTCGGAATTTCCCATCCGAGTCTCATGACCGCTCTAAGAGCTACCATATCCTGCTGCATCAGGTTGTATGCGATCGTTCCGTCTGTGTTCTGTACCACGCCTTCGGTAAACAGCTTGAAGGTGATGTCCTGTCGGATTGCGTATACCAGCTGGGAGAAATCCCCAGAAATCATGAGCGCCTTGGTCTTATCAAACGCTCCGTTGTTCGGGAATGTCATAACAGAACCGTCCAGGGAATACCTTGTGCCATCCTGCATATTCGCCTTAAAAATTGGATCTCCGGTGCTGTCTTTCAGCCCGCGCAGTTTGGCTCTCATGGAGATATCCGCCATGTGTCCAGTTACAAAAAATCCCGACTCTTCCACCTTGGCGATCACTCCGTTTTCGCCCATGATCTTGTCATAAAGGCTGTCAGAAGATCCCAGCGTTACAACGCTCGTTGCACTTGTTGCCGTAGTCACGATATCATCTCTCCAAGAGTCCGGTGCATCTTCGCCAAAGAGTACGGCACCATCAATCACTTTTCCGAAAGCTTCCTCCACTCTCGGACGTACTTCGGCCCAGATGTCATACTCGGAGTCATCCAACACAGCTTCCGGAATTGGGACAATTACCGCAATTTCCTCTGCCGTAATAATCTTTTTATCCCACGCCATTTTTGTGGTCTTCTTATTTCCGTTGTCTCCGTTCACAAAATATGCGATCGGCAGCATATCCAGCACAGGCATTTTGTGGGTCTTGCTGGATAAATTCGGAAGCTTACGTCCCTGAGACAGGACTGCAGACTGCGCAATCGTTCCCTGAATGATTTCTCTTGCACGTGTTTCAGGGATTAGGGACTCCGCCCCGGTTCTGTCGATAATGTTTGCGTCATTTTCAAACATTCTAAGGTTCATTCTATTTTTATTCATCTATACCTGCCTTCCTGCCGCTCTTCTAATTGCGGCATTGATACTGTCATTCGGATTTTCCGTTCCGCCAGATCCACTTGATGCAGATCCAGTGCTTACTCGATATGTAGATCCAGTAAAACGCGGATTTTCCTTGATAAATTTCTCTGCTGCTTTTTTAAAATCGGTCTTGTCATCAACCATCTGATTTACTTTGAAAATCACATAATCCAGATCATCAGCTTTTACGCCCTTCTCTCTCAGATAGCTTTCATTCTTCAACCTGGCGTTTTCATTACGAGCATCATCAAGATCTTTCTGCAGCTGTTCTGTATTCGGATGCTTTTTTGCCTGCTGTTCTTTAAAATCATGAATAGCCTGCGTAACCTCCTGCTCAGTCATACCCTGACTCCTAAAGTAGTTGGCTAAAGCACTACGCTCAGCTTTGTTTGCCCTCGCAGTTGCAATCTCCTCAGCTTGCTCGTATGTATATGTTCCAGAAGATCCTGATCCGGATGCGCTTCCAGTGCTTCCTCCCTGGCCACTGCCTCCAGTCCCGGCATTTCCACCCTGGCCACCGCCACCAGTCCCGGCATTTCCACCCTGGCCACCGCCAGAGCCAGCTCCGCCGCCGTCCTCAAAAAGCTGTAACATCATTCTTTTTTTCATCTTTCTTTTACCTCCGTTTTGCCTCGACAGGCTCCCGAGCTTTTTAAGCCTTCACGTTTTGGGCATATAAAAAACACCCTAACCGGGTGCTTCTCTACTGAAATTCTATACAGTTATATTCACGGTCGATATCGACCAAACCAAGAAACCATGCATCTACCAGCAGTTTCCCTCCGTCTGTCAAATCCTCCCATTCAATTACAGCCATTCCGTTTCCTGTGTCTGCCCTTATCCGATCGCCAGACAGATCAGTAAGCGCATTGATTAATGTACAAGTAAGAGCAGACACTGCTGAACATACACGGTCAACTCCGTTCAATCCCATGTGCCCTGCATGTCCGTGCATCTCTATGCTATTTTCCCTAACGCTCACCTGAATCATTCCTCTATCACCTCCTAAAAAAGAGTACAAAAATACCACTCACTCCGATGGGAATGAGTGGTTAATCCCAGTCGCTATATTGACAATTACTGCAAATCCGCAATGTTTCTTTATCAGCTTTAAATTCGACTTCTGGAACCGATGAAGGGCTAAATCCAGACGTCAGACACATTACAACCTCATAACATACATCTTCTGTTATCTCCTTGCCTGCAATGGGGCAGTACCGGTTTTCGCGACTAATCATAGCTTCTTCGCCTCCTTTAATATTCTATCAGTATTTTCATCAAAATCACTTTTACTCCAGGCTGTTTTTACAATCCATTCAACCTCTGAATAATCCTCGGTTTTTGTCAAGACTGTAACGCCTTTAGTGGAATAATATGCAAGCCTGGTATCATTATAATGTAATACCGCAAACAGAGCCGTATCAACATACTCTTGTACTTGGTCATCCGTGATATTCCGTTCAAGCATACGTTTCATGACATGGGATGGATCTCTGCTGCTCAAATCTTCTAATATGTAAGCCTGCCTCTTTTCAGTTGGAACCACATAGCCACGGATCAGTTTTTCTTGCTTTAGCACCTTATTTAAGCGATAATGAAACAGTTCAGCATTAGGGACCTTCTCCTGATACTTTTTCAGACCGCGCAGTTCAGCTTCATAAGCTTTGATGTTTGCTGATATGCTACCTTTATTATACATCGATTCAAGTCTGGACTCAATGCGTTTTTGCTGGTCGGAATTAAGGGCTATCCTGCCCCTCCCATCTATGTAAATCCGCTCTCGCTCCTGTGCAAGTCCCATCTTCCTGCTGAACCTGGAATACTCATCCAGCTGCCCCTGGTACTTTGCCCTGGCAATCATGATCTCGTCTGAATCAGCGTCTCCGGCCTGCAGGAGCTGCACTTTTTCACGCTGTGCCCTCATAGCTGTCTCCATCTGGCGCTGTCTCTGCTTCGCTTCATACAGGGTATACTTCTTTCCCCCGAATTCCTTCGGCGTGTTCTCCTCCCTGTTCTTTTTCTCCAGCCATTCGTCTGACCACTGGCGTTCAGATATTCCTGGGAAGAATGGATATCTTTCATGGTAGCAGTTGACGCCCTCCAGCCCTGTCGCGGATCCAAGGCCGCATATGGTCACAAGCTCTTCTCTGCTGTATACCTTCCCTTGCCACACCTGGTGAGTAGGTCGGGCCCCGGCATGCCAGGCGACTTCAAAATATTCAGTTCCAAGCGTATCTGCATTAAAGTCTGATATCTGTCCGGTCAGCTGTGTGATCCCGGTCATGACTGCACGCCTGGCAGCTACATCCACTCGGTTTGCATATCCAGATGCGTAGTCAATCTGACGCAGGCCGCTGTTCGTGATCTGTGTCACCACTCGCCGGAGTACGCTGTTATAGTCAAATGCCCCGGACACTATATCCATGCAGGCCGCATCCAGATACCCCTGATAGACCTGTGCCAACGGAGTCAACACTCTTCGACCGTTCCCGTAATCCAAATAAAATCCAAGAGACTGGGTGATATTCTGTAGATCTGTGTTCGTCTGCCGGATCAGCGCATTGGTGATCTGCTGCAGCTGTCCATTTTCCTCAAATAGTATGTACTGTGCATTGATCTGCTCATACAGATCCTTGTTCCGAACATATTCCCAGTTAATCACTTGATCATACAGTTCAAACACATCTGGATAAGAAGCATCTAGGGAATCCTTGATCATCTTTTCAATATCTTCCGTGGAGTTCCCTAATATCACCAATCTGTTGATCTGCCAGTCTGCTGTGCTTGTGATCTTCCCGGCCTGCTGGATCCTGCGGACAATATCCTCCATGATTCGCATTTCCAGATCCGAAAACTGCTTTTCGATCTGTCGGGAAAGCCTTTCTTTATACTCCTGGTTCATGTGATCACTCCATTACCTGATTCTGCTCCGGCAATTTTGATTGTGCTTCCTCCAGTGTCTCACCGTACCACTTGGCTCGATATTCAGCATGGCTCATCACTCCCATGCTGACATCCTGCCGATCCTGCTGCCTTTCCGCTGTCTTGTCTTCGATGATGGAATCATCAAAACTTACAACGATTTCCGTATCCGGATCCGTCGCAGCGCCAAGTATTTGACCTAATCTGGCTATAATCCTGATCAGCTCTTTCAGCACATCATTCAATATAATTTCATGCTTATTGATTGACCTGTACATATCACTGTTTTCTGATATAACCTGCGTAGCTGTCTGGATGCTGCCATTTTCAAATTTATAATGATTCTGGCCAAATCCGCATTTCATAGACAGTAGATTCAGATTGTCATTGATTGCTTTCTCATGAGCATCTGCCCTGATGTTCATGTCCACTTCTTCAAGTGGCTTTCCGGATTTCAGAAAGTCCTCAGGAAGCTGGTAAAAAACGACATCGTTCGGGTCAAAGACCGGATTTCCCAGAGTATCTTGGCCTAGTAGTTCTGGTGCTGCAAAGATGCGCTTTTTTCCAAGGATAAATTCATTCATATAAGAGTCATAAACAATATCGATCCCTCTTAGAACATCTATACTGTTTGCAAATATAGCCATTCCCATCGGATTGTCTTTGTCCGAGTTATTTGCAATATTCAGTTTGTCAATCACAAACTGGCGTTCTGAAGATCCGGTGTAAATTCGTTCCGACATTGTTTTAAAACCAGACAGTTCTTTCCAATTGTCTGTCGGAATTTCCTTTCCTGCTCCCGCGCTGCACTCTACAACATGATTTTCTATTACATACATTCCATCTTCCAAAATATGGAGCTGAATGTGTGCATATTTCTTCGTCTTAATGACCTTTGGAAATACAAAGGCACACTCTGAAATATATCCATTGTTCCATGACAGCGGATAAATATTTGACGCTGAAACGTAGTTTATTTTAATTTCTCCTTCATCGCCTGGCAAAACGCCCCCATCGTCTCCAACACTGATATTATCCAGGTAAGGGACATATGCTACGGTCCCAGTGTAAGCTTTCCGCTCCTGGTAATCATTTCCAAGGACAGAGAAGTTGTTCTTGTCAAGGATATCCATGACGAAATCACTTGTGGTATTGTCCTGTATTGTGATCTGCACCTTTTCATTTAGCAACAGATCCGCAATGTCTTCGGACAACTTTTTTGCCATCCCCATGCTAAGACGTCTGCACGGAATATGGTCCTTCCCGTTATATACTTTGTACCGGTGGAATTTATTAACATTCCCTTCATACCAGCTTTTCCAGACACGGATCAGGGAATAAAACGAAGCGTCTACTGTATCATAACCTGCATTATTTAGATATTTCTTTATGTCCATCTACTCATCCCTTTCTCCTTCCGGAAGGAAGTATTTTATCTTACTCCACATTCCCATAATCAAATAACGCCATGCATCACAGCAGTGATCGTCAACCTTCAAAGGTTTTTCTTTTCCCGCTTCAATAGACTTCGGATCATATTCATATGTGCCAAACTCCCGGATCAGATTTTCCTGGCTCTCCGAAACTGACATAACTTGATATGTCATGCACTTCTGAACCCTCTGAATTCCGACAGCGACATCGTTATCAGCATCTTTGATGACAATCCCATATTTCCTGCTCTGCATCGCCAAGCGCTTGATTTCTTCAGCAAGGCCTTTAGCAGAGGGGTCTATGAACACATAAAAGGCACTGCAGGAATATTCTTCATGCAGCGCATCGGTAAAATTTATTAATTCTTTTGCGTAATCGGAAGGGCTTTTCTGTTTCCCGGAGTCACGTCCAGAGTGATAAAATTCATTGATCCCCTCAATCCTGCGCTTATTAATGTTCACGCCGGCGGCCTGATAGGTTGTAGCATTCTGTTGACCGTAATCAACGCCAATCCCTATCAATTTGTAATGTTTGGCTTCTGGCTCTGAGCGGTGGTTGTCGTTGAACATATAGTAAATCAGGTCATCCACCCCGATACACTCTCCGAGCCACACCCAACGATACAGGCGATAATCTATCTTTTTTAGCAGTTCTGCAGCTTCGACGAGCTTCTTTCCAAGCCAGTTTATCGGAACATCCCTGTAATCAATGTGCTTATGTATCACATCCGGCCGGATCGACATCTTCTGGCACCATGTATTAACAGGTGCGTTCGGATTCTTGGGCGGGTTGTACAAATATAGCATCCGGAATGATTCATCATTTCCTCTGACAAAGGTAGCTTCGATATTGGTCAGCTCTTCCTCTCCTTCTCCAACCTCGAAGAACTCCGTCAACTCATCCAGGATAACCAGCCTGATCGGCTTATCTTCGTCAATGATACCCTTTGTATCGTCAATGCTATCAGAACCGGAGAAATATATTACATTTCCTGTCCTCTTGTTTCTGATCTCCATCGGAGAAACCCCGATGTCAAAATCATCTTTGCTCAATCCCAGGCGGCCAATTGCCCGGATTATTTCCTTGTACACGGTCTTCCGCAGCTTATTGTGCCGCTTTCGCAGGACAACGACCGCACCTGGCTCATCGGATATGATTGTTGAGATACCAAGTATGCCGGCAAAACTTGACTTTGTTCCGGCTCGACCGGATGTGATAATCTGATGCTCATGATCATGATCATCGAAAATATCCCACAATTCAGGTATTATCACATCGTGAGGATCTCTCGCGCCATTTCCAGGCAGATCTTCCGGATTCACTTTCTGGACCTTTTCTTTCTGAGCCTGCATCAACTGGATCCTTGCCGCCTGCTCTTCCAGATCGGAGTCTGTCTTAACGCTCTGGCCAGCATATTTCGCAACGGCTTCATAAGCCTTTACGTTCCCGGCCAACCCCTCCTTGATCATGGCCATATTTAAAGCCGACTCTAAAGTACACTCTACTCCGAGTGCCTCCAGAAGCGGCTTATATTCTTCGCTATCTATTTCGGCGGTCAGCAACATGTTGAGCGTCTTCCGGAAGTCGGCCTTCCGGCGCCTTACCTTACCACTTGCCTTTCCCCCAGCTCTTCCGCGCTCTCTTGCTTCGCTCTTGGTTCGCACCGGTTTTAGGTTCTGTTCATTCAAGCGTCACCACCTTCATTCTGGTCTGGTCTGGTTTTATGCATTAGAAAAGACGCCCTGCCGAAGCAAGGCGCCTTTCCCTGGGTATCTAATTTAAAGTAAGGGAAATGAGAAGAGATGTATCAATCACTTCCGAGCCGTCCGGCATCTACCTTCTGGCTCAAGTATTATTATAATTATGCGTTTGATGCTTTTTATGCGTTTTTTAAATATCCATCAATTTTTCTACTTACTCGGCTTTGATCGAGGTGGACTTTCCTCGCCACTTTACGTTGCTTCTCCCCGTCTATGAAGGTCATCCGGAAGATCCTCCTGGTAAGACTGTCCTCGATACCCTCGATGAAATCCTCGATCTCTGCACATTCCTTCTCCAGCTGCTCTTTCCTGTACCGGTCACGATCCTGCAGCCGGCGATACTTTGCCAGGTCAAATCCAACGACTCCCTGCGGTATGGGAGGATAGCTCTTACTGTAATCCAGGATCACATCATTCCCAATCAGCGAATCATCCCGGTACCTGTTTTCAATCATCACCGTCAGCTCCCGGATCTCTGCTTTCTTGCTCCGGTAGCTCATCAATATTTCTTTTGTCATATCCACTTCTATCATCCTCCCATATGCCATACTTCTCTGCCAGGTACTCAAACACTGACTTGTTGTCCTCTTCTAGGATGTCAGCCGGGACCGGATCCGAACCCCGGAACTCCCCGGACTGGATCCCGGCCATCAGCCTGTCGATCAGGTCACGGACTGTCATCGCCGTGTCTCCATCTGACGTCCCTGCTCCCGTATCATGCCCCTGGCCTGGTACGCCGGCCGCCGGAAGCGCTCCTTGGCCTTTCGGCTGACTGGCAGCTCCTCCAGCCCTTCGTAGTGTCTCTGCTGATCAGCTTTCATTTCCTTCCTGTCTCTACGTTCCTTCACTGCAATACCTCCTCGTCAAGATAGATTATTCCGTACGCCTTTCCATCTGCACCTTTCCAGAGTTCAACATTCCCTTCATACTGGAAGACAGTCTCCCCGTTGTCCCGGATCACAGTCAGCAGCATATCATCCTGGTCCTCTACCGTGTTGATCACCAGGGGCTCGGCCTCGGCCTCAGCCGGCTCTTTTGTTTGTTCTGGCTCCGCAGCTGCCCAGCCGATCACGACAGCGCATACGATCACTATCATAGCCAGCAGGCCAGCAAATGCTTTATACATGCTATTCCTTTTCATCTCATTTTCACCCATCCTTTTTTCATAGCGTAGACATTCAAATCCTGCTCTGCTTCTTCTCGTGTTTTTCTCCAGGGCAGTGCTCGACACCCGTGCCAGCCATCTTTGCCAGGCTTATTATAAAATGCCTTAAAATCCTGCTGACCAATCCCTCCGCGCACCATGTATGTCCACCCTCTGTAGTCTTTGTATACACTTGGTACCACCTTTTATCGCCTCCTCCACTAAATGTCAGTTTAATAATTCATCCACAAGGTTTCTGTTCTTTTGGCTAGGCTTTGTGTTCTGGATTTTATCTGCTCTTTTCTCCATCCGCATAAATACTTGTCGTATAGTTCGCAATCATATCCAGAGATCATTACCTTGGCTTTGATTTTTGTTAAAACTTGTAGCAGTTCCTCATGATCCCCATCTGTCATCTCAAATCTGTATTGCCTTCTCTTCCTGGTAGATAAAACGTATGGTGGATCGCAGTATATCAACACATTCTCATGATTAAAAGCTCGGATAAGTTCTAGCGCCGGCCGATTCTCAATCTGAACACTTTTTAGCCTTCGTCCTATGTACTGCAGTGACTCCGGGAGTCGATTCCAGTACCTGACCGCATAAGCCGCCTCCCTCCCATACACATCTTTTTTCCATCCGCTTTTTTCAGTAATTCTGAACCCATGAGACTGCATGCTCCGCACAACAAACCACAACGCTTTTTCAATGTCGCTTTTATATTCTCGTTTAAAACCATTTTCATATATTTCTCTCGAATACGGGGTGTAC
>OMGQ01001090.1_pt1 | contig 17548 bp, 16 predicted proteins | sample 1646071 | NCBI WGS metagenome assembly OMGQ01 (sample SAMN05578585, study PRJEB25193) | human gut metagenome | biome: Human Microbiome; feature: human-associated habitat; material: feces | host: Homo sapiens | place: USA:Birmingham
GAATAAGACCATTGGCGTCAAGCTTTAAATCCTTAAACGAAATATCAGCCTTAGGCATTGCTGATGCCTTGCTGTAAGATGCTCCGGATTCAAAAAGATTTACAGCCTCCTTAAGGTCAATACGTTTTTCATAGATTGCCTTACCGATAATTGCACCATGGATACCGGCATCATTAATATGTGTAAGATCATCCATGCAGCTCATGCCGCCTGAAGCAATAATATCAATGCCTGTTTTATCAGAAAGAATCTTAGTCTGTTCAACATTAGGACCGGCAAGCATACCATCCTTTGATATATCAGTGTACACAATTGTCTGTACACCGATATCCTTCATTGCAAGTGCGAGTGAAAGAGCAGTCTTATCACTGACCTTCTCCCAGCCCTCGATGGCCACAAGACCATCCTTTGCATCAACACCTACAACAATATGTTCAGCACCGAATCTGTCAATGGCAGCCTTAATAAAATCAGGATTCTCAACAGCCTTAGTACCGATAATAACTCTGTATACGCCGAGATCAAGAACCTCCTGAATGTTTTCAAGAGTACGGATTCCACCGCCCATCTGTACAGGAATATTAACGCTTGAACATATCTTTTTAATAGTTTCTGCATTAACGCCGTGTCCTTTCAAAGCGCCATCAAGGTCAACAGTATGTATAAACTGTGCTCCTGCCTCTTCAAAGCCTTTAGCTATCTCGTAAGGTCTTTCAGAATATACAGTAACTTCATTAAAAAGTCCCTTCTTTAAGCGGACACACTGCCCGTCTTTAACATCAATTGCTGGATATAATCGCATATATGTAACTCCTTAAGTATATTTAGAGACTTCCCTTAGTAGAGAGAATTGTCTTGATTCTAGTATCTTTAACAGTTGCCTCGTCCAATGCCTTTGCAAATGCTTTGAACATGCCTTCAATAATGTGATGATCGTTCTCACCTGCAATCTTTCTTATATGAAGATTCATGCCTGCACTGTAAGATATTGCATAGAAGAATTCTTTAACCATCTGTGTATCAAAGTATCCAACGCTGTCTGCTGTAAATGTAGATTCAAAGCCAAGATATGGTCTTCCTGAAAGGTCTATGGCACACATGATAAGTGTTTCATCCATAGGTCACCAGTTACCTTTAACTTAAGGTCAAAAAGACCATGCTTTGCAAAACTTTTTAACATATGGTCGAAAAAACCGATTCCTGTATCGACCTCTGCTTCTCCCGAACCATCAATTCTTAAAAATAAAGCAATATCAGTTTCACTTGTTTTTCTTTTTACAGTTGCCTGTCTGATTTCAGATACAGCCATATAATCCCCGTTTCCGCGCCAGTGCGCTAATTAATTTTCAAATCTTACCTTAATTGAATTAGCATGAGCTGTAAGATGCTCTGCTGTAGCAAATTTCTCAATATCTGTGTGGATAGCTTCAAGAGCATTTCTAGAATATGAAATAATGCTTGATTTCTTAATGAAGTCATCAACACTTAAAGGTGAGAAGAACTTAGCTGTTCCGTTAGTAGGAAGAACGTGGTTAGGACCTGCAAAGTAATCACCAAGAGGCTCTGAACTGTATTCTCCAAGGAAGATAGCACCTGCGTTCTTAACCTTAGTCATAACATCAAAAGGATTCTTTGTAACGATTTCCATATGTTCTGATGCAATCTCGTTAGCAACATCTACAGCCTCATCAATATCCTTAGCAACAAGAATATATCCATAATTATCAAGTGATTTCTGGATAATTTCCTTTCTTGATAATTCAGCTACAAACTTATCAACCTCTGCAGATACCTTATGTGCAAGGTTTTCACTTGTAGTTACAAGAATTGCAGATGCCATCTCATCATGTTCAGCCTGTGATAAAAGATCTGCTGCAACATAACGAGGATTAGCAGTCTCATCGGCAATTACAAGAATCTCACTAGGACCAGCAACAGAATCAATGCTTACATAACCAAATACTGCCTTTTTAGCAAGGGCAACATATATGTTACCAGGTCCACATATCTTATCAACCTTAGGAATAGATTTTGTACCATATGCCATAGCTGCAACAGCCTGTGCTCCGCCAGCTTTATATATAACATCAACTCCAGCCTCTTTAGCTGCAACAAGTGTTGTAGGATATACCTTTCCCTCTTTATCAGGTGGAGTACACATTATAATCTGCTCAACACCTGCAACCTTTGCTGGAAGAACGTTCATAAGAACTGATGAAGGATAGGCAGCCTTTCCTCCTGGTACATACACACCGACTCTTGCAAGTGCAGTAACCTTCTGGCCTAATATAGTTCCGTCAGGCTTAGAATCAAACCAGCTGTACTGTTTCTGCTTCTCATGGAAAGAACGAATATTAACGATAGCCTTTCTTATAACCTCAATAAGTTCAGGGTCAACTAAAGAGTATGCTTCTTCAATCTCTGCCTCTGTTACGACAATATTGTCAGCATTGATATCAGCCTTATCAAAATTCTTAGTATATTCAAATAAAGCCTCATCGCCCTTTGTCTTGATATTAAGAAGAATCTCAGCAACTGCCGATTCGAACTTTCCATAGCTGTTAGGACTTCTCTTTAAAAGATTCTCTAAAATATTATTCTTACTTTCATCTGTTAATTCAACGATACGCATTATATTTCCTCCTTGTTTTGCGAAGCAAAATCCGAACTCCATAGTGAGGAGAGGAATTTTCCTCCTTGTTATATCCCCTGTGTTTCTATATATTTCTTGACATCATTAATAAGCTTGTTAATTCGCTCCTGCTCCATCTTCATGCTTACCTGGTTTACAACCATTCTCGCAGAAAGAGGACACACCTCTTCGAGGACTTCAAGACCATTTTCTCTTAAAGTTGCACCTGTCTCAACGATATCAACGATAACCTCTGCAAGACCTACAATAGGTGCTAATTCTACAGAACCGTTAAGCTTGATAATCTCTACAGTCTGATGCTTTATATTATTAAAATAATCCTTTGCAATGTTAGGATACTTAGAAGCAACTCTTATAAGCTCATGATGCTGTAACTTTTCTCTTGCTGATTCAGGACCACATACACACATTCTGCATTTGCCCATCTGAAGGTCATATACTTCATAAAGACTTCTTCCTTCTTCAAGAATTGTATCCTTACCTACAATACCGATATCGGCCGCACCATATTCTACATATGTAGGAACATCAGATGGCTTTGATAAAAAGAAACGGAATCCTAATTCTTCATTAGTGAAGATAAGCTTTCTTGTCTTTTCATCCTTCATCTCTTCGCAAGGAATACCAATCTGTTCAAATATCTCCATTGCCTTCTTTGCAAGACGGCCTTTTGCTAATGCAATAGTTATATATCTCATTAAAATGTACCTCCTACAAGGCTTTTTACAGCTGCTCTTTCATTTTTTCCTGATTCATCAATAACTCTTATTGTTGAATCAGAAACGTATTCATCATCAATAAATGCTACATTTATTAATGAAGATTCTTTAGCATATTCAATATATTGAGAATCAGACTTGCTGTCTTTATATTCAATCATGCAGACATTAACACCAGTGCTTCTTAATTTCTTAGATACATTTATAGCATCACCAAGCCTGTCAGTATTGTATACAAGAAGTGTTCCATTAGCGTCGTGTGGGATGTGGATATTCTGTCTGTTAAGTGCGGCTATAAGTCTGTCAATTGTGATAGAGAAACCAATAGATGCCTTGTCACAGCCAAACTGACCGAGCAGCTTGTCATAACGTCCGCCATTCACAACAGGCTCCCCTGTTCCAAATGTATATGCATGGAATATAATTCCAGTATAGTATGCATGCTCAGATAAATCTCCTAAATCAAAAGAGATATATTTATCGTAATTGTTATTCTTAAGAAGCTCATATAACTCCTCAAGTCTGTTAACAGCCTGTATGCACTCTTCTTCATCTGTTAAAGATTTAGCCTTTTCAAGCACCTCTGTACCACCAAATAACTGAGGAAGTTCAAGCAATGCTTTGGCAACTGCATCATCAATATTAAGACTATCTAAGAGTTCTTCAACACCGAAGTAATTCTTATCCTTGATAAGTCTTAATAATTCTTCTGCAGAATCTCCTGTAATGCCAGCTTTATGTAAAAGACCATTAAAGAAAGCAACGTTACCAAGCTCAACCTGAAACTCTGTAAGACCTGCTGATAACATGCAGTCAATAACCATAGAGATAATCTCATAATCTGCTGCCAGAGAGTTATCATTGATAAGCTCTGCACCAAGCATTGTATTTTCTTTAAGTCTTCCCTGATAATACTTGCTTACATTGATAAATGTATTGCCAAGATAACAGAGCTTGACTGGAAGAACTCTGTCTTCAAAATATTTTGCTGTAGCTCTTGCTATAGATGGTGTCATATCCGGTCTTAATACTAAAGTGTTTCCGTATCTGTCAAAAAGCTTGAACATTTCATTAGACGGTACACTTCCACGTTCTTTATTGAATACATCAAAGAATTCAATAGAAGGTGTCTGTATATCATTATATCCATATGATGCACAGACATCATGAAGACGATTCTCAATGACCTTCTTTTCTGCACATTCTGTACTGTATATATCGCGCACACCCTCTGGTGTATGTAGTAAATCTTTCTTCATAAATGTATATCCTTTCGTTATATTGAATGCTTTAATGCGTTGAAGTGATACTATGCTAACACACTAAATTTGTATGAATTATACATAAATATGTAGTTATTGTCAACAAACTATTTATCAGAATCTTCGATTTCTCCGTGCAGGAACTCCTTATAGATTATATATCTGTTGCCTCCTTTAGAACGTGCCATATTAATTGCTTTTTGGATTTTTTTCTTAATAAGGTCTAAATCCTTTCCATTATCAGGATATCTTCCTATGCCAATAGAAAATTCTATATTATATGATGAATCAATAAATTTACAATGCCATGAAATCTGGGTCCTAATATGCTCCAAAAATGCACGCAATTTAACTTCTTTATTGATGTTTTTAATAGCAATAATGTACTTAAAATCATTCAGACGACCTAATACACCACGGTCATCAATTGCTTTTAATATGGTATCTTCAATTACATATGTTATTCTGTGGCATTCGTCATCAGTATGTGTAGCCTTAAACTGCTCAATATTGTCAACTTCAAGATATATAAGCGAAAGCTGGCAGTTATTATCAGATTCTATGTTTTTTATACAGAATTCTTTTATAGCAGGTTCAGGCTGCATAATTAGTAAATTTCTATTTTCAGCAGTTTCATTTTTAAATGCTTTAATCTGCTGCTGTAATTTTTTATTAAGCTCACGGATAACTAAAACATCAGATATATGTAATTCAAGGTATTCAGATGAATCAGTATTAGGTATAACTTTCTTTTCTATATCAACAATTACCCATCGGTATGAATTATCTATTCTTCGCATCCGTATACACATGGATTTCTTGATTTCAGGTCTTAAACTGTTGGCAACATCAATAAAATCGTCAATGTCAACCTGATGAATAGCATCCATAATTGAATAATGTTTTGACATTCCAAGGAACAGATACATAGGCTCATTTGCAGTTACTATTGAGAAATTTCTGTCAACTACAGCATATCCATTAGTAAGTTCATATTCATCAATATAATTATTATAGTTATTATAAGCATTATGATTATCACTAATCATCTAACCCCCTGCCTTTCTATCGTAATTCTATATCCTTCTGGATTGTTTCCAGATAATGAACAGGAATTCCCTGATTTGCATATATACGGAAATTCTGATTTATTTCTTTATATGTGAAGCTTTTCCGACCACCATTTTCACTTCTTTCCCAAAAACTGATTATATCAGAAAATGGTACATAATAGAACTCATCTCTTGAAGAAAAATATATAATTATGAAGGAGATTCCGTCCTGCTTCTCAAATTCACGCATGAATTCAATCTGATGTTCATGGATGTTCTGAATTGGAAATGTATCTGTTGCACATTCTTTTGCATCAAAACATACAGGAATTCCCTGAACAACACCAATATAGTCAACCGTACTTTTCTGGTCAAAATATGCCAGTGTAATATGTCTTGTGCTTTGGTCTATATTAATTGGTTTTATGGGTGTTGGAATCTTTTGGACAAGTGCAAGATGTGAAGTCCTATATTAATAAGGTCTTCTAATGTAGAGCCTCTAAGTCCTCTTGAATTCCAGGTCGGCATAACTGTTCTCCTTTCATGACATTTTTAAAAGAATCAGGTATTGCAGCGTATATATGAATGTCCATATCTGGAATATCTAATTCATATGAATGAAGCATCTGGTCTTTTACTTTGTATTGTCCGTTAAATGTATCATTAACAGATTTCTGACCGTATTTATAATCACCTATAAGAGGATGTCCGATACTTGCAAGATGAGCTCTTATCTGATGGCTTCGTCCTGTAAGAAGATGAATCTTTAGCAGAGTCACATTGCCATTAGAACATACCGGAATATACTCTGTCTCAATCGGAAGGGAATCTTTAGTTTCAGTCCTGCTTATAGTTACTTTGTTAGTTTTGTTATCTTTATACAGATATCCTTTTATTAAAGCACGCTTATCAACTCTTCCCTTTACAATGCACAGATAGTACTTTCCAAGGGTTCTCTGTTTAAATGCTTCCGATAACTGCTGTAAGCCTTTAGTAGTCTTTCCTGCTGCTACAATTCCGCTTGTATTACGGTCTAATCTGTTGCATATGCCCGGCTTGAATGACGCTAAATCACCGGCGTTAAGTTCTCCCTTATGTATAAGGTGTGCGATTAAATATTCAACAAGTGACACATCTTCAGGCTTTGCCTTCTGTGAAAGCATGCCAGAAGGCTTATTAATGAATATAACATCAGAATTCTCATAGATTATATCAAGTGGCCTGTATATTCTGTTGTAGTAGTCGTCATTAACTGTTCTGTTATTATCGGCTGAGAATTTTTCAAATGTCTCATCAGAAAAGAAAATCTTGATTATATCACCACATTTTAACTTCTCATCACCTGTTGCTTTGGAATTATTGAGTGTAATATTCTTTTTTCTCAGCATTTTGTAAAGAAAGCTCTTAGGGGCGTTGGATAAATAACGCTCAAGACAGCGCATCATCTTCTGACCTGCGAGCTTTTCATCAATGTTAATTTCTTTCATATAATACCTGCTTAATTACATGCTCATTCTTAGTAATGCGTCTGTTATATACTGTTTTCTGTCAAGGCTGTTTTCCTTGCTCACATCAAAATTCAAGGCTGCATTCTTAACTTTTTCAAGATATGTATCCTTATCCTTATAGAGAAGGACAGCACATGTAAGCTTCTCATTCTTCAAGAACTCCTTAACACTTGTCTCGAAAAGGTTCTTGTCAGCTTTAGCAGCACTTGTATAGGCAAGTATCTGGTTATCACTGATAACTGCTGCCATAATACCAACAGGCTTCTGCTTATTGGATACAACAAGGTCATAGACGCTGTTTAATTCGCCTTTACGTTCTTCAATAGCACTCTTTAATTCTTCGTCACAGTTCTTATGTGGAATAAGAACAAAGTATGATACTGCGAATTTGGCAGCAGGCAGAACAAGTACAACAGCAAGCATTGTAAGGTAGTTATTCTTTGATTTCCATATTATGAAACCAATGATAAATATTACGAGTACAACAGCAAATGCAATAATTGTTTTAATCATATTGCGGCTTTTTTTATAGGCAAGATAACCGAACTCACCTTTTTCTACTTTTTTCATTACTTCTGCTCCTTATTTTTCTAGGTGGAATAAGACATTTTGGACCAAATCCAATCAGGTCATTTCTGTTGTTGGCAAGAAGTGCTTCTTTTACAAGATCGTAATTCTCAGGCTTCTTGTACTGGATAAGTGCTCTCTGCATCTCTTTTTCATGATGGGATACAGGTGTATATACCTTTTCCATTGTTCTTGGGTCATAACCTGTATAATACATACATGTTGAAAGTGTTGACGGTGTGGGATAAAAATCCTGTACCTGTTCCGGCATATAGCCTAAGTCACGCACATATTCAGCAAGCTCAATAGCCTCTTTCATGGTTGAACCCGGATGGCTGGACATAAGATATGGCACGACAAACTGCTCTTTTCCTGTTTAATAAAGCTGTCATATACCGCTCTTGAAGGTTTACCCATTCTTGATAAAACCTTATCTGATATATGCTCTGGTGCAACACGGAGCTGTCCGCTAATATGATTCTCACACAATTCTCTTAAAAATGTATCATCAGAATCTTCCATACAATAATCAAATCGTATACCTGACCTTATAAATACTTTCTTAACAGAAGGAATCTTACGAAGCTTTCTTAAAAGGCTTATATAATCCTTGTGTTCCACGACAAGATTCTTACATGGCTTAGGAAAAAGACACTGTTTATTGACACATGCTCCCTTACTTAACTGCTTGTCACAGGCTGTTCTTCTGAAATTAGCTGTAGGGCCGCCAACATCATGAATATATCCCTTAAAATCGGGGTCATGTGTCATCAATTCGGCTTCTTCTATTATATTTTCATGGCTTCTTGTCTGTATGATACGTCCCTGATGGAAGGTAAGCGCACAGAATGAACATCCGCCGAAGCATCCTCTGTTGCTTGTAAGAGAGAATTTAATCTCTGATAATGCAGGAATACCACCCATTTTCTTATATACAGGGTGATAATCTCTCATATAAGGCAATGAATATACATCGTCCATCTCCATCTGTGTAAGCGGCATCGCCGGAGGATTCTGTACGACATACATTTTTTCCTTAACCTTTTCAACAAGAATCCTGGCGCTGAAAGCATCAGTATTAATGTACTGTGTATAGAAGCTCTCAGCATATTTCTTCTTATCAGCTGCAATCTCATCATAGCTTGGAAGCTCTATATAATCATCATATATATGGTCAAGGCTTTTTGCTTTATATACAGTGCCTCTTATATATGTGATGTCTTTAACATCAATACCGGCTTCAAGCGCCTCTGCTATCTCTACAATAGAATGTTCGCCCATTCCGTAAGAGATAATATCTGCACCCGAATCAATAAGGATTGAATGTTTCATCTTATCAGACCAGTAATCATAGTGCGACATTCTTCTTAATGAAGCCTCAATGCCACCAATAATAATAGGTGTTTTCTTATATGTCTGTCTTATAAGATTACAATATACAATAGTTGCATAATCGGGACGCATGCCCATTTTGCCACCAGGCGAATATGCGTCATTCTTTCTGTGCTTTTTATTGACTGTATAATGATTAACCATTGAATCCATATTACCTGCAGAAACAAGAAATCCTAATCTTGGTTCTCCGAGGATTGTAATTGATTCTTTCTTTTTCCAGTCAGGCTGTGCAATAATGCCAACCTTATAACCACGGCTTTCTAATATCCTTGTTATAATAGCCATTCCAAAAGAAGAATGGTCAACATAGGCATCTCCGCATATATACACGAAGTCGCACTGCTGCCAGCCCCTTTTTTTCATATCTTCTCTGCTAATTGGAAGAAAATCCTTAACCATGGAATTCTCCTTATCTTTTAATCTGGTTTCGTTGTAATATTGATATCTCTTCTTTGGTAAGTGCTCTGTATTCACCTGTTTTTAGGCTTTCATCAAGTGATAATGCACCAAATGTTATGCGCTTAAGGAACAGAACCTCTGAACCTATGGCGGTAAACATTCTTTTTACCTGATGAAACTTGCCCTCATGTATTGTTACATGAATCTCAGAATAATCCTTATCAGAATTATAGCTTAATACCTTTAATATGGCAGGAAGTGCTGTCAGCTCTTCATCAACGAATAGTCCGTTGGCAAACTGCTTAACTTCCATATCGCTTATCTTACCTTTAACTTTGGCATAATAAGTCTTATCAACATGCTTTTTAGGGGATAGCAGATCATGTGCCATAGCACCATCATTCGTAATTATAAGAAGCCCTTCGGTGTCCTTATCAAGTCTTCCTACCGGAAAAAGGTCTTTTCTGTTATTAGTTTTAATAAGTTCAATCACTGTTGTACATGTATTGTCATCAGTTGCCGAAACAACACCGGCAGGCTTGTTAAGCATAAAATACTCATATTCATGATAGCCCACAGCATTACCATCTACATTTACAGAATCACCATCTGTATTAATCTTTGATTCAGGCTTTGTCACAATATTGTCATTAACAGTGACTCTCTTTTTTCTTATCAGTTCTTTAACTTCACTGCGTGTACCAACCTGCATGTCTGCAAGATATTTATCAAGTCTTATAAGCATTTACATCCATCTCCAGCCTGCAAGATATTTATTTTTTAACTGTCCGTTAGCGTTCTTGCCCCATCCAAGTGGATAGCCATCAACACATACAAGTGTCCAGCCAGATTTGACATTAAAATCATCAATATCGATAGTCTCTCCTTTAAGATATCTGATTACTCTGTCATCTGAAACAGGAAGGTCAAGACAGTTATTAAACTGATCCTTAGTAAGTGCCATTGCAAATGCCTGACTCGGTTCAAAACGGTTCTTCTTAAGTTCACCTAGCAGCAGACCATTTCTTATAATTCTTAAACCGCGTTCCTCTGCCATATAAGGAGATGTAAGAAAGACCCTTGTATCTCTTATATTGATATAAGCAGGGTCATATTCAAATGTGGTGCTGTCCATGAACTCCTTTAATTCATCAGGAAGCTTTGTCTTTCCTGATACAGGTCTTTTAGAAGATGTATAATCTTCGCCGTCTTTCTCAAATAATGCCACAAAATGTCCTTCTCCAGGCATCTTATGAGGAAATATTCTGACAGCCTTCTCAAGATGATATCCTTCATCAGTATCAAAGCCGTGTGAGAAGCCTTCATATGGCTTGATATCTATAAGGTGCATATCAGGTCTGTTGGTAAGAAGATGTATTACTGAATCTTCATCCTCCAGCTTTGAAAATGTGCATGTAGAATATAATAATTTACCGCCCGGTTTTAACATGTCAGCACCGGCAAGAATGATATTCCTCTGAATCTGCGAATAGAACTCCGGACCATTCTTTTCCCATGCTTTGATAAGCTTATTGTCTTTTCTGAACATTCCTTCACCTGAGCATGGAGCATCAATAAGTACTTTGTCAAAGAATCCTGAGAATCTTGAAGCTATACCCACAGGGTCTTCATTAAGGACGCACAGATTAGGAACACCGAATACTTCAACATTCTTAAGAAGTGCTTTGGCACGCGAATTGCTTATATCATTGGTTATAAGTAGTCCTGTTTTGTTTAATTTGGCTGCAAGCTCTGTTGATTTGCCACCGGGAGCTGCACACATATCAAATACAACATCGCCTTCCTCAATCGGAAGAACATTGGCAGGTGTCATGGCACTAGGCTCCTGAATATAATATAAGCCTGCAAAATAATATGGGTGTTTAGCAGGCTTGTCATCTTCTGAATAATAGAATCCGTTCTCAATCCAAGGAACAGGTTCTAACTTAAACGGACATATCTTAAGGAAATCCTCTGTTGAAATTTTAAGGTTATTGACACGCAGTCCATATAATCTCTTATCATTAAAGCTTTCTATATAGCTGTCATATTCATCACCTAACATCATTTTCATTGATTCTGTATATTTCTCTGGTAAATTCACTTTGTATACCTCAATTCTGTATAGTTTCTGTAATGAGTTACTGCACTGACTGTGCCCGGTAATCCTCAGCAATTATATCCAACTGGCGTGAAAATCTTGAAAGTTCATTAACATCGCCTTTTTCAAATATTTCATAGAATTCATCCTGGATTTTTATAACAACCTGCTTATTGGCAACCTTGTACAGATTCTGGATTGTACTTAATATATCTGAAACAATATTTGCCTTAACCATAAAGTAGGTCTGGGAATTAATAATTTCATCATGGATAGATGACATTTCGTTATCAAGTGTTATAAGTGCATCTGATGCCGCATTTAATCTTTCTTTCACATGTGCAGGAATTTCACCATTATATTTGTATTGCAGTGAATGTTCAATAATTGCCCAGAAATTCATGCCAAGAGTTCTTATCTGAATTTCCACGGGTATAATAGTAGTTCCTTTCACTGTCTCAACTTCATAATGAACTATAAGATGATAACTTCTATAACCACTATCTTTAATATTTTTAATATAATCTTTCTCACTTATTACAGTCATGTCTTTTCGTTTCTTGATAAGTTTCACAACTGTATATATATCTTCCGTAAACTGACATATAAGTCTTATGCCTGCAATATCAAAAAGTTTTTCCTGAATTTTATCGATTTCAATCCCTCTGCGCTGTGCTTTTTCTATTATACTAGAAATACTTTTTACACGTCCTAAAACCTGTTCTATGGGTGAATAGACACCTGCCTGACGGTATTCTTTAATTATATGGTTGAATTTTATCTGAAGTTCTTCCACTGCTAGATCATAAGGTGTAAGAATTTCCTTCCACATCTGAATTTCCATTGTAGTCTCCATTTCAGCTTTTATTGCATAATTATATTTCATTATAACACATAAAAACATATTTTTGAGAATATTATTAAATATCTATTATTAAAGAGGCTGTATGATAAGCATAATACTTATTCTTTTATTTGTGTTTTCGGTATTATCAGTTCCTGTGTGTCACGGAGTGATTTCCGGACTATATCTTTATGGAATGAAAATATTTCCGGGATTATTTATATCTTTTATTCTCACTAATATTCTTGTAAGAATTCTGCAGCAAAAAAATATTAATAATCCATGGATACTTGTAATAACAGGTCTTATGACAGGCTTTCCAAACGGAGCCTATATCTGCTCATGGTACAATAAAAATAATCCTGAAAACAGACTCGGGGACATGCTTGCCGGCATAATCAATATTCCCAGTCCGGCATTTCTTATAAGCTATGTATATATTAATATCCTCGAAAAATGTATCAGTCTGCCAATGTTTCTTGCACTGACATATACACCGGTAATATTATGTTCATATATGGCAATTCTGTTTTTTAGGGATAAAGATAATAAAAAAGACAATGCTCCACATATAAAAAATGACAAAAAACTGATATTCCATTTCTTTGAAGAAGCTGTAGACAGTTCAATTAATACTGCTCTGACGTTGGGAGCTTACGTTATTATTTTCTCTGTCATTGTAAATATTATAATGCATTTTTCACAAAGCAATACCGCTGGTTTGTTAATATCATATTTATTTGAAATATCAAATGGTCTTGCCATAATTAAAAATGCCGGAATTCCTATGAATATAACAGTATTATTGACAGTATTACTTGATGCATTTGGCGGAGTATGCATTATTATGCAGACAAAAAGCATATGCAGCAGTTATATAAGCATAAAAAAATACATATATCAGAAACTTGTACTGTGTATAGTAACACTTGCAATGACTTATCTGCTGATATATGTATTAAATATACTATAAGATTATTAATTGTTATTCATTATTGTCTGTATCCGTGGAATCCGAATCTTCCGAATTGTTTTGCACAGTTTCTTCAGTTTCTCCTTCTTCAATACCACTAAGCTCATTCCTATTATTATTGACAACAGATAATACATTTTCTAGACCTGATAATAACGAATCATATTTTTCTTTATTATCCTTAATTGAATGTTCAATAATATACTGAAGTTTTGCAAGCATATCATCTGTGTACTGCATAGCACCATACCTTATGCTGTTTGCTTCCTCTGTTGCATTATCCAGGATAGCCTGTGCCTGTGCTGTAGCCTGTTCAATAAGCTCATTAGCCTGTGCATAAGCTCTCTGCATAATTTCATGCTCATTAATAAGTTCTTCAGTCTGAACCTGTGCTGCATTAATAATAGCATCAGCCTGTTCCTTGGCATCTGCAAGAATAGCATCTTTATTGCTTAAAATCTTCTGATATTTCTTAACTTCATCAGGAGTTTTTAATCTTAATTCTGTAAGCATATCCTCTAACTGCTCTTTATTAACAATAATCTTAACATTAGATAATGGATAATATTTACAGGTATCAATATAACTTTCAATATCACTTATTAACTGCTCAATTCTGCTCATCGTTTTACTCCTTTAATAGTATTTTGATTATTTTGTGATTCCATACTTCTCATAGACTCTGTCTATAATCTCTTCCGGAACGAACTTTTTAATATCCCCGCCATACATAGCCATCTCTTTAACGATGCTGGAACTTAAATATGCATACTTCAGGCTTGTTGTAAGAAATACCGTATCAATCCCAGGAGCCGCAACTCTGTTAGTCTGCGACATTGCAAGCTCATATTCAAAATCAGTGACAGCTCTTAATCCCCTTATTATCACAGAAACGTTATGTTCTGCAGCAAAATCCACCAGTAATCCACTAAAGCTTAATACTTCAACATTAGGCAGATCCTTTGTCACTTCTCTTAACATATTAACACGCTCTTCCACTGAAAACAATGGTGTTTTGGTACTGTTATTTAAAACGCCAACTATCAGATGATCAACAAGACTTGCTGAACGCCTGATTATATCCAAATGTCCTAATGTCACCGGGTCAAAACTTCCTGGATAAATCGCTTTTTTCACAGTTATTCACTCTCCTTTAATCGTATAAAAATGTGCTTATTAGTTTTATAATTCTTAATCTTTACAGTCTCAAATCCACATTCATCAATATAATCCAAAGGCACATTAAGAGCCTCCTCAATTACAATAATTGTATATCTGTCTACAATATCCGAATGTGATAATGCAAGTAATACGTCATATTCATAGTCTTTTCCATAAGGTGGATCCATAAATATAATATCAAATACTCCGCTGCCTGATAATCTGTTTATTGCAGACAAAACATCCTGTTCCATTACAACAGCCTTAGGGGAAAGTTTTGTAAATGTAAGATTATCTTTAATAACAGCTATTGCCTGTCTTGCATTTTCTACAAGAACAGCTTCTTTTGCACCACGGCTTAACGCCTCAATACCTATCGCACCACTTCCTGAATATAAATCAAGAAACCTGCATCCTGCAATATCTGATTGTAACATATTGAACAATGTTTCTTTAATTCTGTCAGTAGTTGGTCTTGTGTTGTCACCTTCAGCAGCCTTTAAAGGCATGCTTCTGGCAATTCCAGCTATTACTCTCATAAATATCAGTTCCTTTATATTTTATTCAAAATAATTCTTTAATTCTGCACGAGAATTAATCTGCAGTTTATTAAATATAACTTTCATATTGGACTTTACAGTACTCTCAGCAATAAAGAGCTGTTCAGCAATTTCTTTATTAGAAAATCTCTGTGATGCAAGCTTTGCAACATCTGCCTCACGTACAGTAAGTCCATAATCTGCAAGGGCATGTCCAGCTTTTTTTATTGATTTAACCCCTTTTTCATAACCCTTTGAAATCTTTATAACATTTCTGATAAAGCCTTGATTATCATGGCCTATAACAGTTTCTGCCATAAGCTCAGATATGCTGCTGTAATTATGTACAAAAGGCATATATATTCTGTCTGGTTCAGCAAGCTTTATGGCCTCTTTAAGAAACTTATGGGCTTTAATTGTCTCACCTGTTTCTTTATTCGCAATTGCAAGATATATATATGTATATATCTGTGGAAGGATATAAGAAAAAAGATTGTTAAGTCCTAAAAGCTGACCGCTTATACCAAGAAAATGATGATACTCACGATTAAGTATAAGATATTTTCCAAACACAATGTTAACAAAACTAAGAGAGAAGAAATTAACGGAATCTTCAATCTTTTTCTGGTCTTTAATCCATGCAGCAATTTTATCCTGCTGTTCTATATCAGAATACATACATGCATGGCATATATCCGAAAGCTTTTCAAGCGATTTGGATTTTCGGGTATCCCTTCTTGCCACAGCTTCAATTTTGTGCATATTTTCCTTATACTGATCATTAAATCCTCTGTAGAGTGCTATATTTGCAAGAATATAATATGCAGCAATGTATATAGCATACTGATTACGGCTGTCTGCCATATATATTGCTTTCTGACAGAGAATCTCAGCTCCGTCAAGGTCACCTCTGTTATATAAAACATCAGCACGCATCAGAGCTTCAAAACCTTTTCCATGACCATTCGTTATTCTGTAATAATCAGGTGCACACTGTTCAAGCGTTTCAAGTTCCTTATCAAGTGCTCCAGACTGTCTGTGATATAACATCATAATTGAAGGGCATTCATAATTAAATGGAAAGCCACCGGCAATTATATTTACAGGTGATTTAGAAATAGAAAGAATAATATTAAAACCTTCTCTCATTTTTCCAAAATCATTATATTCTGTAAAAGCTTTTATAAACTGTATCTCCGCCATGTAAGAATTCTTCTTGTTGTCACTTAAAACTGAATCCTTACAGATATCTGATGTTATATCCGTAAGAAGAGTTTCAACCATATGCTTCTCATTAAACATAAGCAGTGAGAAACATATAATCAAAGAAAATTCATAATGTCCCTCTTTTTCTATATCCCAGTAGTGATTGGCAATGTCCGTAAATACATCTTTATTCTGCTTAATTACATAAGGATATATATCTATAAAATCAATATTATGCTGATATATTTTCCTATATTCCTTTGAGTGGCTGTAAAGCTTCATCGCTTCAAAGTAATTACCATCATCAAGATTCGTATCAGCAGCTCTGAGTGTAATCTTAGTAACTTCATCAACAGGCATTTCGTCAAGAACCTGAAGAATGAATCCGTCAAACATAGGATTAAAGCTGTACCTTCTTGTATGCTCATCATAATTAATTAACGGAATTGAATTAAGAAGTTTAAGACACATTTTTTCTTCTAAAAAAGTCTGCTTCATGCACTGGTTAAGATTAAAGCTTGAAAATACGCTCATGGTAGCAAGAAATTGTCTTTCATCATCAGATAACTCCAGCCACACATTATTTTCAATAAATGTATACGCTTTATCAAGCACAGTCTTATCTGCATCGGTATGTTTATTCTTATAGGCTTCCATGTATAGATGTACTACATATGGCCATCCCAGAGTTTTATTAAATATATCTTTAGAAGTTTCTTTATCAAGAATAATTTCATTAAGCCTGAAATAATCTTCAATATCTTCCTGTGAAAATGCAAAATCCTTTTTTGTGATTCCCAACGCATCATCCTTAGTTATAAGATTAATAATACTCTGATTAGTTAATTTTTTTAATATAAATGCATATCTCAATCCTACTGCGGTTGATAAATATGATGCAGCAAATATTCTGCACATATTGTCATCAAATATATCATCAAAGTTATCAATCACAAGCAGAGCAGAGAATTTCTCTGAATTCATAATAGATAAAAGATTAATAACTTCATTAATAGCATAATCCGAATCAGGAAATCCAATTTTCTTAAAAGCTGCAGCCAATGTATTATCAAACATTTTGACAGCATTGCAGAAATTATCCCAAAAAATCTCTCTGGAACTTTCTGCATCTATCCATAAAACAGTATACCCTGGGTAATTCTTAAAAA
>OMGQ01001097.1_pt1 | contig 17427 bp, 19 predicted proteins | sample 1646071 | NCBI WGS metagenome assembly OMGQ01 (sample SAMN05578585, study PRJEB25193) | human gut metagenome | biome: Human Microbiome; feature: human-associated habitat; material: feces | host: Homo sapiens | place: USA:Birmingham
TACCAATTCTAGTCTCACACATTCTCTTCAAAAGACGTGCTTGAGAACCGGCAACACGTAACAGTCCGATTTTAGCTCCTTACGGAGCTTGATAGGGCCTTCCATCCCATGACTAAAGTCACGGGATTTCCGGCTGAATATCATTAAAATGATGGAATTGCTTGGCTTAAAGCGTTTCTACCTCCACTTGCCAATTGCCTCAATGCCCCATAAAGATGTATTAAAAGCAATTGAAATTTATGGAAAAGAAGTTGTACCAAAAGTCAAAAAATATTTTAAGGATAAAAGCAAATTGAATGATTTTTCAATTAAATGGAAAGCATAAAAAGATAGACGTGAGTGGAAAAAACACTTTTTTCTCACCCACGTCTTTTTATTACTAGAGCTTAATATTCTCAATTGCTAACAATTTCTTTTTGCGTTCAAGGCCACCGCTATAGCCCGTTAATTTACCATTTTGTCCAAGAATACGATGACATGGGATAAACAGTAAAATTGGATTTTTACCAACAGCATTCCCTACTGCCCGTGGACTACTATTAAGTCTCTGAGCTAGTTGCCCATAAGTCACCGTTGTCCCATAAGGAATCTGTCTTAATTGTTGCCAAACTCTTTGTTGAAAGTCTGTACCGTTCAAATGGAACTGGGGATATGTTAAAGGAACATTTCCCAGGAAATAATCATCTAACCATCTAACGGCATCTTTAATTGCCGGATAATTAGGATTAAGATTGTCCCTTTCAGATTGATCAACAAATTTTACTTCAGTGATCCCAATCGCATCTGCTTGAATCTTAATTATTCCTAAAGGCGAAAAGTAATTAAATCTGGCAATCATTATACTCTTCCTCTTTAGTTAAAATGTAAAATTTCATTTACAGGACGACGCTCTGAATGGTAGCTATTAATTGTCGTATCAGCCGAATATCCAAGCGAGATACCAACAATAAACCGTTCATCGTCTGGCACATCTAAAGTTTGATGAAGAATAGCTGGGAAACGAACACTGTTATAGGTTGGAATCGTTCCTAAACCATAAGCAGTTGCTGCTAACATGATGTTTTCAGCAAATAAGCCCGCATCAAAAATCGACCAATCTGGTGAAGCTTTAGGAATAGTAATATAAAGAATTACTGGCGAATCATATAAAGTATTGCTGGCATTTGTCATCTTTTCATGTGCCTCATCGAAATTAGCAAAATGATGAACAATTCCATGCCGCCATTGCTTCATATTATCTTGGGTTTGCGGTGCCCAATCTTCACGGCTCATCACTGGCAAATCTGAATTCCCTTGGTTACCTGCAATATCTTGATCACGATAAGCATTCTTAATTTCTTGTAATGTATCGCCCATCGCACAATATACTTGCCAAGGTTGAGAGTTTACCCATGATGGAGCACGTTGAGCTAATTCAACAATTTTAGTAATCATTTTCTTTTCAACGGGTTTGTCCGTAAATTGACGAATTGAATGGCGTTGATTAATTGCATCTTGTAATTCCATTAGATGACTCCTCCTAAATCACATACTCTTACTAAAGTTTAGCATATTTAGGTTTACTTTAATAAGATCTTGTATTGGTCACTTTATTTCTTTCGCCGCACTGCTTCTCTAATCTTGGGATAGCGAACCATTAAGCAGGCCCCATAAGTAAAACTAGTTGCGACATTTAACACCCAGATGAACCAGGCGTTGTGACTACGGAAAAATGCGATTGTGGATAAGTCTTTAAGAACCTCTTCAAACAGTTCATGTGATATTTCCGTAGCATTAATATGGGCCCCATAAAATACCTCAACACTGATGCCAATTGCAAATGAAACAAGCCAGCCCACAAGATACGGCCAATTCCTTTTAACCTTCAAAATTGGTCGTTGATGGGAATCTAGTTTATTGGTGTCTTTAATCTGCGTTTTGCTTGCCTGTAGAAAGCCAATCGAAGCTCCTAAGATTAGAAGAATAATTGTAAGTCCAGCGGCCGTTAAAGATCTGACGTTTTCTAAACTCAAGACCATCATAATTGCAGAATACACGGGGATAATTATTAGCTCAAATCGTGTTACCTTTTCATATTCAAATGTGCCTTTAATGAATTTATAGATTAATAGAATTACAAATATAGTCATTGATAATACCCTAACTTTTAAGTTTGTATTTGTATTGTACTATATGACTAAGATAGTGAAACGGCCAATTTCAGGAATAATAATCTGAGATAGCTAATGTTAGCACCAACATGTCCCGTAACAATAGACCATTTTCGTGAATAGGTTGTACGTAATTTTTAACAAAAAAGTTCCTTTTAATCTCAGTAACGCGAAAACCTATTTTCTGGTAAAGGTATAACTGCTTAAAGCTCGTACTCCCAGTACCAATTTGCAATTGTTGATAATGATGTACCTTTGCAAAGTGAACGGCATCCTGCAATAGCCTGGTTGCTATTCCTTGATTTTCAAGCCGTGGATCAACAGCAATATTCTTTATTTCTAATTTATCCGATGTAAGTTCTTGCAAAACCATTACAGCAATAGGATGACCATCTTTAGACTGTACGAAAAGCATCCCTGATTGCAGATAATTTTGAACTAATTTCTTACTTGGATCAGCACTGAGAAGCAAATCCCAATGTTCAGGAGTTACTGTCGTTACTAATTCTATCCTTGTATCGTTATTAGTCATTCGACAATCCCTCATCCATACTATTGATAGTTAGAAACTGCTGATGAAGCTGTTTTGAAAATTTCATTACTCAAACTCCTTTTTTCCATTAAGACTGTTTGCACACATTTTCTTATTAAGGAGACTAATTCCCACTTACATTACTTAAGGCAACAACCCAGCAACCTTATCACCTAACGTTGGATAAATCGCCATTACTTTTTGGCGATACTCATCCCCATTAATCTTCAAACCAATAATTGGCAAGAAGTTATTAATATCATCAGCCGCATAATCGCCAATTTCACTTGCCCCTACCAATTGCTGATCCTTAAAGACTAAAGTAAGGGTACTGATGTGATCGTTTTGGCCTGCGTAAAGGCTACCATATTTTAGCGCAACTGTCTTAACCTGATATTGTGAGTCACCAGTGACATCATCTGGATTAACACCGGCACGGGCAACCTCTGGGAATGTAAAGGCTGCTTGACCAATTGTCGGGTAAACAATATCTTGATCCGTTTTACCTATTAAATAATCAAAAAGATATTGACCCTCAAATTCAGCGACCGGTGTTAATTTAGGTTGTTTCCGATTAATAACATCCCCAATTGCATACACACCGTCAACCGTTGTCATCAAGTGACCGTCGACATTAATACCATGACGATCATATTCAATATCAGTATTTTCAAGCGCTAATTTTTCGATATTTGGATGACGACCGGTTGCATCAAGCACATAGTCAGCCTGTACTTCACCATGATTAGTTGTAACGAGCAAGCCGTCTTTACCTTGAGTTACTTTTTGCGTATCAGTATTAAAGCTAAATTTTATTCCCCGTTGCTTCATCGCATTAACTAGCGCTTCATCTTCCGCCTTGGTAAATTCACGAAGGACGCGGTCAGAATGAACAACGATTGTTACTTCAGCGCCAGCAGCTGCTACAAGGGTTGCTAACTCTAAGCCCACAAAGCCAGCACCGATTATCGTAATCCGTTGTGGAAGTTCTTTTAACGAGAGAAGGTCATAACTGGTATGAAGATACTCTTTACCCGAAATATTCAGAATATTTGGTGTTTGCCCCGTCGCAATGATAATATGATCGGCCTGGTATTGATGACCGTTTACACTAATAGTATGGTTATCTACAAAACTTGCGTAGCCGTCTTCAATATCATGACTTTTCTTAATAATATCGCGAGTTTCGCCTGGCCATGGATCAAACCGCTTAAGCTTAGTCTGCATTAATGCTTCCCAATCTAATTTTGCTGGTTGACTAATGCCTCGACCAAGAAGTTGCTGAGATTGGAGAACAGTCCGGGCAGCTCCTTCTAGAAAAATTTTTGGTTCGCACCCATAGTTAGGGCAAGTTCCCCCATATTCGAAACCCTCAAGTACCAATACTTTACGGTCGGTTTTAGCCAAAAGATTAGCCATTTTATAGGCTGCTGGCCCTGATCCGATCAGAATATCATCATACTTTTTCATGTTCATCCCTCCAGATTCTTACATTATTGAATCAAGTGTAACTTAAGTAATGAAAAGAGTACAAACGTTTTGTTTCGTCGTATAAAAATATTAATCAAAAGTCAATTAATACTTATCCTCTTTCATTATGAAAGCGAATTCAACTAATGATTTAACAGTATTTTGTCTAACCTATTGTATGATCCATTCAAGAATGATAGATTAGCCTTTAATTATTAGGAGGTGGTCTACATGTTACAAGTTAATACATTATTTATCATGATCGCCAGTATTCTCGTGTTATTAATGACACCAGGACTGGCTTTTTTCTATGGTGGTCTAGTCAATCGGCGCCATGCTAATAACATGTTGCTAACTGTTTTTATGATGTGTGGCTTAGCCGTGATTCTCTGGATTACAGTAGGCTATTCTCTTTCATTTTCTGGCAACCATTGGGGAATAGTCGGAAATTTAAATAATATATTAATGATTCATGTGCCAATCGATGCTATCACTAAAACCGGTATTCCAATTGGCGATTATGCAATGTTTATGATGATGTTTGCAATTATTACCCCGGCAATCTTTTGTGGATCGGTCGTCGGCCACGGACGCTTTAATTTTTTAGTAATGTTTACCATTTGCTGGTCTATCTTTGTTTACTACCCCCTTGTCCATATGGTTTGGGCGCCACATGGACTATTAGCAAGATTAGGGGCAGTTGACTTTGCTGGTGGATTAGTTGTTCATGTAAATGCGGGGATAACGGCCTTAATCCTTTCAGCCTGGGTTGGTCGACGGAAAGATGTTCATTCTCAACGCAATAATTTATCGTGGGTATTAATTGGAACAGCCCTTTTATGGATTGGTTGGTATGGCTTTAACGCTGGTTCGGCCCTCGCTGTTAATGATACGGCCGTGCAAGCCATGTTAACAACGACCATCTCATGTTCAAGTGCAATGGTAACATGGATGTTATTGGATCGTTATCAGTTTAATCATGTTACCCTAGCTGGAGTCTGTAACGGTGCAATTACCGGTTTAGTAGCAATCACTCCTGGAGCAGGCTACGTTACACTAGGTGGTTCAATGATTATTGGAATAGTCGGTGCAATTGTTAGCCAATACTTTATTACTAAGATCAAACCACAACTGCCAATTGATGATGTTGTTGATGCATTCGGTTGCCATGGGGTTAGTGGTATCTGGGGAAGCATTGCAACTGGTATTTTTGCTAGCCATCAGATCAGTCATCTAGTACCTAGTGGGCTTTTATTTGGTGGTGGTTTGCACCTTTTGCTTGTTCAAATCTTCGTTACCTTATTGACAATTATATTTATCGGTGTGATGGATATTATCTTAATAAAACTGCTCTCAATTGTTTTACCGGTTTCGATTGATAATGAAAAACTGGCGGCAATTCAAAGTAAGTGAGCTTAAATTGTTGCTGCAAAATTAGATTATTTACGTATATATTCCTTTAGAAGCAAAAATACATAAGGAGTAAATTTATGAATAATCTATCACGAGAAGAACAAATTGCCTTAATCTATGACAAATGGCAAAAGATGACAATTACTAGTGATCCAATGTTTGGACTAGTAATGCAAAATAAAGAAATTTGTTTAGAGTTAATTAATAGAGCCCTGCCAAACATTAAAGCAAAACAGATTATCCAGTTAGACACCCAAAAAGATATTAATATTGTTAGTGCCCATCGTGTTCGCTTTGACGTTTATGTTCGTGATGATAAAAATAATATCATTGCCATTGAAATGCAAGTTAATAATCAAAATAACATACCAGCACGGTTACGTTATTACCAAGAACAGGTTGATCATGAGCTATTAAGACCTGAAGATAATTACGCAGTACTCAATAATTACCCTACTTATATTATTATATTTTGTAATTTCGATTATTTTAAGCAGGGATGGGCACGATATGAATTTAATCTTACTTGTACTAGAGACCATAATCTAAAATTTGGTGATAATCGAACAGTCGTTATCTTCAATGCTCTTGCTAAAAAATTTGATAAAAATGATGAACCGATTAAGAACTTCCTTGCTTTAATGTGCAATCAAGGCGACAATAAGAATAGATTTATTGCACAGATTCAAGACGAAATTGATAAAGTCAAACAAGATCCAGAAAGGAGAAATGGCTTTATGAAGTACGAATTAAACTTGATGGACGCTAAAATTGAAGCACGAGAAGAAGGAATGGCAAAAGCAAAAAGGGAAGATATTAAAAGTTAATTGACTCTCTTTATGAACTCAATATTAAACCAGAGATCATTAAACAAAAAGTTATGGAAAAATATAATTTAACTGATGATGAATATGATAAATTTATCGAATAATAAAAAGAGTGCGTACAAATGAACTTTTTGTATAGCACTCTTATTTTATTGATGTGTCCGATACCCAGCTGCCTGGGCATCAGCTAATGAATCGAAATAAACCACATTTTCAGGAGCAATCCCAGGATCAGGATATTGTCCTGGCAAGTAACAATACATTGTAGAACTATCACCAATAATTGAATTTGGTTCATAGTTATCAGGATCAACCCATGGCTCTGGTTCCTTTGGTGGGGTTATCGTTCCATTATTAGGTTGCTGAATTGTTGAAGGGGCTGTCTGACTATTATTATTTTGATAACTCTTCTCATTATTCGGTTGCTGAGACTGTTGCGCGCTTATCGAGTTCGCTGATTGATTATTACTATTGCTGGAAGATTTAGTAGCAGAACTATCTTTCCCTTTATTCTTAGATTCTTTTGTTGACTTTTTCTTCTTATCTGATTCTGTGGTTGTTTTAACGACTGAATCCCTTTGAGTTTTCTGTGCCTGATTATGGTTACTAATAAACCATCCACCACCAACTAGTAATAGGGCAACTACTATCCATAGCCATGGACGGCGGTAAAATGGTTTCTGATGTTGCTTCCTGTTCATAACTAACCTCCCCTATATCTGGACTTTCTATTTGTATCAATTATTTTCTGCTTTTATTATATAAAATCTGCATACGGACAAGATACTGCATTTACAAAAGATTAATGCGGTTAATTAATTTTTAGAAGATTAGTTATAGGATATTCATAATTTAAAAAGCCAAGCAACAGCCACCTTCTCTAAAGAATTTAGTAATTACTTGGCTTTTTATCAAAATTTATTCCATTGCGGGGAGATTAGTTTCTGTTCTTTACCTATTTCTATGTAAGTAAGCTCCATTTTAGCTATTTACTGTTATTACCCATCAAGATTCTCAAAATTTTAGATTAACCAAATCGTTTAATAACAGTATTAATATCATCTCTTAATTCTTCGCTAAAACCATTTAAATCTTCATCTGTAATTACTTTCTCTGATATTAACTGCAGTAAAGTTTGAAACATGGCTCTCTTCGATACTTCAACAATAACCCCCGGCGATTTTCGATCTGCTTTTATTCGTTTTTCCAACTTCCAAAATTTATTTGATGGCGAACCATCACCATTTAATATTCTTTTGTATTCTTGGTTAAGTCGATTCATATATCTTTCTTGCCATTCTGGAAGCAACTTGTTGAATAATTGCCAGTCACTTTTAGAGATATTATTCATTTCTCCTTACCTCGCTTTTACTTTAATTATACGATTAAATTGCTTTATAAAATTCGACTTTTTGCGCCTTATACTAACACCAAAGCCTACTCCACCCCAACATGGAATTCACATTCAAAGATGGTATTAAAGTTTACATAGCACTCCGCTCTTCGAATTTGGATGCTATTTTTAGTTAATCATAATTGCATTTCATATTCATATATTAACCACTTATCTTTCTATCAATCACAAATATTGTTTTTACTGATATATTCACACTATCAAATATATCAGGAGGCATTCTAATCATGTTAATTAAGGCAAATAATCTTACTAAAAGATACGGAACAAAATTAGCTCTAGATAACGTAAATTTACAGATCGATCGCGGTCAATTAATTGCTTACCTAGGTACTAATGGTGCAGGAAAATCAACTACTATCAATCTTCTTACTGGTTTAATGACGCCAACCTCCGGGATGATCGCACGCCGTCAAGGAATAAAAATTGGCGTTGTCTTCCAAGATAGCATTCTTGATAAAGAGCTTTCAGTTAAAGATAATCTTAACTTTAGATCAAACTTATATCATGAAGATCATACTGAATGGGTTCACCATTTAATTAACTTAATGGGTCTCACTCACTTTCTAAATCAGCGCTATGGAACATTATCTGGGGGACAGCGACGAAGAGTTGACATCACTCGTGCCTTGATTACTGACCCAGATATTCTTTTCCTTGATGAACCGACAACTGGATTGGATTTACAAACGCGACTTGTTATTTGGAACCTCCTTCAAAGGCTACAAAAGGAACATGGTCTAACTATTTTTCTAACAACTCATTACTTAGAAGAAGCCGAAAATGCCGATCAAATGTATATCTTAGAAAACGGCAAAATTTTAGTTTCTGGCTTAGCAACCGATATTAAACAACATTATGCACCAACTAAATTAGTGGTTACAACAAATGGACATAAGCTACAAACTAACTACTCTGAGAAACAATTAACATCTCAAAAATTTTCTTTTGATGGTCTTAATTGTTCAGAAGTTATTACATTACTACATAGCAATCAAGAATATATCATTAACTTCTCATATACCCCCGGTTCAATTAACGATGCTTTTGTCAAAATTACCGGAAAGGAGCTTCAATAATATGATCGCGTTAATTAAAAGAAACTTAAAGATTTACTTTGCTAATAAGATTGGTGTCTTGATGTCTTGCCTTGGTGCTTTAATTTCATTCTTTATTTATATTGGTTTTTTGCAGCAAAACCTGATATCTTCATGGCAATCATTGCCTCATGCAAAGGAAATGTTAGATTTATGGATGATTAGTGGAATTGTCGCCATCGCTGGCATTACCACTTCGTTTCAAGCTCTTGGTCAATTAGTCAAAGATCGAGAAAGTCGAACATGGGATGATTTAAGCCTAACTGATTTGACACCGTTCCAAATTAATTGTAGCTATTTAACTGCAACAATATTTATTAGCACACTAATGCAGATTATTACATTCTTCATCATGGCAGTTTACTTTATTTTAGTAGATAGTATTACTATTCCAACTACTGCATTGCTTCCTGGATTAGTTTTTATTGTTTTAGGTGCAATTGGCGCAAGTGCTGTTAATTTAATTATTGTTGATCTAATCCATTCTTCTACGACTTTTAGCCGCCTTTCTGCCATAATTGGCGCAGCTTCCGGATTTATGATTGCTACTTATATGCCCTATGGAACATTATCCAAATCAGCACAATTTGTAGTAAAATTATTTCCAAGTAGTTATGAGGCTGCTAGTTTGCGAAGCCTTCTGCTAAATAAACTAAGCAAAAAATTTTTACCGCCATCCAGTCGGTACCAAATGATTGAATATCTGGGTATCCACTTCAAGATTCATGGTTATCAGTTAAATAATTATAGTAATGCATTAATGATTGTGGGAATGTCTATAGTTTTAATAGGTCTTGGAGCTGTTTTGGCAAATCGATATCAGAGGAAGAGTTAATTGTGCAAATTCATTTTCAGTCAGATCCATTACTAGGTCCTGACGATCTTAATGTTACTGTGAACGCTGTTGCTAAAAACGACAAAGTTATTAAGCTGCTTAATTATTTAGATAAGTATAATCAAAAAAGTAGCTCCTTAATCCCAATAAAAACAGAAGACAGGATTTTAACTATAAAGCAAACAGAGCTTATCAAGGTAGAGGTAACCAAAAACATTCTCTCTTTTTATACAAAAAGTGATGTAATTCAAACAAACGGACGACTATATCAGGTATTAACAAGGCTTAACGAAAATTTTGTTCAAGTATCAAAACACGCCATTATTAATTTAAATCATTTACTTTCCTTAGAAGCTGGATTTACTGGTAACATGATTGCTAAATTAAATTTTGATCAACGTGCCGATGTTTCACGGAAATATCTACCAGAGTTAGAAAGAAGATTGGGACTATAAAATGATAAATTTAAAAAGGGGTATCCGTTACTTTATTCGCGGGATGGGTTATGGATCTATTACTTATCTCGCAATTATTGCATTTCTCACACATAATATGACTGTTTCTACTACTAGTGTCATTACAGTGTTCATTATTAGTGGATTGATCGGGGAATTAAGTTTTGTCTTTCAAACAGAACTACCGTATTCGATCGCTCTCGTTATTCACCTAATCGGGACCTTTATTCTATATTCTGTAATGATGCTAATCAATCACTGGCCTCTTAATTGGCAAACCATTGTAATTTTCATTATCGTCTATATCGCTATTTGGCTTTTTATTCGTTTGTTAGAAGAGCAACATATTAATCGAATTAATAAGCAAATTAGAAACAGGCAAAAATAAATTTTGTATCGCAATCATCGCTTCGTTACTAAAATGAGGTGATGATTTTTGTATAGGTTAATGTCCATACAATCAGACGTTTGATAACTTCTTAGTTTCACATTTGCTTGTCGATCTGTCATTTCGTTGCCTCCCTTAACACTTTTCTTTTATATAAAACGTTAAGTACACGGTTACCCTACAAACGCCTACTTGACTATCGAAATAGAACATAGAATACTCGACTAGTTAGTTCAAAATAAAAAGAATCACCATCTTTCAACGTTACATAAAGTTCACGTTCAAAGATGGTGAAGTGGTTAATTTAACTATTTAAGGTTGAGTTTTCAATGCAATGATCGCCATTATTATCTCATTGAAGGCTGACAAAGATTTCCGTATATCCGTTACCTTACACCTCTTACAAAAATAGTGAGACGAATCATTTAATTAACTGGTTTAATTCGTTGATGTCCACAGCGTTAAGGTCAATTGCTTCTCCACCTAACCAGTCTAAAAGGTCCGGATCAACTTGCCCTTTTTGGTAATCATCATAATACTGCTCTAAAGCACCGACACCACCAATATCTTCAATAATACCGTAACCACGGGCTTTTTGAACATGTGGTAGCTCCTCATTAGTAACTGGTTGAATTTTTTGGACATGAAGTTTAAACTCCCAGCCGTCCCCATAGTCATAATGAATAGTTAATTTATCTTTTTCATTTAATAATGAGACCGTTGCTAGATCAAGCTTAACTTTTGTCATCCCTCCTGGCACAAAATCCTCTGACTGAGTATAAAATTCCTCAGTCTGTTCATTAATTGCATCATACAAGTGTGCCAAGTCGCCATGAAACATCAAAATCACTGTTTCAGCAAGTTCCTCAATTGTACTACTACCCTTAATCACGAACGTACGGCTTGCTAGCGGTTTGAAATCAGCTAATTTAGCAGTAATTACATACGCTTGGTCATAGTTTTCCGGATTAATCAATTGACGGTTACCAACATTCGCTGACGTATCTGCTTGTGCCGGAGATAGTTCATCAAGTAACTGCTGAATAAAGGAATCTTGATAGTCATCTTCTGGCGCAGCTAATTCCGGTTCTCCATTGATAATATCGTAGCTTGTATCTAGATAGTCTACAACATCCCTAGAAGCTGATTGGCTCACGATCCCTGTGTGACTTAGAAAAACATAAAAATTGGATAACGTAGCAGAAAGAAGATCCTCATCAATTTGATCTAACGTTCCGGCAAAAAAGATGTTTGGCGCAGCTAGGTTAGTAGTGACCGTGCAAATTTTATTTTTTAACATGAAATGGTTCAAAAATTGATCCAAGATACGACGAGCAGTCTTATCATCCCCCATTAACTGACCATCAGCACTGGCGATAAACTGGTCAATCATTTGCTGGTTGTTTTGGCTAATCGCTTGAACTGTTGCTGGATTATCTACTGAGGCTTTTCCTTCGTCATCCGCTTTACCGGATATTCTTTATTAACCAATTGGCAAAATTTCATTAATACTTCCTGATCATTTCCAGATAGAGCTAACAATAAGTAGACAAGATCATTGAAATCCTCAGTTGATGAAAAATCATCATTATCGTTAAGGGTTTCCTTAAATTCTGCTTGGTGGCTAGCAATTATCTGCAAATAATTTTTAAGCTTTTTGTTTTCAGCAGATGGGATTGGCCGGTATAGATTAAATGAAAAAACATTTTGCATTAACCAAGTACGTTGCGGATCAACCAAAAAGGGCATTTCATTTAGAAAGTTAATGGTAACTTGACCAAACTTACCCTCGCCTAATTTGTCAGTAAAGACTGGCAAACCAGTTTCCTCTTCTACATATAGGTAGTATGTTTTATTATCAATCTTTACCGGACTAAGCTGCCACCGTCGTAAAGGTTTTTGGCTAATCTTACCAGTATTATGAGGTAGCCGATCAGCCAAATCAGGACTATAAAATAACTGCGCCATGATGATTGCTCCTTTATTTTTGAATGTGTGAGAAATGAATTTTATTCGCTGTCTATAAAAGAAAGCGAAGGGAATATCACTTATAGTTTACAGTTGTAAGAATGTCCAAGCAAGTTATGATCCCTGAACATTAATCCACAGTTTTAGCAAATTTTTGATAGTAGTAACCATTTTACTTAAACTGATATTGGGCGATTTTTTGCAAATAACTTTGGCGGCGTTGCGGGGATGACCAGGAAATCCCGCCAAAGTTAAGCCATTTCCGATGCTCAAAGCCAAGTTGTTTCAGGGTCGTATTAACAAATACCCGCTGAATAGCATTCCCACAGAAAAACCGCAAGTACCAAGTTGGCGAAGTTGAAGTAGTTAATACATAGCAATGCTGGACGTTCGTCAGTAGCCCTTTAATTCCGGTCCTGGTTACCGTATGGGAGAGATCGGCTCCCTCTTTCATCACCTTATCAATAAACCCCTTTAACATTCCGGGAATACTATTCTACCAGCAAGGAGTTCTAAAAATTACTGTCCAACACGATTTTAAAAGTTCTAAATATTTGCGCACCAAGGGATCAACTGTCCCTCCTTGATGATACAATGAAAGTTCTTCCGCAGAATAAGTAGGATCAAAATGTTCCGCATAAAGGTCAATTAATTGAACCAATTAGTCGAAAAAAGTTAGAAATTAACACTTGACCATCGAGTTCATGTTGGATTTGAGTTATACTTTTTATTGTGCAAGACCCCTTTATACTTTGTTTTTAGTTATTTGTTTTTAGTTATTTAAAGTATAGTCCAAAGGGGCTTGCTTTTTTAATTTTTCATAAAAAAAACTGATAACCTCGCCTGTTTGACATGGTTATCAGCTTTCAAGTTTCAGTTATAAATGAATAATTTGGATCGTTCGCAAATGACGCGTGAGTTTACTATCCGCTTCCAATTGGGCAAGCGTCCGCGATAATGTTTCGGGGGTTGTCCCAAGGTATGAAGAAAGGTCCTTGAGTTTCAAGGGTAGCTTAACTTTCGAACTCTGTTGATCAACCATCAATTGTTTCAGATAAGTCACTACCCGTTCTTCAATGTTTGGTAGTCCCATTAGCCGTGTTTGCTGACGAAGACTTTCAATCATTGCTGCCTGTCCTGCCATTAGTTTTAAGGCAATTTCGCTTTGGTGGTGAATCAACTGGATAAAGTCTTGCCGATTAAGAATACAGATATCACTGTCTGTAGTCATTTCTACATAACTACTATGGTTGGCAACCCCCAGGAGCCAGGTTTCACCAACATAATCACCTGTCTTCAGCATTCGTTGCACCCGTTCTTCACCATCTTCACTTAGTTGGTACATTCGACCATGGCCACTTTTTACAATCATTAACCGGTCATCCATGTCTGGACTCACAACAATTGTTCCGCGCTTAATACGCTGGTGATGAACCAGCTGTTCCACTTGGCGCTGGCGTTCTAAACTTAACTGATTAAAGAGCGGAACCAGGTGAACACAAAGTTCTTCTTTCATTAGAGTATCCTCCATCATTTAATGTTAGAAGTCATCATCATCTTCTTCAGTATACAACCCCATCCGTAAATCATGCCCCAAGAAGCGCTGGGTTAAAGCAATTTGCTTTTTGATCCATGACAATAATTCAGTTAAATCTACTGCTAATTCGGGCCATTCTTCTTTATTGCCAAGAGCAATGGCCTTCGTGATAAAGAGAATCTGCGTGTCAAAATCCTTTACCAAGGCAAATAATTGGTCATCCCCTGGTAAATACTTATCAGCACCACTTTCTTCTAGCATGGTAAATTCACGAAACTGATCCGTCGTCGTTGGGATACTCTCACCATTCTGAACTAGCAGCTGATTCAGGTGATTAAATGCTTCCTGTTCATGCGCAATCCAATCATCGCCATATTGGGATAAAAACAATGCCGCATTCCCTTTCGTAAACAGCTTTGCCTGACTAATCTTTAGTGAATGAATTAATAAGTTAGCAATGATATGACCCGTCATCGCCCCTGCCGTTGGTGTATGGTGATCAATATCGCTCTGTTTTAGTTCCTGTTGATACTGTTCTTCACTAGTCATCTGATAGCTCCTTTACCTTAATTCCCTGAACCGTGTATCCCATTTTTTCAATATTTGCTTGAACATCATCGGGTGAAGCTTTGGCCAAATCTAGTGTAAATTTAACCTTTCCCGCATTGAACAGTACCTTCACGTCATCGGTCCCGTCAATGGTTTCAACACTTTTTTGAATCTTAGTTAGGCATGATGGACAAGTTAAACCATCAAGTTTCATCATTACTTTTTCCATGGTTATCACTCCTTTGTTATTTTCATTGTAGTTTAGCCACCGTAAATAAAAATTGATTATCATCAATTTTGAGAAATTCGTTTCATCAACCGCATACTGTTCAAAATAACAATCAGAATACTAAGCTCATGAATCAGCATTCCTGATGCCATTTCGATATAACCAACAAAAAGTCCAATAAACAATAGCACTACCGTCAGTAAGGCAATCAAGATGTTTTCATTCATATTGGTGATGGTTCGCCGTGCCAAGCGAAAACTGGTGACTAGACTATTCAGATCTGATTTCACAAGTACTAGGTCGGCTACATCCATTGCAACATCAGTACCGGAACCCATTGCCACTGCAACATCAGCTGCGGAGAGTGCCGGACTATCATTAATCCCGTCACCAATAAATGCGATCCGGTGACCGTCAGCCTGTTGCTGTTTGAGATAGTCAGCTTTCCCTTGAGGAAGCATCGCTGCGTGAACTTCATCGATTGGCAGGTTAGCTGCGATCTGATGAGCGGTTCCTTCATTATCGCCAGTCAACATTATGAGTCGTTTGACCCCTAACGCTTTTAATTGTCGTAACGCCGATTGTGCCTGTGATCGTAACTGATCTTTGATACCAAAGATTGCCAATTCATGGTGATCCATGCTGGCAAAAATAACAATCGAATTTCCATCACTCGTCAGTTGATCAATGAGTTGGTCGAGAGTTGAACTGGTACCTAATAAGTCTTTAATCAGGGTTGGATTACCTAATAAGTACTCACCTTCACCAATTTGCGCTCGGATTCCCTGTCCCTTAATCGTTTGAATATCGGTTGGTTGATAATCGTGCTTCCTATCTAGCTTGCCAATTGCTTGTGCCAACGGGTGGTCCGATCGTTGTTCAACTGCTACCGCTTGATCAATAATCGTCTGTCGGTCTCCGTTCAGAACATTGACACTAGTAACAACCGGCTTCCCGATAGTTAAGGTACCCGTCTTATCAAAGGCAATCGTGTCAATATGCTTCATTCGGTCCATGACATCGGAACCCTTAAAGAGAATCCCCTGACGAGCACCATTACCGATTCCAGCAACAGTAGATGCAGGGACACCAATCACAAGCGCACCTGGACAGCCAAGAACCATTACGGTAATTGCTAACCGCACGTCTCGTGTAATCAAGCCAACCATAATTGCTACCAATAGCACAACTGGCGTGTAATAACGGGCGAAGCGATCAATAAAGCGTTGCGTCTTCGTTTGCGAATCCTGAGCTTCTTCCACTAGTTCAATAATTTTACCGAACGTAGTATCTTCGCCTGCCGCGGTAGTATTCACCGTCACCGTCCCATTCTCCAAAATGGTTCCCGCAAAAACTGCATCTCCAGGATGTTTCTTAACTAACCGGGACTCCCCAGTAATACTGGCTTCATTTAGAACGGCAGTCCCAGTCTTGATCGTGCCATCGACTGGAACCTGATTTCCAGTTTTAATTAAGACCATGTCCCCTGGATCAATGAAGTCCACATCCTCATCACTGGTATTGCCATCTTCATCAATCACCACCGCGGTTCGAGGAGCAAGTTCGGTTAGCTGCTTAATTGCCGACCGTGTCTTCCTTAAAGTAGCGTTTTCTAATACCTCACCAACCATAAAAAGCCAGGTAACAATCGCCGCTTCGTTATATTCGCCAATGATAAAAGCACCGATCACCGCAATACTGACGAGAACATCAATCGATATCAGCCGTACCTCTAATGATGAGATGGCTGTGAACAAAATCGGCAATAGACCGATGACCCCTGCAGTGGCCATTAGGATCTGATACATTAAGTTATTTGAGCTGATAAAGCGAAAAGCTTCTGCCAGAATTAATAAAACGGTCAAGCCGATCACCAATGCTTGTCGTTGCTCAGTCAGGAATCGTTGTACTTTGACCATATCGGCACCTCCTTTTACTGTCCTTAGTATAAGAAAAGAAGCCAGTAAGTTACTTGACCGTCATCAAGTTTGGTAATTTAAAAAGCCTCATAATTGGATTAACCAAATATAAGGCTTGATACGTGTTTCTACTTATTTAATTTGCTAATGATTTCATTAATTGAATATTTGATTTAGTTTGAATCAGTCCAGCAAGATATTTACCATCATCAATACTCATTGTGGATCGATGATTCAGCCAAAAGATCGGTGAAGGTTGCCAACTGTTCGGTAGCACTGTTTGATAGACGAACACCAATTTTATCCTTAATCAGGCGGATACAGGCAGTGTCAGCACTTTCATCCCGCCACAATAGGGTTTTTGGTAAAGCCCAGTGGCCCTCAAATGGCGGATAAGCCCGTTTGACCAGCAGGACTTGTGGTAAATGGGTCAGGGGATTAAAACTCCAAATAATATTTGCAATCGTAATTAGCGGATGCGCAACAACTTTGTCAGCCATCTCTTTCACCTCACAAAATATTATAGCGCAATCAAGAATCACAATTATCGACCTCTCACACCACCGTACGTACGGTTCCGTATACGGCAGTTCGACAACTTAATCACTTTGAATTGACTGGAGCGTCTTGGACATATTCATAAG
>OMGQ01001100.1_pt1 | contig 17313 bp, 17 predicted proteins | sample 1646071 | NCBI WGS metagenome assembly OMGQ01 (sample SAMN05578585, study PRJEB25193) | human gut metagenome | biome: Human Microbiome; feature: human-associated habitat; material: feces | host: Homo sapiens | place: USA:Birmingham
GCTGGATAAGGTGCAGACCGTAGTGCTGGACGAGGCAGACCGGATGCTGGACATGGGCTTCGTGCGGGACGTGACCCGTATCCTGGACCAGCTCAAGCACCGCAGAAACCTGGGCATGTTTTCCGCCACCATCAGCCGGGAGGTCATGGACATCTCCTGGGTGTACCAGCGGGACCCGGTGGAGATCACCGTCCGCCCGGTGGAGGAGTCCAAGCCGGACATCACCCAGTACCGCATTGATCTGGACGGCCGGGAGCAGAAGCTGGACACCATCGCGGCCCTCATCACCCACGGGGAGTACGAGCGGGCCATCGCCTTCTGCAACACCAAGAACATGACCGACCGGCTGGCCGGCCTGCTGAAGATGCGGGGCATCTCCTGCGAGGCCATCCACGGCGACATTCAGCAGCGCATCCGGGAGAAGACCCTGGAGAAGTTCAAGCGGGGCGAGATCAAGGTGCTGGTGGCCACCGACGTGGCCGCCCGGGGCCTGGACATCGACGACGTGGACGCGGTGTTCAACTACGACGTGCCCGACGAGCTGGAGAACTACACCCACCGCATCGGCCGCACCGGCCGGGCCAAGCGCCACGGCGTGGCCTACACCTTCATCGCCACCATCACCGAGGGCATCCGCATGGACGATATCGTGCGCAACACCAAGGCGGAGGTGCAGCGGCTCAGATACGACGCCGACGGCTGCCTCATGCTGGTGGAGGACGGCAAATAATTTTCATGGATTTTTAAGAAAGCCCGAAGGACTTTTTAACCCCTCCCGTGGTATCCTATGTCCAGAATTCGAAATCACCTCGGGAGGATTTTCAGATGAACGAGACAAAAAAGCTGTACCGGCTGGATCACGGCGCTCTGGCTGGCGTGTGCGGCGGCGTGGCCGAGTACTTTAATGTGGACGCCAACCTGGTGCGCCTCATCTGGGTGGCGCTGTGCTTCGCGGGCACCGCAGGGCTGTGGCTCTATGTGGCGGCGGCCCTGCTGCTGCCCAAGAAGAGCCAGGTCTACCCCGGCTGGTGAGGACAACGGAAAATACGGTACGGCGGCCGCCCCTCGGGCGGCCGCCGTGCTTCTGTTATCGGTATTCGGAGGAGGCATTGACATGAATTTTTATGAGCGGGTCTATGAGCTGGTCCGGCGCATCCCGGCGGGGAAGTGCGCCTCCTACGGGCAGCTCGCCCTGATGCTGGGCAATCCCAGGGCCTCCCGGGCGGTGGGCTACGCCATGCGGGCCTGCCGCACGCCCGGCGTGCCCTGCCACCGGGTGGTGCGTGCCGACGGCTCCACCACCCCAGCATTTGGCCCCGGCGTCCAGCGGGCGATACTGGAGGCAGAGGGGGTGCCCTTCACCGCCGACGGCCGGGTGGAGCTGGGCGGCTGCCGGTGGGACGGTGCCTGACGGGTTTTGCTTGCCATTTGCGGACGGGCGTGATATCATTTCGGCATACTAGGAATTTAAGGAGACGAAACCTGCATGATCGAATTCCATGCGCCCACCCCGGCGGACAAGGCCTGGGTGGATGAACTGCTCGCCCGGGGCAACTACCGGGGGTGCGACTATAACTTTACCAATCTCTACGTCTGGAGCCGGGCCTATAACCAGCGCATCGCCCGGGTGGACGATTTTCTGGTGACCCATGTGTGCGGCCGCCTGGGGTGCAGCTATATGTACCCTGCGGGCTCCGGAGACATTGCTGCCGTCATCCGTGCGCTGGAGGCCGACGCGGCGGAGAAGGGGGAGCCCCTGCGTCTGGTGTGCCTCACGCCCCGGCAGATGGCGGAGCTGGAGGAATTTTTCCCCGGCCGGTTCGCCTACACCGCGGACCGGGACGGCTACGACTACCTTTACGAGGTGGAGCGGCTGGCCGAGCTGGGGGGCAAGAAGCTCCACGCCAAGCGCAACCACATCAACCGCTTTGTAGAGAACAACCCCACCTGGACCTACGAGGAGATCACCCCGGCCACCCTGCCCGAGTGCCTGGAGATGGACAAGGAGTGGTACCGCCGCTCCCTCCAGCGGGAGGGAGACGCCGAGGAGCGGGATCTGGGGGATGAGGGAATCGCCCTGCGCACCGCCATGGAGCACTATGAGGAGCTGGGCCTGGAGGGCGGCCTCATCCGGGTATATGGCGAGGTGGTGGCCTTCACCATCGGTGACAGGCTGTCCGCCGACACCTACGACGTGCACTTCGAGAAGGCCTACGGCGAGCTTCAGGGGGCCTACGCCATGATCAACCGGGAGTTCGCCCGCTGGGTGCGGGCCCGTCACCCGGAGATCCGGTACCTCAACCGGGAGGACGACATGGGCGTGGAGGGCCTGCGCAAAGCCAAGCAGAGCTATTACCCCGACCTGATGGTGGAAAAGCACACGGCGGTTATGAAGTGACGGTTTTTGAAGCGATAAGAAAGGAGCAGCTTATGTTGGAGATGCGTCCCGGCCGTCCGGAGGAGGTTCCGGCCCAGAAGGCGCTGTGGAAGGCGGCCTTCGGGGACGAGGACCGCTATATCGACTGGTTCTACGAGTGCTGCGGGGCCTCAGCCGACGTTCTTGAGGTGGTGGAGGAGGGGCGGCTGGCCTCCATGCTGGCCCTGCTGCCCCAGACGTTGACCCTGCCCGGCGGCGGAACCGCCTCGGGCTGGTATATCTACGCCCTGGCCACCGACCCCGGGGCGCGCAGCAAGGGCTACGGCCGGCAGCTTCTCCGCTTCGTGGACGGCTATCTGGCCGAGCGGGGAGCGGACTGCGTTACCACTGTGCCCGCCGAGCCAAGCCTGTTCAAATTCTTCGGGACGGTGGGCTTTGCGCCCTGCTTTTCCACCCGGAAGCTGGAGCTGCTCAAGAGCATGCTCCAGCCCGCGGCGGAGGGCGACCGGGCAGAGCCCGTGGAGCCGGGGGAGTACAACGCCATCCGGCGCCGCCTGCTGGAGGGGGCGCCCGCCGTGGACTACCCGGAGGAGCTGATCCGCTACCAGCAGGGCATGGGCCGCCTGTCGGGGGGCGGGCTGTACCGGTTGAGCGTGGACGGCGCGGAGGGCTGCGCCGCCGCCGAGTACACCGACGGGGAGAGTGTGCTGTTCAAGGAGCTGCTGCTGTCCCCGGACAAGATGGGCCGCGGGCTGGCGGCGCTGGAACGGGTGCTCCCCGGGGCGCGCTGCTATGTGCGCACCCCTGCCCTGTGGGATGGCATGAAGGGTAGCTACCTCCAGCCCTTCGGTATGATTAAGTGGTACAGCGCCGAAAAGCGGGCGCTCTGGGGGGAGGGCACCCACGGCTATATGGGCCTGGGCTTCGACTGAGCGGAGCCCATGGCGGGCGCGGACATCGGTCCGTGCCCGCCTTTTTGCAATTTATGCAGAAAAGCGATTCAAGCAGTGGGAATTGCATGCCCGGCCGAAATTGCATAAAAAGGGCGAATAGGTGAATAATATACGGAATATTTAAATTCCACACTATGAAAAAAGGCGGTTTTTTGGCTGGCACAACTCGAAAAGCGTCTGACAGCGAAATAATATGTGGACAGATAAGCGGAAAAATGTCTTTGTATGAAGGACACATGCAAGATTAGGGGGAGTTTCCATCAAATTTGGAGGGCCATACTCTTGACGCATGGGACAAATTACGATAAAATGGAGAAACGCTTACGATGGGGCAGTTTCGATTGCGTGAACAGAGAATAATATGGGAAGTGAAAGAATGGCAAAATACATTGTGAAACGGGTGATCATGGCCCTCATCACCATTCTGGTCGTTGCCTGCGTCACCTTCGTCCTGATGATGTCCGTGCCGGGCAGCCCGTTCAACGACGAAAAGATTACGCCGGAGCAGAAGGCGGCCATGGAGGCCAAGTACGGGATGGACGACCCCCTTGGGGTTCAGATGCTGCGCTACCTCAAGGGAGTCATCGTGGACCAGGACTTCGGTGTCTCCCTGAAGATGCAGAAGGACCGTCCGGTGCTGGACATCATCACGGAGAAGTTCCCCCTCTCCGCAAAGATCGGCGTCATCGCTCTGGTATGGGCCGTGGCGGTGGGCATACCATTGGGCTGTCTGGCGGCCTACAACCGGGGAAAATGGGTGGACAGCGTCTTACGGGTGGTGTGTACCCTGGGTGTGTCCATGCCCGGCTTCGTGGTGGCCACCTTCCTGCTGATGCTTTTCTGCAATGATGGGGCGCCCTTTAAATTCATGGGCATCAACGTTATTTTTGACGCCTCCCAGGGGGCCAAGGCCTACCTGATGCCCTGTCTGGCCCTGGGCCTTTACCCCATGTGCTATATTGCCCGCCTGACCCGCTCCTCCATGCTGGACGCCCTGGGCCAGGACTATATCAAGACCGCGCGGGCCAAGGGTCTGCTGACTCCCAGGATCGTCTTCAAGCACGCCCTGCGCAATGGTGTCATCCCCGTCATCACCTACCTGGGCCCCCTGACCGCCTTCACCCTGGTGGGCGGCTTCGTGGTGGAGACCGTCTACACCATTCCCGGCCTGGGCCGCTATCTGGTGCAGTCCGTGCAGAACCGCGACTACTTCATCATCATGGGCACCACCATCTTCCTGGCGACCCTGGTGGTCATCATGAACCTGGTGGTTGACATCCTCTACCGCGTGGTGGACCCCCGCATCGATCTGACGAAAGGAGAGTAAAAATGGCAGAGAAACAGAAAAAAGCTGTCTTTGGCTCCCTTCAGCCCGATGTGGACCCCCTGCTGGAGCTGAACGACCTGACGGCGGCGGACTTCGCCCCGGCTACCAGCGGGGAGAAGGAGGACTTCATCCAGCAGCGCAAGAGCATATCCTACTGGGCGGATGCCTGGCGCCGCCTGCGCAAGAACGTGGTGGCCATGGTGGCCCTGGGCGTGATTGTACTGTTGGTGCTGTTCGCTTTTGTTGGCCCCATGCTGGTACCCTACGGATACGACCAGTTCAACGCCGGCGCAGAGAACCTCTACCCCTGGCATTACTCCCTTGAGGCCCAACAGGCCTATAAGGAGGCCACCTCCTCCCAGGACCCCGACGAGGCCGTTGCCGCCGCTGAAGCGGAGGCGGCCGCCCGCGGCGAGGAGCTCAGCAGCAAGGACAAGGCGCTCATCCGCGCCCAGGCCAAGGCCGGCGGCGGCGCCGAGTACGAGGGTATGAGCGAGGAGGAGATCTACAAGGCCCTGGGCTACTCCGCCCAGCCCTTCGGCTACTCCAACGACGAGCTGCAGCGCATCGCCGACGGCGAGAAGGTGTTCCCCCATGTGTTCGGCACCGACCGCTACGGCCGCGATATCATGGTGCGCACCATGTTTGCCACCCGGGTGTCCATGATCATCGGCCTCACCGCCGCGCTGATCGTGCTGGTCATTGGTGCGCTCTACGGCTCCATCTCCGGCTTCTTCGGCGGTACGGTGGATGTGGTCATGCAGCGCATCGTGGACGTTATCTACTCCCTGCCTGACGTGCTGATCATCCTGCTCATCGCCACGGCCATGGGCCCCCATGTCACCCAGTTCATCACCGACCACCAGGGCTTCTTCCTGGCGGAGTTCTTTAAGAAGGTGGGCCCCAACCTGATGGGCATGTTCATTGCCTTTGCCTGCCTGTATTGGGTGGGTATGAGCCGCATCATCCGCGGCCAGATCCTCACCCTCAAGAAACAGGAATACGTGACCGCGGCCCGTGCCCTGGGCGCCTCCAGCGGCCGGATCATCAAGCGGCACCTGCTGCCCAACTGCATCGGCCAGATCGTGGCCACCACCTGCCTGCAGATCCCGTCCGCCATCTTCACTGAGTCCTTCATGTCCTTCCTGGGCGTGGGCGTGCTGGCTCCCCTGACCAGCCTGGGCTCCATGTGCTCCGACGCGCTGGGCGGCATCAGCACCTACCCCTACCGTTTGATCATTCCCGCTATCATCATCAGCATTATGATCCTGTCCTTCAACCTGTTTGGCGACGGCCTGCGGGACGCCCTGGATCCCCGCCTGAAGAAATAAGAGAGGAGGAGACAATCAATGGAACAGAACGAAAAGTCCGGCAAGCTGCTGGAAGTCAAGGATCTGCGGGTCTCCTTCTTTACCCCCGCGGGTGAGGTCAAGGCCGTCAGCGGCATCAGCTATGACCTGGATTACGACGAGGTCATGGGCATTGTGGGCGAGTCCGGCTCCGGCAAGAGCCAGGAGGCTTACTCCATCATGGGACTGCTCCAGTCCCCCGGCAAGGTCATCGGCGGTTCCATCACCTTCGAGGGCCGGGATGTCCTGGCCTTCAGCAAGAAGGAGATGGCCTCCTTCCGGGGCAGCGAGGTGGCCATGATTTTCCAGAACCCAATGACCTGCCTCAATCCCGTTTACACCGTGGGCAACCAGCTCATCGAGGCCCTGCGGGCCCACGACAAGAAAATCTCCAAGGCCGACGCCGCCAAGCGGGCCATGGAGATGCTGGAGCTGGTGGGCATCAACAACGTGGCCAAGCGGATGAAGCAGTACCCTCACGAGTTCTCCGGCGGCATGCGCCAGCGTGTCATGATCGCCATGGGCCTCATCTGCCACCCCAAGCTGCTGATTGCCGACGAGCCCACCACTGCTCTGGACGTGACCATTCAGGCCCAGATTCTGGAGCTCATGAAGGAGCTCCAGAAGAAGACTCACATGGGCATTATCTTCATCACCCACAACTTGGGCGTGGTGGCTGAGATCTGCGACAAGGTCTCCGTCATGTATGCCGGCAAGATCGTGGAGCAGGGGCCGGTAGACGACATCTTCTACAAGCCCGGCCACCCCTACACCGTGGGCCTGCTGCGCTCCATGCCCCGCGTGGACGCCGAGAGCTATGAGCGGCTGATCCCCATCGAGGGTACGCCCGTGGACATGCTCAATCCCCCCGAGGGCTGCCCCTTCGCCCCCCGGTGTGAGCATGCCATGAAGATCTGCCTGCAGAAGATGCCCCCCTACGTGGAGCTGGGCGAGGGCCACCGCTCCGCCTGCTGGCTGCGGGTGCAGGATCAGCTCGACAAGGCCGGACAGGAGAAGCCGGTACAGGATCAGGAGGTGAGCGGCCGTGAGTGAGAAGAATGACATCCTGGTTCAAGTGGACCACCTGAAAAAATACTTTCCGGTCAAGGGCGTTCACGGGCCCGGCGTCCAGGCGGTGGAGGACGTGTCCCTCTTTATCCGCCGGGGCGAGACCCTGGGTCTGGTGGGCGAGTCCGGCTGCGGCAAGACCACCCTGGGCCGAACCATTCTCCAGCTCTACACCCCCACCTCCGGCCGCATCGAGTACGGCGGCGAAACCATTTTCGAGGGACAGGACCCCTGGCCCGCCGGTGAGAACGGTGAGAAGCAGCACGTCAAGGTTCCCAAGTGCAGGCAGGTCAATATGCTGCCCTACCGCCGCAAGATGCAGATTATCTTCCAGGACCCCTCCGCCTCTCTGGACCCCCGCATGACAGTGGGCGAGATCATCGGCGAGGCTCTGGACATCCATAAGCTCTGCTCCTCAAAAGCCGAGCGTACCGACCGGATCAAAGAGCTGCTGGGCATGGTGGGCCTGAACACCGAGCACGCAAACCGCTATCCCCACGAGTTCTCCGGCGGCCAGCAGCAGCGCGTGGGCATTGCCCGCGCCCTGGCAGTCAAGCCCGAGTTCATCGTCTGCGACGAGCCCATCTCCGCCCTGGACGTGTCCATTCAGGCCCAGGTGGTCAATATGCTGGAGGATCTCCAGCGGGAGTTCGGGCTGACGTACCTGTTTATCGCCCACGACCTGTCCATGGTGCGCCATATCTCCAACCGCATCGGCGTCATGTACCTGGGCTCCCTGGTGGAGCTGGCCGAGAGCTATGAGCTCAACAAGAATCCTCTCCACCCCTACACCAAGACCCTGCTTTCCGCCGTTCCGGTGCCAGACCCCGAGGTCAGCCGCCAGCGCCAGCGCATCGTGCTGGAGGGCGATATTCCCTCCCCCATGCACCCGCCCAAGGGCTGCCGGTTCCACACCCGCTGCCCTTACGCCACCGACAAGTGCAAGGAGGCCGTGCCGGAGTTCAAGGAGCACGCGCCTGGGCACTGGGCCGCGTGCCACCTGCTGGGCTGATTTTAGAGCCTTGCCGTAATTTGGAGCAGACAGTATCTGGTAAAGTGTGGCTTTACAAAGCGTCTGCCATGTGCTATAATGTAGGCTATTAAAGACAAATGTATTTTTGCAATGGACAGGGGTACCCCTGTCCGCTGCCCCGAAACGGGGCAGCGATACATAGTGTATCAATGCTTTTGGGCATTTTGGTACAAAATAGAGGATCACAATTGATTGGAGGTACAAAGCGAATGAAGAAGAGCAGAGTCCTTGCTCTGGGCCTGACCGCTGCGCTGTCCGTGTCCCTGCTGGCCGGCTGCGGCACCGGAGATACCCAGACCACCCCGGCTCCCGAGGGGAGCACTCCCGTGGAGACCGGCACCACCGGTGCTGCGAACGAGCTGAACGTGTGCTTCGCGTCCGAGCCCGAGACCATGGATCCCAGCATGAACCGTACTGTGGACGGCAACGTTATGATTACCCACCTGTTTGAGGGCCTCTACAAGTGGGTGGACAGCGATCCCTCCGGCGACGGGCGCAACGGTGCTACCGCCGTGCTGGAGCCCGGCATGGCCGCCGAGGAACCCACTGTCACTCCGAATGAGGAGGATGGTACCTATACCTACACCTTCAAGCTGCGTGAGGATGCCAAGTGGTCTGACGGCCAGCCCGTGACCGCCAACGACTTCGTGTACTCCTGGCGCCGCCTGGTGGATCCCGCCACCGCTTCTCCCTACAACACCATTATTGCCATGGTAGTGAACGCCAACGAGATCATCGCCGGCGAGTTGCCCAAGGAGGAGCTGGGCGTCGCCGCTCCCGACGAGCACACCTTTGAGGTCACTCTGACCTACAACTGCCCTTACTTCCTGGACATCTGCGCGTTCCCCAACTGCATGCCTCTGCGTGAGGACATCGTGGAGGGCAACGCCACCTGGACCCAGGATCCCAGCACCTATGTGACCAACGGCGCGTTCAAGATGGCCTCCTGGACCCACGACGCCGAGATCGTCATGGTGCCCAACGAGAACTACTATGACGCCTCCAACATCACCCTGGAGAAGCTGACCTTCAAGCTGATGGACGATGCCAACGCCCAGCTCACCGCGTTCAAGAACGGCGACCTGGACTACATGCAGAATCCTCCCCCGGATGAGATGGCCACGCTGCTGACTGACGGCACCGTGATCCCCGGCGACTATCTGGGCAGCTACTACGCCTGCTTCAACAACACCAAGGAGCCCTTCAACAATCCCCTGGTGCGCAAGGCTTTCTCCCTGGCTATCGACCGCAACTACATCGTGGAGCAAGTGACGCAGGCCGGCGAGATTGCCGCTGACGCCTGGGTGCCCGTAAGCGTGGTAGACGCCGAGGGTACCTCCGGCGACGATTTCCGCACCGTGGGCGGCAGCTACTGGAGCGTGTCCAAGGACGACTACGAGGCCAACTGCGAGGAGGCCCGGAAGCTGCTGGCCGAGGCCGGTTATGAGAACGGCGTGGGCTTCCCCGAGACCACCTACCTGTACAACACCGACGACAAGCACCAGGCCGTGGCCGAGGCCCTCCAGTCCATGTGGAAGAACGTCCTGGGCGTTGAGGTCACTCTGAATAACCAGGACTGGAACGTGTTCCTGGAGACCCGTTCCAAGGGCGACTACAGCATCTGCCGCAACGGCTGGATTGCCGACTACAACGACCCCGTGTCCTTCCTGGATATGTTTATGACCGACAACGGCAACAACGACGCTCACTACTCCAACGCGGAGTACGACGCCATCATGACCAAGGTCCTGAGCGACTCCGACGCTGCTGGCCGTATGGAGCTGATGCACCAGGCCGAGGATCTGCTCGTGGGCGAAGACCAGGCCATTGCCCCCCTGTATTATTACTCTCAGCCTTACATGGTGGCGGACGATGTCCACGGTATGTACTACACCCCGCTGGGCAACTTCCTGTTCTTCCACGCTACCAAGGGTTAAATTTCTCTCTGATTGGACAAAAGGGCGGAGCCGCATGGCTCCGCCCTTTCTTTTTTGTGTGCTTTGACGAATGAATAAATATTGCATTTTTATGAATATAGTGTATAATAAGAACATCAAAAAAGCCCACGCAGGGCACACAAGGAATAGGAGAGAATGCACTATGAAAAGTAAGAAGCTGGCCGCCCTCGGCCTGACCGCAGTTCTGTCCCTCGGTCTGCTGACCGCCTGCTCCGGAGGCAGCGACGACACCAACGAAACCCCCGCCGGCAGCACGCCCCCTGTGGCAGAAAGCGGCGCTCCCGCCGCCGACAGTCCCGCCAACTGGACCTCCGCTGACGCCCTGGCTACCGCCAAGATCGCGGTACAGGAGGGCACCACCGGCGACGCACTGGTGAGCGATACTTACCCCGATGCCACAGTCAGCCGCTTCAAGGCGGTCACTGCCTGCGGCATGGAGCTGCTCAACGGTCGCGTGGACTGCGTGGTGGTGGATTCCCTGCCCGCCCAGAAGCTGGTGGAGGCCAACGCCGACAAAATGATGATCCTGCCCTTCGCCGCCTCCGACACCAAGGAGGCCTATGCCATCGGCCTGCCCAAGGGCTCCGAGCTCACCGAGGAGTTCAACGCCGCCATGGAGACCCTGAACGAGAACGGCACCTACGACCTGCTGGTGCAGAAGCACATTTCCAACGAGGATGTAGAGCTGCCCGAGCTGCCCTCCTATGAGTCCAAGGGCACCCTGACCATGGGCACCAATGCCGAGTTCGAGCCCTTTGAGTACGTGGGCGACGACGGCGAGACCCTGATGGGCTTCGATATCGACTACGCAAAGTACCTGTGCGCCACCATGGGCTATGATCTGGAGATTGAGAACATGGACTTCGACGCCCTGCCCGGCGCCCTGCAAAGCGGCAAGGTGGACTTCCTGGCCGCCGGCATCTCCATCACCGAGGAGAAGCAGCAGGTCATGGACTTCACCAACGAGTACTACGAGGCTACCCAGGCGATCGTGGTGCTGAAATAAGCAAGGCCAACTAAAAAGTGGAAAGCCTGCGCCGCATTGGGCGGCGCAGGCTCTCCCTGTGTTTTGGAAAAAACGAAAAAGGAGGTTTTTCGGTGGAGCTGTTTCTACAAGAGCTTGCCAAGCTGGGTGACCGCTTCTACCTGGCGTTTGTCGCCGCCGACCGCTGGAAGCTCTATCTCTCCGGCCTGGGGAACACACTGGCCATTACCCTCGGCGCCATCTGCATCAGCACGGTGCTGGGAATGCTCCTCTGTTTGATGAAAATTTCCCGGTACAGGATTCTGCGCGGCCCTGCCAAGGCGTACATCGACGTCATCCGCGGCATCCCCGTGGTGGTGCAGCTCATGTTTATTTACTTCGTGGTGCTGGTCACCTGGACCAACAAGACAGCGGTGGGCATCATCGCCTTCGGCCTCAACTCCGCGGCCTATACGGCGGAGATTTTCCGCTCCGGCATCCTTGCGGTGGACAAGGGGCAGATGGAGGCGGGACGCAGCCTGGGCCTGACCCACGGACAGACGATGTGGAGCATCATCTTCCCCCAGGGCATCAAGAACTGCCTGCCCACCTATGCCAGCGAGTTTATTGTGCTGGTGAAGGAGACCGCCGTGGTGGGGTACATCGGTATGACCGACCTGACCAAGGCATATTCCACGGTACAGAGCCGTACCATGGACGCCATGCCGCCGCTGATTATCATTGCCGTCGTCTACTTCTGCATTACGAAGGTACTTTCCGTCATCTTTGCCAAAATGGAAAGGAGGCTGAGGGAAAGTGATCGCCGTTGAACACCTGACCAAGCGCTTTGGAAAGAATCTGGTTCTGGACGATATCTCCGAGACCATCGAGCAGGGGGAAAAGGTGGTCATCATCGGGCCATCCGGCTCCGGAAAGTCCACCTTCCTGCGCTGCATGAACCTGCTGGAGACTCCCACCTCCGGCACAATCTCCTTTGAGGGGACCGTGATCAACGACCGCAAGACCGACATCAATGCCATCCGCCGCCAGATGGGCATGGTGTTCCAACACTTCAACCTGTTCCCCAACATGACGATTCGGAAAAACATCACCCTGGCCCCGGTCAAGACCAAGCTCATGAGCCAGGAGGAGGCCGACGCCGAAGCGGAGAAGCTGCTGGACCGGGTGGGCCTCAAGGACCGGGCGGACTCCTATCCCATTCAGCTCTCCGGCGGCCAGAAGCAGCGCATCGCCATCGTGCGGGCCCTGGCCATGAAGCCCAAGGTCATGCTCTTTGATGAGCCCACCTCCGCCCTGGACCCCGAGATGGTGGGCGAGGTTCTGGAGGTCATGAAGGAGCTGGCCGACGAGGGCATGACCATGGTGGTGGTCACCCACGAGATGGGCTTCGCCCGGGAGGTGGGCTCCCGCGTCCTGTTCATGGACGGCGGACACATTCTGGAGCAGAACGAGCCCCACGCCTTCTTTGCCAATCCGAAGGAGGAGCGCACCAGGGAGTTTTTGTCCAAGGTGCTCTGATGCAGAAACACAAAAAAAGGTACGCCCCGCAGGGGCGTACCTTTTTTCTGTTTGCGTGGGCTTATTCGGCGGAGATCATATAGTAATAGACAGGCTGACCGCCGGAGAGCAGGGTGATCTCGGCGTTGGGACAACACTCGGTAAAGAGCTTGAGGGCCTTCTGGGCCTCCTTCTCACTGACATCCTCGCCGTAGAAGATGTTGATAAACTCGGCGCTCTGCTGGGCCTCGGCCTCCGCCAGACGGCGGAGCAGCTTCTCCAGCTTGCGGTCAGTGCCGAAGAGCTGGTGCTCCGTCAGGGCCAGGTAGTCGCCCCGCTTGATGGCAAAGCCGTCGAAGTCGCTATCCCGGGCGGCGTAGGTAATCTCGGAGGTGTGTACCCGGCCGATGGCCTCCGCCATGGCGGCGCGGTTGTCCTCCACCTCCGCCTCGGGATCCATCACCATCAGGGCGGAGATGCCCTGGGGGATCGTCTTGGTGGGGAGCACCACCACCTGCTTGCCCTCCACCAGGCGGACGCACTGCTCGGCCGCCATGATGATGTTCTTGTTGTTGGGCAGGACGAAGACCACCTCGGCGGGGGTAGCGTCGATCTCCCGCAGGATGTCGTCGGTGGAGGGGTTCATGGTCTGGCCGCCGCTAATGACGCCGTCGGCCCCCAGATCGCGGAATACCGCGGCCAGGCCGTCGCCCGCCGCCACGGCCACCACGCCGTACTTCTTCTCCGGCGGGGCGATCTTCCGTGCCCCGTGATTCCCCTCCAGCTCGGCCTCCACCGCGTCCAGATCGTCGGTGCTCTGGATGTGGCGGCCGGCGGCCAGATCCTCCGCCTGGGTGCGCATGTTCTCAATCTTGGCCAGCTCCAGGGTGCCGTACTTCTGAGCCTCGGTGAGGGCGGCGCCGGGAATGTCGGTGTGGACGTGGACCTTGAAGCAGTCGTCGTCCTCGCCGATGACCAGACTGTCGCCGATGCTGTTCAGATAGGCCTCAAAGGCCTCCAGCCCCTTGTGGGGAGAGGTTTTGCGGACAATGAACACGGTGTCGAAGGTGAAGGTGATCTCCTCCGCGGCAATGGCCGCGTAGTCGGTCTTGCTCTCCACCTTCGCCTCCCCCTCGCTGTCCCCCTCGGGCATGGGCACGCCCCGCAGGGAGTCCAGCATGCCCTGGAGGATCACCAGGAAGCCCTTGCCGCCGGCGTCCACCACACCGGCCTTTTTCAGCACCGGGTTCTGGTTGACCGTGTTGGCCAGGGCCAGCTGGCCCTCCTGAATGGCGGCCTCCAGAACTGCCTCGAAGCAGTTGTCCTCCCGGGCGGCGCCGGCAGCCCGGGCCGCGGCCAGGCGGGACACGGTGAGGATGGTGCCCTCGGCGGGCTTCATCACCGCCTTGTAGGCGGCGGCCACGCCGAAGTCCAGGGCGATGGCCAGATCGCGGCCGTCGATGCTGTCCTTGTCCTTGACCGCCTTGGCAAAGCCGCGGAAGAGCAGGGACAGAATGACGCCGGAGTTGCCCCGGGCGCCCCGCAGCAGGGCGGAGGCGTTGGTGGCGGCGGCCTCGCCCACGGTGTGGGGCTGCTTCTTGCGCAGCTCCGCCGCGGCGGTGCCGAGGGTCAGGCTCATGTTGGTGCCGGTGTCCCCGTCGGGCACGGGGAAGACGTTCAGTTCGTTGATCTGCTGCTTCTGCAGATTGAGGGAGGCCGCCGCGTGAATCATGGCCTGGGCAAACGACGCTCCGTCAATGCTCTCTCTCATATCGGTTGTTCCTTCCTTTCGATGGGCGCGGGCCGTTTCAGCCGATGACCATGGAGTCGATGCACACATCCACGCTGCGCACCTCGGCGCCCGTGGTGCGGCTGACGATATAGCGAACCTCGCTCATGATGGAGCGGCTCACCGCCATCAGGTTCACCCCGTTGTCCACCATAATATGCAGCTCGATGGAGACGGAGGAGTCCTCGTTGTAAGTGACCTTGACGCCCTTACCCATGGACTCCCGGCGCAGCAGATGCACCAGACCGTCCGTCTTGGAGCGCATCGCCATGCCCTTGACGCCGTAGCAGTTGGTGGCAGCCGCACCGGTGATGTTGGTGAACACGTCGCTGCTGATGGTGATCTCGCCCTTTTCGGTTTGGAGCTTCATGGACGCATCCTTCCTTTCCGTGGGAAAATGCAAGCGTACACCCGCCGGAGCGGGGGCAGAATGGATCCCATTTGTTCTCTTATTGTATTCTATTTTGCCTCAAATTACAAGGGAAAAAAGTTTCAAGAAAGTGGGAGGGGACACTTGTATTTTGCACCGGAAACGTGTACACTGGAAGCATACGGCACAGAGTGTCAACGCAGAAGGAGGCTTTCTGTCCATGAAGAAGTTGTTCGGGGCCCTTGTGAAGCTCTTTTCCCTGCTGGCTGTCCTGGGCGCGCTGCTCTATGCGGCGGTGCTCTACTGGGACAAGATCATGGCCGTGGTGGCCAAGCTGAGAGGCATGCTGCCCGGCCTGTCCACCGCCGCTGTGGACGACTCCGAGGCGGAGGACTACGCCGACTGGGAGATGTAACCGCATCGGGGGCCGCTATGGTCACATAATTTTGTTATGTGACCATAGCGGCCCTTTTTCATGCCCTGCGGGCCTTTACTTACCGAAAACCGATGTGATATAATAACACCAATATTTTGATACGTCATGTTTGAAACCAGAAAGGAGGAGGCGTCCGTGGAGGAAATCCGCGAGCTGAAGGAGCGCCTCGAGCGTGAGCGCCCGGTGGAGTGGGAGGCATTTCCCGACATCGGCCTGTATATGGACCAGCTCATTTCCTATATGCCCCGTCAGCTCATCCACTATGGGGAGGGGGAGAGCCTTACCTCCGCCATGGTCAACAACTACATCAAGGACGGGGCCATGCCCCGGGCCGAGGGAAAGCGGTACTCCCGCACCCACCTGGCCTATCTGACCGCCCTGTGCGCCCTCAAGCAGGTGCTCTCGGTGAAGGACGCGGGGCTGCTGCTGGCTGCCGCGTCGGAGGGGCGGCCGCCCCAGAAGCTGTACGAACAGTTTCGGGAGGAGCTGGACCGGGCGCTGGACGTGACGGCGGGCAGCCTGGACGGCAGCGCCGAGGCGGAGGAGCTGCCCGGCCTGGCCCTGGCCCTCGCTCTGCGCAGCTATGCCGACCGGCTGGCCTGTCAGCGGATTCTGGAACTGCTGCGGGAGCGGCGGCCCCAGCCGGAGAAGAACCGAAAATAACCGGGCGTGCCCGGTATGTGTGAATACTGGAGGTAATTTGCAGATGAATGATTATGTCCTGCTGACCGACTCGTCGGCCGATCTGACGGACGCGCTGGTAAAGGAACTGGGGGTGGAGGTGCTGCCCCTGTCCTTTACCATGAGGAACAAGACCTACCGCAACTGGCCGGACAACCGGGAGATCGACCCGAAGGACTTCTACCGCCAGCTCCGGGAGGGGGAGATGGCCACCACCTCGGCGGTCAATGTGTCCGACTTCACCGAGACCATAGAGCCCCACCTGAAGGAGGGGAGGGACGTGCTGGTGGTGGCCTTCTCCTCCGGCCTGTCCGCCACCTGCCACTCCGCCCAGATCGCCGCCCAGGAGCTCTCCGAGCAGTATCCGGAGCGGAAGGTGTACGTGGTGGACTCCCTGTGCGCCTCCCTGGGCCAGGGCCTGCTGGTGTGGTACGCCGCCCGCATGAAGAACGAGGGCAGGGGCATCGGCGAGGTGCGGGACTGGCTGGAGGAGAACAAACTTCACCTGTGCCACTGGTTTACGGTGGACGACCTCCACTTCCTAAAGCGGGGCGGCCGCATTTCCTCCGCGACCGCCGTACTGGGCACCATGCTGTCCATCAAGCCTGTCATGCATGTGGACGACGAGGGCCACCTGACAAAGGTGGGCACCGCCCGGGGCCGCAATGCATCCCTCAAGGCCCTGGTGGACCACATGGCGGAGACCGCCATCGACCCCGCGGGCCAGACCGTTTTCATCAGCCACGGCGACTGCGAGGAGGACGCCAACAAGGTGGCCGAGGACGTGAAGCGCCGCTTCGGCGTGCAGACCGTGGTGCTCAACAACGTGGGCCCCGTCATCGGTGCCCACTCCGGCCCGGGCACCGTGGCCCTGTTCTTCCTGGGGAGGCACCGCTGATGGAGGACGTGAAGTGGCTGGAAGTGACCCTGGACACCACCGAGGCGGAGCTGGACGCCCTGTGCGCCCGGCTTACCGGCAACGGGGTCACCGGGCTGGCCATCGAGGACGAGGAGGACTTCAAGACCTTTCTGGAGCAGAACCGCCAGTACTGGGACTACGTGGACGACGGCCTGCTGGCCCGCATGAAGGGCGTCTGCCGGGTGAAGTTCTACATCACCGACGACGCCGACGGCCGGAAGCAGCTTGAGGGATGGCTGGCGGGCATCGACCAACCCTATTCGCTCGCCAGCCTGGGGGACAACGACTGGGCCCACTCCTGGCAGAAGTACTACAAGCCCATGCCGGTGGGGGAGAGGCTCTACATCGTGCCCGAGTGGGAGCGGGGAGAGCCCGTCCCGGCGGGGAAGGCGCCCCTGTACCTCAATCCCGGCCTTACCTTCGGCACCGGGAGCCACGCCTCCACCCAGCTCTGCCTCATGGGGCTGGAGCGGTACACCGTCCCCGGAAAGCCGGTGCTGGATCTGGGCTGCGGCAGCGGTATCCTCTCCATCGCCGCCCTGGTCCTGGGGGCCTCCGCGGCGGCGGCAGT
>OMGQ01001114.1_pt1 | contig 17155 bp, 19 predicted proteins | sample 1646071 | NCBI WGS metagenome assembly OMGQ01 (sample SAMN05578585, study PRJEB25193) | human gut metagenome | biome: Human Microbiome; feature: human-associated habitat; material: feces | host: Homo sapiens | place: USA:Birmingham
CGTCTTTCGGGAGGTTCCGCGTCTGTCACTGCGCAGGCCTCCCGGTCAGCGCACAGACACCGAATCAAAATGACGCAGCATAGCGATTCTCCTTCTGATCATTCTTTCCATATTTTTCGTCCGCGCGGGTCCGCGGCAGGTGAATTTTAGCACACAGTGCCAAAATCCGCAAGACCTCCCGGGAAATTCCCGTCTGTCCGTTGCCTTTTTCCGAAAAATTCAGTATAATACCCTCCGTAACTGCAATTCCTGCTTTTAATATTCAATATGGGCCATCCGCCCGGATGTTCCAAGCTCACAAGAAAAGGAGTATTCTGTTATGGACCATTCCCGCATCCCTCAGGGGTACACCCCCCTGCTCAATATTTATGAGACGCAAAAGGCCATCGGCCTGCTCCACCGCCTGTTTGAGGACCGCCTCAGCGGCGCCCTCCGTCTCCACCGGGTCTCCGCCCCCCTGTTCGTGGCCAAGTCCTCCGGCCTGAACGACGACCTGAACGGTGTGGAGCGCCCCGTCGCCTTTGACATCCGCGGCGTGTCCGACACCGCCGTGGTGGTCCACTCCCTGGCCAAGTGGAAGCGCCTGGCCCTGAAGCGCTATCAGTTCCACCCCGGCGAGGGCCTGTACACCGATATGAACGCCATCCGCCGGGACGAGGATCTGGACAACCTCCACTCAGCCTATGTAGACCAGTGGGACTGGGAGAAGATCATCACTGCTGAGGACCGCAACCTGGACTATCTGAAGGACACCGTCCGGTCTATCGTGGGTGCACTGCGGGACACCCAGGCCTTCCTGCGCTCCGTGTTCCCCCAGCTGTCCGTTTTGCCGGAACTGCCCAGTGAGGTGACCTTCGTCACCTCTCAGGAGCTGGAGGATCTGTATCCCGACTTCACCGCCAAGGAGCGGGAGAACGCCTTTGTCCGGGAGCATCCTGCCACCTTCCTCATCGGCATCGGCGGCAAGCTGCGCTCCGGCAAGCCCCATGACGGCCGTGCCCCCGACTATGACGACTGGAGCCTCAACGGCGACCTGCTCTGCTGGGACAGCGTCAACGGCCACGCAGTAGAGCTCTCCTCCATGGGGATCCGCGTCAGCCCCGAGTCCCTGGACCGCCAGCTCACCCTGGCCGGCTGTGATGACCGCCGGGAACTCCCCTTCCATAAGATGCTCCTGGAGGGCCAGCTGCCCCTAACCATGGGCGGCGGCATCGGCCAGTCCCGGGTCTCCATGCTGCTTCTGGGCAAGTCCCACATCGGCGAGGTGCAGGTGTCCCTCTGGGATGACAGCTCCCTCACCGCCTGCGACGCCGCCGGGGTCATGCTCCTCTGATCTCTGTTCCTCCGGTCAAAAAACCGGCCGCCATCAGGCGGCCGGTTTTTTCTTCTGCGCTGGGGGTGCGGCCCCGCCCCTACGGCGTTTCAAAAGCCCCTGTCAGATCCCAATGGGATGGGAACGACCCTGGGGCTGTGGGCCCGGTCTGTATATCACACGATTTAATTTACCCTTGCAGGGACGATCCAAGAAACCCGGCGAAGGACGGCGTGCTGAGGTCGTCATAGAGTTTCACAAATGAAAAGACATGGTTTGCAGCTCTCTGATAGAATGGAGCAGCGACACACCATTCGAAGGGAGGCAGCAAGCCATATCCGAAAAGATTGTACCGCGAAATGAGGAAGTCCCCAAGGGTCAGCTTAAGGATTTGGTGCGCGGCAGCATAGAGGAAATCTCATAAATCTGAAGAAGTCCGCCAAGAAGGCAGAGGATAGCATTGAGAAGTCCCCGGCGGCTGCCGTTTAGGACGCCTCCATTACCAGCTGACTGCCGGCTTCTTACGGAGTCTATTCCCTCACTCCCATATCCCACTCCTCTTTTTTGAGAGAATGATTCAGCAGCCGCTTGAGCCGCTCCCGGTAATTGGGGCAGCCGTTGCGGCGGTCAAACCGCCCGCCGATCTCCTCCGCCCGCTTCCAGAACCACCGGGCCAGGGCGGCGCAGTCATATACGCCGTCTGCCGGGCAGTCGGCAAAGCCAGGCACAGGGGGCAGCTTGATTTCCGGGTGCCGTGGGCTGTGAGCCTGGCAGAAGCTGGCTGCCCCCAGATAGAAATAGAACAGCAGTTCCTGATCCCAGAAATTGTTTGTCCAGGGCAGGCTCTTTTTCAAAAGCTTCAGCCCGTCCTTCCAATCTCCGGAAGAGCCGTTCATCCGCAGCAGGGTGCCCACCCGGCGCAGGTCCGCGGCAGTTTTGATGGGCTGGATCACCATGGCGACAGAAAAACGCTCCGCCTCCTGGAGATCGTTCCGCTCCAGCGCGTCATCGGTGAGGATGGACAGGAGCTTCCAGGGCTGCTCCTCGCAGAACTCCTTCTTTTGCAGAAGCCCCTCCACAATGCCGACGGCCTCCGCTCTGCGGTCCAAAGCCAGCAGATATTCCGCCATTGCACACGTCTCACACACCGCGCAGTCGGATACATCGTCCCGCTCCGCCGCCTGGAATCGCTCCAGATGCTCCTCCAGTGCGGTCAGATCCCCGGTCATCATGGCAAATTCCCCGGCGTGACACTGCCACAGCCGCTCTCCCAGGCCATAGGCCCGGACCTGATCCCGGAACTCCGCCAGCAGGGTTTTGCACTGCTCCAACGGGATCTGGGGCAGGCGGCGGGCGATGGAACTGGCCAGCATGGCCACCGAAATGACGGCGTCTCCCTCAGCCTCGCCCAGCTCGCCGGGATTTTCCTGATGGAGCCGCATAAACTCCGCGCACACCGGCAGGGCCTTGGCCGGATCGTCTCCAAATATGTAGGCATAGGCCAGGTCAAAGCGGCCGATCATCTGCTCTGTTGGCTCCTCCAGCCGGTCCGCCACAGCCACGGCCTCCCGGCAGAGCTCCACCCGCTGGGGCGAATGGGGGAGCTCCCTGTACTGCTCCTTCAGCTTGCCCAGCTTGTCGTAATCCGCCAGCATCTCTAGAAAGCCTTCCTCGCTCAGTTCGTCTTCGTCTTGATAACCCATATCTGTTTCCTCCGTTTTCATTATAATTTATATCCGCTGTGACAAATAGGAAGTTGCTCCGTGTATTTTTATAACTTGCCGCACGGAATGATCGCTTTTTCATAGCAGGCAATGAGTTTATTCAACCATATATCCGAATAGCTCAGCAATTTGCTGTCCGCAATGAGTCCAAAATCATTTGAAATATATTCTGCTAGCTCGCCGCAGCCTGATTGCTGGTAAACGATCATAAATGCTTTTTCCCGGATCTCTTTGGTATCATCAATGTTTTGATCTCTCTTCTGATCTTCAACAGCTTGATAAACCCGCACCCACTCACTGTCAAATGAATCCATCTCTCTTTTGTCTAAGATCTCATCTGCATCTAATTCTGCAAAATGAATGGTACTCAATTTGTTTAGTAAATCGAACATGAAACCTTTTCCTTTCCGCTCAGCTCCTTCACACCGCCCGCAGCTGTTTCCCGTAATTGGGACAACCATTGCGCCGGTCGAAGCGTTCACCGATCTTCTCCGCCTGGTCCCAGAACCACTGGGCCAGGACGGCGCAGTCATACAGGCCGTTTTTGGGGCAGTCCGTGAGGCCGGGAACCGAAGGGAGTTTGATCTCAGTGTGCTGCGCGCTGTGAGCATGGCAGAAATCCGCCGCCCCCAGATAGAAATAGAACAGCAGCCGCTGGTCCCAGAGGTTCTCTGACCAGGGCAGGCACTTTGTCAGCAGTTTGATCCCGTCCTCTCCCGCGCCGAAGGCCGCCTCCATCCGAAGCAGCGTGCCCGCCCGGCGCAGGTCCGCAGGCCGCTCGACGGGCTGGATGAGCATGGTTGTGGCATAGCGCTCGGCGGCGTCCAAGTCCCGGCGGTTCAGGGCGTCCTCCGTCAGGATGGCAAGAAGTGTCCATGGCTCCTCGCCGCAGTACTTGCCCTGCTTCAACAGTTCCACAGCGATGTTGATGGCCTCGTCCTTCCGGCCCAGGGCCAGCATAAATCTCGCCGTCAGCCCGGCCTCACACACCTCGCAGTCGGAGGTGTCGTCCCGGGGGGCCGCCTGGAAGCGGCTGAGATGGTCCGCCAGCCCCCGCAGGTCCCCGGTCATGGCCGCCACCTTCCCCGCATAGGACTGCCACAGGCGCTCGCCTATGCCGTGGGTCCGCACCTGCCGCCGGAATTCCATGAGCAGGGCATCGCACTGCTCCAACGGAATCTGGGGCAGATCACAGGCCAGGTCGCAGGCCAGACACGCGATATTGACCGCCAGCACCGCCTCCCAATGGGGCTTCCCGCTGGTGTTGGGTGTCTCCTTCTGCATCTGAAGAAATTCCGCACACACCGGCAGCGCTTTCGCTGGGTCGCCCGCGGTAGCATAAGCCCAGGCCAGATCATACCGGCCGCTGATCTGCTGAGCCCGCGCCTGTTCCCGGTCGGCCAGAGCCACAAATTCCTGGCAGAGCCTTAAACGCTGGGGAGAGGACGGCATCTCACGAAGTTCCTTTTGCATCTGGTCTAAGGTAAGCTGTTCCTCTGTCATATTAAGGTTCCTCCTTCTGTTGGCCTATCCGGCAGGCTGCATTGCAGCCTCGAAGCCGTTCTACTCCCGTTTGGAGCGCCTCGTGCGCTTTGCGCTCTGCACCTGCTGAAACTTGTATGAGATATTGCGTTCTCTCGCTGCCGTCAGCGCGAAGTCCACAAAATCGCCCCATCCGTCGGTCAGCGTATCAGAGCGGAGGGTGATTCTCTTCTCCGCTGTCTCCAGGATCATTCGGGTCCTCCTTTTATCTTGAATGAGGTGGAGGGAGCGCACCTGTGTCCACGGGACGTCGCGGGCCATCCCAAAGCTGACCACCCGAAGCAAATTCCGGGAGTAAAATACCTTCCTCCAGCTGGAGTGCAGAAAGCAGCCGATGAGCAGGAGGTTAATCCCGCTCAGTATCCAAAGATACTTATTCAACCCACCGCTGCGCCAAAAGGTCAGCAGCGTATGCGGCTTGTCAACAGCCCACTGATAAAGCAGTACCCCCATAGCCGCCGTCAGCGCGGCAGGGAGAATGAGAAACTGATAGGCTTCGGACGTACATTTCAGCACCTGAAAATCCGTGTCCCAATCGTCCCGCCTCAGCTTTTTCTTCCATCGCCATCTGGAGAGAAAATCCCATCCGGTAACCGCCAAAAACATGGGGATCTTGATTGCCGCAAGGATCAGGGAGTAACGCAGAAGAGCGGATATATTGTCCTTCCACCCCATAGCCAGACTGATCACAATATTGATCAGATTAGCGATCAGCAGGATGCTGAGGATCACGGTGAGGACCTCGATGGTTGTGGAATGCCTGCGCCGCCCAGTTGCAGGCGGTTCCAGAACATCACCCCTTCGGATCTGCTTTGCTCTGCGGCCCCGGAGCATCAGCCACACAGCCTTCCCCGGCTGGGCGGTGCGCAGTTCCAGACGGAACGCGGCCATGATGCCCTCCACCCGCGCTTTGATCGTCTTTCCGCCGGAGGTGTTCAGGCACATATAATCATCCACCGAGATGCTGCCTCCCTCCACAACGCCCATCACAGCAGCGCAGGGGCCTTTCAGAGCCTTGACCTCCTGCACCACCAGCCGAAACCTGGTTTCATCCATATTATCCACCACCTTTCGTTCCATGACTTGCCGCCTATTATAGATTGCTTGTACTGAAATGTGACAGGTCACATTGCTTCAAGGCTGCCTCCAGATCCTGCTCAAAATAATGGCTGCTGTTGCGGCGGTCGAAGCGGCGGCCGATGCTCTCGGCCTGGGTCTGGAACCAGTCCGCCAGCTCCTCCACCGAGTATCGCCCGTCCTCCCGCCACAATGGAAACGCTTGGGGAAGTTCCAGCTTTACCGTCTGCCGCACTCCGGCCAGCCGCCGGAAGAGGACGCAGGCCCCCTTATCGAAGTCATAGACCTTTTTCTGGTCCCACATCCCAATACTCCACTCCAGCCGCTTGGCAAAGAGGGATAGCCCCCGGTCAACATTGGTCATGCCCCAGCAGCGCAGGACGGGCCCAAGAAAGCGCAGGTCGGTCCGGTTGCGGTTGCCCTTCTTATAGAGTTTTTGGCGGCCTCCAGATCGCCCCGGTCCAGAGCGGATTCCAGGTAGGCGGCCCAGATATTCTGAAATGAATTCTCGCACGGGGAGAAGCGATAGGTCTCCAGGGGCTGAACATACCGCTGGGCCTCCTCCAGTCTGCCGAGACGGATGTATAACTCCGCAGCCCAGGAATGTTCGCAGGCGTTGCAGTTGCCAAAGTGGTCATCCGGCGGCGTCTGCATGGCAAGTTCTATGTACTCCAGCGCCCGTTCCGGATCGGCGTACTCCCAGCGGCCCATCATCTGCCAAAAATAGGTACGCCGGCCAATGCCATAGCGTCTGGTGAGCTGGTCGTACTGCTCCAGAAGCGCTTCATACTGAGCCATGGGGATCTGGGGCAGGTTCTGCATCACGTCCACGCCCAGCTGGGTGATCATGAGATAGGCGTCAATGAGGTCGCGGTTTCGCTGGATTTCAGGGGGCGCGGCCTCAAAGATGGGGCCGAATTCCGCCGCCACACCGATGCACTTGGGTGGATCGTCCTGAAAATACACCTCTCTGGCATAGCTGAACCGAAAGCCCAGCCGCCAATAGGCGTCCTGGGCCTGATCCGCCAGCCGGATGGCCTCCTCATAGGCGTCGATCCGGGGCTTCCCCTTGGGGAGCTTTTCTATGATCCGGCTCAGCTTCTCGCCGTCAAACACTTCCTGCTGCATCTTTTTCACCTCATACCATCCATGACCACAAAACCTTATCGCTTTGCCAAAGCCACCGCGAGATCGTGTCCAAAACAGTGACTTCCGTTGCGTTCGTCGAAGCGCCTGCTGATGGTCTCTGCCTGCTCACGGAACCAGTTGGCCAGCTCCTTGGTGCTGTACGCTCCATCCTCCCGCCACAGGGGGAAGGCCTGGGGCAGCTCCAGATGTACCGTCTGCTGGTGCTTGGACAGCCGCTGGAAGAGAACGCAGGAGCCCTTATCGAAGTCATAGACCTTTTTCTGGTCCCACAACCCGATACTCCACTCCAGCCGTTTGGCAAACACCTCCAAAGCCCGCTCTGGGTCAGTATAAGCCCAGCAACGCAGAACCGCCCCGATGTAGCTCAGGTCGCTCTTGTCCCGGTTTCCCTTGCGGTAGAGGGCGTTGGCCCGCTTCTCCGCCTCCCTCAGATCCCCGCGGTCCAGCGCATCTTCCAGGTAGGCCAGCCAGTAAAGATGGGGCGTATCCGGGCAGAAGCGCATACGCCCCTGTTCCATGGGCTTGGCATACTCGTCCGCCGCCGCCCGGTTTCCCATCAACAGTTCCATCTGTACGGCGTAGCTGCGCTCACAGGTCCGGCAGTCGGAGAGCCCGTCCCGGCCGGTCTTCCAGAACTTTTGGAAATACTCATACGCCTTTTTCCGATCCACATACCGCCAGAACCGGGCCATCTGCCACCAGTAGGTGCGCAGGCCGATATGGTAATACTTGACCCAGCGATAAAATTCGGACATCATCGTTTCCCACTGCTTTATAGGGATCTGGGGAAGAAATACAATGGGGTCAATACCCATCTGCATAATCATCAGATGCATCTCAGATGCGCCGTCCGGGGAACGCGCAATAAACGCTTCCGCATTTTCTTCAAAAAGGGCACAGAACTCCGCCGCCACCGGGATGGCCTTGGGCGGGTCGTCCCGGAAGGTGGCCTCGTAGCAGTAGTCACACCGGAACATCAGCCGCCAGTAGGGATCTCCGGCCGCATCCGCCTGCTGGATGGCGTTCAAATAAGCGTCCATCTGGAACTTTCCCCGGGGGAGGCGCTTGATCGCCGCCTCCAACTCCTCGCCGCAAAACTTCTTTCCCATACAGTCTCCCTTCGTTTATTCCGCGGAAACGACTCGGAGGCCGCCGTCCTGCATCCGCTTCACCACCTCATCCCGCAGTTCCTCCTGGAAGAAACCCATGGCGCAGTCCGGGAGATCGTTTCCATCCAGTCCCCGTTCGAAGCGGTCCTTCCGGTAAAAGCCGATGGAATAGAGGGTAAAATAGTGGTGGGTCTTACTGCTGCCCCCGCGCGTGGTCGCGATCTTCCGCTCGGCGCCCATCCGGATCTCCGCGATGTCGCTCAGCCGGATCAGCACGGCATAGGGCGTGCTGCCCTCCTGCAGGATATAGTGGGGCGTCAGGATCACCCGGGCCGGGGTCCCTTTGGAGTTGGGCCCCCACATCTCATAGGACAGCACCCGCTCCTCATTCTCCAGGGCGTCCAGCATTTCCTTTCCCAGCTGTTCCCGTTCCGTCTCATCCATGGAGAGCTCCCGGACGCTCTGCTCCAGCTTCCGGGTGTAGCGGGCGGGGCTGAGATTGGCCGTCAGAATGGCCAGATAAATGCCGCAGAAGATCAGACCGAACACCAGCCCTCCAAGCGCCCCGGACACCAGTCCCGGCACACCGCCGCCACTCAGGAGCCCCACGCCGCCGAGCACAAGGGCGGTGAGCAGCAGGGTCAGGGGTACGACCTTTGTGAGACTACTTTTGCGGGTGCGGCTGCAATAGCCGCCGCTCCATTCCCTGTCTTTGTTCAGCCAAGCTTGATAAGCAGATGTCATGATAATAGTCCTCTCTTTCTGTATTTGCCGCCGGGTATCTCCCCAGGGCTGTCATTATTCCGCAAAGTCGCTGGTGTCGCACACCGCGCTCTCCATGCGGCGGGGCGTCTGCGCCGTGCGGTCTCCGGGCCGTTGGAACAGCAGCCCGGCAAGCTCCTGATACTCATAGAGATATGTGCCCTCCAAGGTCTCGTCCTGCCGTACCCGCAGGAAGTCCTGGACAAACATGTACTGTGCGCCGCACATAGGGCACCGGAGCCTCCAAATGCGGCAGGCCCGGCGGGCGGTGGGGATCTCCTCCTCCCGCTGGATGGGGACGCAGTGTTCCTTGAAATAATCCGCGCTGGCGGGGTACCGCCCATCGCTGTAAACCGGCAGCAGGAACAACCGGGGCGGCCCCATCTGCTCCATCCGATGCTTACAGGCCCTGCATTTTGGCATTTTCTGTTCCTGCTTTGTCAAAAGAGGCCCAAGCAAAAGCTCCAAAAGGTCGTACAGCATCCCTCACGCTCCTCTCCGCGCCCTCTGGGCCTGCACGGCCCGCAGAGTTTCGCCAAGCTGATCCGCCTTGGCGATGGCCTCCATCACCCGGGGGTGCTTCATGGAGAGCTGTCCACCTGAGATGCGCAGGGTATAGATCTTCACCTTTTTGCCGTCCAGCCGGAACTGGCAGCTCACCAGGGAGGTACCCCGCAGCTGCTGGCCGTTGTTGGTGCGGATGTCGGTGATCTGGGCAGGGTCGGCCATTTGCAGACGGGAGGGGTTGTTCTTCCACACCACACCGACATGACCGCCCTCGGTATCCAGATAGAGCACACAGTTGTGGGATGTAAATTTGTAGTTGATGTTGGGGAAGTCCTTCTCCAATACCGCCGCCCGCTTCTCCATCCGCTTTTTCATCCAAATGGGCACACAGAGGGGGATGCTTATGATCAGAAGCACAAGCAGCAGGGCCAGAACATCAAGGACTCGGTCGCTCACATCCGCGTGGACACTGAACATAAACAGAACTGGAACCAGCAGAATGGGCGGGACATACCAGGCCAGAACATAGAGCGGATTTGTTTTCTTCATCTCCGCCGTTTCCCGATTGATTTGGCTGCCGGGACGAAGGGCGGACGGGGCTTCTTCCACGCTGTTCCGCACATCCTGTACACTGTTTTGAAAATTATCGGTGGCATCATACCACCCGTTAAAATCCTGGTACAGGCACCCCTGTTCATAACAGTCGAGAAGCATGGACACGCCAAGCTCTGTGGGGAATGCCTTTGTCAGTGCCTTCCACTGCCCATGGAGCTTCAAAATGATCGTGACCGCGCAATTTCCTTCCGGTGCATCCAAGGTGTTGATGCTGATCCTGCATTGCTCTGTTTCAAGCAGTAAAAACGGCCAGTCACCGGCCCGAAACCGGTCGATCATCCGCTGGAGGTCGGCCTTGCTTGCCGCCTCGTTGACAAAGGCGGTCTTTTGGCCTGGTCCCGCTGCCCCGACCTTCCGGATCTGCGGGTTTGTTTTCCTCATCACATTCATCTCCTATTGGAAAAGTTATTTTGAAAGCCCCAGACTGTCCGCGGTGTTTTGCGGGACCGGGCGCAGCTGTCCGTCCTGAAACAGCAGATAGGGGGTCCCGGTTTGAGGATGGCAGCAGCCGCGCAAAACCTGGACAGGCCAGCTGTCCTCCTCCGGGCGGTAGAGATCAATGCGAAACTCCAGCGCTTCCGGGGACTGGTCTGCTGAAAAAGTGTGCAGGAATTCATCCCAGGAAAGCCCCTCCGTCCGGGACATGGGGTACAGCGCGTCCAGCAAAGGCTTGAGCCGGGGGTCATCCTCCGTCACAGAAAGGATCTGCGGCAGGGACGGCAAGAGGGCCAGGGCATCTGTCAGTTCTGTGGGACAGGGCCGGAGCGCTCCGTCCAGGCACCTTAGATAAGGAGCTCCCGTCCGGGCACTGAAATAGAAGCCGATATGGGCGGTCACCCCCGGGATCTCCCGGTGGGGCAGCTCCAGCCAGCGCCACAGCCGGTGGCTTTCCAGTTCCAGCGCCCGGGCCTCCGCCTGGGCGTCCTCATAGGAGAGGGAGTCTTTCTGCTCGGTACTCTCATACAGAGCCAGCAGCTGGGTGAGCTGCGCATCTGTGAGGGTCCCGCAGGAGACCTTTTCCTCCGTCAGGGGGCCGGACAGCCCTTCCAACAGATCCTCCCGGAACCAAACCTCATAGGACAGCGGGCCGAAGGAAAAGCCGTCCCCGCGTCCATAGAGAAGCCGCCGCTCCGTCCCGTCGGCAAAGACCAGATAGGTCTCCTGACCGCCGCGCTCCCCGGTGCTGGCGATCTGCTCTGTGACAGACTGCTCATATCTCCATCGGTGGAGCCCATCCCCAATGGATACCAGCGCCTCATCCTTTCGGTAGCGCACGCCATCCACGGTCAGGATACCGGCCTCCCGGTCCCATTCGCCCAGGGGCTGCTCCTGCCCGCTGTCCCGGCAGCCAACCAACAGGAGCAGAAAGACCAGAAGAATGGAAAAAATGTTGATCGTTCGCTTTTTCATAAAAATCCTTTTTGGATACCCGCTCAGGGTATGAGTTGTCCTTCAAGCGGGGCAAAATCAATTATGCTTGATAGATCGTAAATTCTTTTTCTGATGGAGTGAACTTGCATAATTTACAAATAAACTGGAATGCCGGGGCGGTTTGAGGTATCTCACAGCATTCTCCGTATGAAAATTCTATATCAATATGTTTGCTGTGTATCGTGTTACCTCCACATTCAAGCACATCATTTCGATATATGATACAGGATATATCTTCAATGAAATCATCCTCCGAAACGGACAGATTTTCTAAAAATAATTCATGAGCGATTTGTTTTACTTCATCAATTGTTATCACATTCTCATCCCTTTCCATGCTGCTCCAACCTCAAAACCTTTCCACAGTCTCCATTCTTTCGTCTGTTCCGGCTTGTCCCTTGACGCGGCGCTCCGGTCAGCCAAAGGAAGCCGGAAACAACAGATCTTAGAACAACAGATAGAAGCCCCGTGCCATGTTCTCCCAGGTGTGCACGTCGGCTGTGTACACGCCGCCTATCAAGAGGATGAACAGGAGCGCGCCTCCGATAAAAAGCAAAATCCTGATCTTGGACGCCCGCTCAGCGTATGCGTCCTCCCTGGAGTGGAACAGATTCCGGACCAGCAGGACGCCGCAAAGGAGCATCACCAGAATTCCGCCGTACATCACCACATAAAACAGAAGATTGGGCCAGAACAGAAGCGCGCCATAGGCGTCCGCCGGGAATTGGAGCGCTTCCAGCAGCTCCGCCTTCTCCCGGAAATGCTCCGCCATAACGATGGAGGCCAGGAAGCCCAGGACCGCGGCGAGGCTGCAAAAGAAGGCGGGAAGGCCGCTCATGGTCTTTTTCAGCGCCTGCTTGACGGCACGGTCCCGCTGGGACTGCTCCTCAGAGGTATCTTTGACTGCCTGCATCCTGGACTTTAAAGACAGGATCTTCCGCTCGATCTCCTCCGCCTGGGCCTGACTCACCTCCAGAGAATAGGTCACAGTATGTAAAACGGTTCCCTCCGGGCTCAAAATGTCCAGCTGATTTTTTGCCCTGCCATTTTGACCGATGCTGACACCACCGATCTCTGAATAGGGAATACAGGCGAAGCCCTGCTTGCTTCGGACCTGGAGCTGATAGACCAAGAGGAAGTCACTGGTAAAATACAGGTCATTGATCCGGTCCCCGGTTTGCAGATCCTGGTCCAGCCGATCCCTCACCAAGCTGGGGAGGGCGCGCAGACGGCGGCTTGCCCGCTGAACCTGGATGACATAGCGGATCACGCCCACCGCAAGCAAAGACCCGTGCAGAGCGCCGAATCCCAGGCAGATCCACCCCAAAACACGCGCCACCAGCTCGTCCCCACCGCTCAGGAGACCATGGAACTGGTACAAAAGGGCGCTCAGCAAAATTCCGACCACCGCGATCCGCACCAAGGGATAGAACCATAGCTTTTGATAGGCTGTTTTGACCACCTTGATTCCTCATTTCTCTGTTGTTTGACTGGTATTCTGGACCAGATTTTCAGCTATGACAGGCCAAAAAGGTCACTGATGATTTTCTCATTCTCCTTTTGCTTTGTGATATATAAAAAGTTGGCTTTTTCCTCGTTGAGCCCTACTTCGGTTCGATCAGGAAAACTTTTTTCAGGGCAATCCTGATTATCACAGTAGTAAAGATGAATTTCAGTTCTAAGCTCGACTGCCCATTCTTTAAATTTATTAAGTTTACTGACTGCTTCCGAACTTATCTTAATATGCTCTGAATGTCTCCCGCATGCGGGACATGTCAATCCCTTTTTATGTTTACGGGTATAAATCCTCAAAATTATTTTATCATTCAATTTCTCATGCTTTATATAGTCAAGTTCGGAATTGATTGCCCGCACAAAATCTTGTGCGTTTTTGATTTCTAACATGGGAGTATCCGGTATAAAAGATTCGACTTTGATGCGTTCTTTTATGGGATCATCGCATAATCTGGCAGCTTCTTTTATGTACCACACCCAAAACTCTGCCTGCCGTCTTTTTCTGGTTATCTCGTCTGCTTCCATGTCCTGATACTTCCACATCAAACTTGCACAATAAGAAGTATCATATTCATCAACTTCTAATTCTCCATTTTCTGAGGGGACGCCTGCATCTTCTTCTAACGATGCATCATCCAGCAAAATCTCCAGGTATCTGACCGACTGTTTTAAGTAGCATAAATAAATATTTTCATCTTCCGATTGTTCTGCATGGAAGGTTTCATGAAATTTATTGGTCTGCTTTTCGATTTCTTCCCGCTTCTCATGCAGAAAAGCGTCCAGCACATCTGCTGTCTGTTTGATCAGCTCTTTGGAGACTGGAGTGTATGCATTCCAGCTTTCCTGTGTCTTTTTTAAGGAATTCAACTCCAATTCCAGCCTTTTTCTCTTTCCGGTCTCCTTTCCATATAGACGCTCAAAGCGTTCCCACACTTTTTCCCGGCTCACTGGGCTTAGTTCTCCACTGCTTATCAGTTCTTCGAGTAATTCTTTATAAAATTTTTTCATTTTGACTACACCTCTTGATCTGTTTTGTCTTTTTCCATCCGAAACAGCAGACGCTCCCCCTCAGGCCGGGGGCGGAAGTGCAGTTTTGGCGGCTCTGCCGCTCCGCCCCCCGAATTATGGGGACATAGACGGAATCCACAGGTCCTCCCGGTATTCGCTCCGTTCGGCCAGGGCGTCAAAGTCCATACCGGAGATGACCGCCTGGCACCGCTCCCGGTCTGGGATCTCGCACATAGATCTGTAGGACGGACGACGGGGGGCTGCTCGACAAACCGGAAGTTATATATCTTCACAAAGGGAACTAATTTCCATAGCCCAAAAACCATCATCCTCCATGGCTTTTTCGTCAATTTGAGTTAGTGTTTTTTTCAACTGCAACATAAGTTTTCCATATTCTTTGCAATCATTTTTTACATGATCAGAAAGTGTTTCTTCAACGAAACTTCTGTAAACCAATAAATACTCGCATAACTTCTCTAATGATGTATTTAACAAATAAATTCCTTCAAAATCTTCATCATCGCATACATCTTCAGTGTCCTCGGTACTATTTTCTACATCACTTTCATAATTGTCATCTTCTTCCTCTCCATATATTTCATGATCGACAATTAGAATTTTCCCATTTTTTGAACTAAGACATATCCAATCTCCATTTCCGGTAAACCCTAAGTAGTAATAGTCACGAAACAGAAATGACATATCTTCAATATTTTTGAAATTCAAGTACGGTGCTGCACTTTCAGGCAGACCATATTCAGATAATTGATTTTTCAGTTCTTCGGACACACCTCGTTGTAATAATATTTGTGGATTGTACTTCACAAATATAGAATCAGGTTCGGCTTTTTTCCATTTCGAAATAAATTCATCTATTTTCATGTGTTTCTCCTCCTAATTCTAATTTGTCATTCCCACCTGAAACAGCGGACGATCCATCTCCCTCAGGCCGAAGGTGGAAGTGCATAGGCGAGCCTTTTCAGTGCCACACGATGTTCCCCAGGTGCTCCCTGAATTCTTCCAGATGCCTCTTGTCCAGCGCGCCCGCATGGACATCCCCATAAAAGCCGTTGCTCCGGATCCATGCGATCAGCTTTTCCTCTGAATACATCACCGCGATGCCGTACACCTCAAACTCTGACAAGAGATGGTATTTGTCATTACAAAAGGCTTCCAGTTCCTTTGCGATGTTAAGCGCTGTCACGAACTCGCCCTTGCATCGCCCCTTTTTTACTGCCGGCTTAGCCTCCAACGCGATCGTGATCATCCGCCCAACGCAAAATTGATAAAAGCTGACGTCGCCTTTTTCGATGCTCCATTCCTTTTTATCGTACTGAGCCAAACGGCCGCTTTCGATGTCGTAACCGGCAATGGGGGTCCGTTTCTTTTGAAAGAAAACAAGCCGTCCTTCCGCTATGTAGAGCTCGTCCAGGGTCAAAAAGCGCTCTGCGCTTGAAAAATATTCTGCCTGGTCATGGAGCGCGGTATAGATCAGCCTGAATTCCCTTGGGAGCTTCATCCGGAGTCTTTTTTCAGCAGGGGAGAAATCGACCTCCTGTTCGGTGTTCAGATCCATAAACAGGCTCATTTTGGAAAGTATCGCCTGTAAATCCGCGTATTCCGGTTCAAGCAAGCTGTGGTTTTCCCAGAACCGGCAAACAGCCCTGTCGTTCCCGCTGAAATGCTCTGCCAGCTCCGGCGTCAGATCCTCAGGCCGGACATACCCGCTCCCGGCAGTCTGATCCTCATCATAAGTACCATAGTAGAGTTTTCTCCTATAATAATAGAAGCCTTCCTTCATCCTCATCTGTTCACCATCATCTTCCCTCTTTCATGAAGTCTTGTAATAACGCCATTTCACGTAATGTTAGGGTAACACCTTTTCCGTACTTTGTGTGTTCTTGATTCCAAGTCCTAATATCATAAACAGGTTCTCTATGATTCCAAGATATAAAATTACTATGACAGAATTTTTTCAAATTTCTGAATGACAACATTTGAACAATAGAATTTAATCGCATCTTCTTCATAATCACCTACCCTATACCTTACATCGTTTTCATATCCATTTTCACTCATATCTTGAATATAAAATCCCTTAATTTGTCCATCTCCATCAAAACACCAACTTTTTACATCCAAAAATTCCATGATGATTTTATAGTTTTCATCCGAAATCATCTCTAATATAAGATTGGTAATATTTTCCCAATCGCGCTCATCCAATTTTGTTTCCCACTTCAATAAGGTAATTTTGTTAAACATATTGAAATTTCCCATCTGGAAATTGGGAAGAATAGACCTGATACTGTCTAAGTTCATCGTTCTCCCTCCTTAACAAAATTCCGATTTATCGCAACTAATTTTATCACACTATGTATCTTCCTTTTCCGGCTATCAAATTCCCGCCGTATGCTCCAACAGATCCAGCAGGGCCTGGTTCATGGTCTTGAGCTCGCCGCCCCGGAGGGGATGTCCCCCGGCCAGCAGGGCTTGCACATACAGCACCTGCACCATGCTTTCCAAAAGCCCGGTATCCCGTGCCGCGCACAGGCGGCGGACGATGGGGCTGTTCAGATTCAAATAGAGAGTGGCCAGGGGCCGCTCCTCCACGCCGGAGAGCATGGAGGCCAGGGCGTCGGAGAAGATGCCGCTGCTGCTCTCCTGGGCGGACTGGAGCTGGCGCAGGAACTGCACCTCGTCGCTCATGGCGTACAGCACCGGCAGGTCGGCGGGCAGGAAGCGGCGGAGCTTGGCCTGACACTCGAAGGGGAAGAGGGCCTCATCCGCCGCCCGGAGCAGCAGTTCCCCCCGCTGCCGCTCGGCGGGGGTGACGTCCTCCAGGGTATCAAACATATCGTCCTCGCGGAGGGGCTGGAAGGGCAGGCCAAAGCGCTCTGCCATGGCCTGGATCAGTTCCTGGTCGCTGGTGTAGCCGGTGCAGATGAGCAGCCGCCCCTGGGCCATGAAAATGGGTTTGAGCTGTTTGAACTTGGGGACGCTGTGGACCCAGACGGCCTCGCCGGCCCGCTTCAGGGCGGCGCCGGTCATCAGCCCCTCGCTGGTCTCGAAGCTGAGGTAGTCGATAAACAGCCGGAACAACTCCTCATCCCAGACCGCCATGGCCTTGATGGCCTCCGCGTGGACGGACACGATGCCCTTCAGCCGGTCCGGGTCCTCCTCCGCCAGCTGGGCCAGGTGGCGGCGTACTGCGGCGGCAAACTCCCCCCGGGCATCAGACAGCGCCCTGTCCTCATAAAAGTCCTCCCGGGAGGCGGTGGGCCGCAGGCCCCGGGTGTTGAGGAAGCACTGCAAAAAGAAGGCCCAGGGCGGCAACACCCAGATCGGAAGACACACGTCTGAACTCCGTCACTAGCTTATCTCGTATGCCGTCTTCTGCTTGA
>OMGQ01001116.1_pt1 | contig 17083 bp, 12 predicted proteins | sample 1646071 | NCBI WGS metagenome assembly OMGQ01 (sample SAMN05578585, study PRJEB25193) | human gut metagenome | biome: Human Microbiome; feature: human-associated habitat; material: feces | host: Homo sapiens | place: USA:Birmingham
GCGGTGGGAAGGCGTGTTGAAGTCCAAAAGGGGTGCCGAGCCGTGGCAGATTGGACGTTGAAGCGGCGGGAAGGCGTGTTAAAGTCCAAAAGGGAAGAGTCAGTCTGACGATTTGGACCTTAGAGAGGTGTGATGCACAGAGAAAGTCCAAAAGGGGTGCCGAAGCATGTAGAATTGTTCTTTATAAGATACTTGTAAATAAATATTCAGCTTGCTATAATATGCAAGCGTATTTTGTATACACAGTTAAAACAAAACGATTGAAGTGTAGGAATACACAATCAGGGAGGAACTAAAGATGTTATCTATGAAAGAAGCGATAGAGAATTATGTGGAAGGTTGTGTTGGGAAGGTTGACTGTCCAGCATACAAGCTTTTTATGAAAGCCATACTTGCAGGAATGATGATTGCATTTGGCGCAGCAGGAAGCAGTGTGGCAGCACATGATATCGCCAATGTAGGAATTGCACGTCTGGTTGCAGGAGTTGTATTCCCAATGGGACTTATGATGGTTGTTATGACAGGTGCTGAGCTTTTCACGGGAGACTGTCTGGCAATTATGGCAACTGTACAGAAGAAACATACAGCACTTAAGCTTATACGAATGCTTATTGTAGTATATCTGGGAAATCTTCTTGGCTCGTTAATGCTTACATGTATTGATTATGTAAGTGGGCAGTATAATTATTCATCGGGAATACTTGGTGCATATACAATTAAAGTAGCGCTTGGTAAATGTAATCTTGATTTTACAACAGCGCTTGCATCGGGAATATTATGTAACATACTTGTGTGTGCAGCAGTTATGCTTGCGGCACGTGCAAAGGATGTGACCGGAAAACTGTTATGTTGTTTTTTTATAATACTGCTTTTTGTTGTAAGCGGTTATGAGCATTGTGTTGCTAATATGTATTATGTACCTGCAGGAATGATAGCAAAACTTAATCCGTTATATGTGAAAGATGCTATGGAGCAATATGGTTATACAGCACAGCAGCTTAGTACATTGAATATACCGAATTTTATATTTAATAATCTTATTCCTGTTACAATAGGTAATATTGTTGGAGGAATGGCATTCTTCGGAATACCGTTGATGTATATTAATGGTGTTGGTGGAAAGAAGGCGTGATACATATCTTAAAGTATATGGATACGGATTGATGATTTAGAAGAAAATATATTATTACCTATGATTATTCCTTTAGAAACCATTAAAGCATAGGAAGATGTGCAGTAGAAGAATCACAGACGAACACAGACTTACGTATAATATGGACATGAATCAAAATCTGATAATATATTCCTGCAAGTTCCATTATGAAGATTAGCACCTGAAACATGGTGCTTTTTTCTTTACACAAAAATTACATGGTTTAGGAGAATATTATATCGGTGGATAAAAATGTTATTATCTACTAGGAAAAATATGAACATAAATGATGGGGCAAAATAGTGTATCGTCCAACTAGGTGATACATTTGCATCTGACAGCAAGATGGTCGCAGAATATAGAGCAGAACCTATAAGAAGATATTATTTCTATTGCTTATAGGCAGAAATATTAGGATTTCTGCTCATAAAGCGCAGATTTCATTGTAAATACCTATAAATCATGAAAAACCACATTATCTATAGGCAATCTTTAGCTTTCTGACAAGGATAATGTCTGATTCGAGAGAAGAATGTATAGAAAATACCTATAAGCTGTCAGAATATACGACTACCTATAGGTATCATGACAAAAAAATCAGACAAGACATTTCTTAATCAATAATAATATGCCTATAAATCTTGAAATATAGATATTCTTATAGGAAATGTTTAACAACATTATAGTGGATTTATACAATATATACTACTAAATCAGAGCCAGCACCCATACAGTTATCATCTTGAACGTTATTCAGTAACAGATTTCTTGGCAGAACAGCAAGTCTTAACCCGACATATGTCAATATGGATTTAATATCTTATGTTTCAGTTGGCGTTGCGAGCCCAATCATAGTGCAATTCATATATATAAAGCTGAAGCGTAGAGCATAAGAAAACACCTCTTAATCAGCAATATACATTCTGATTAAGAGGTGTTTTTCTTCGTCCATTATTAGAAAGTATACTCATGGCGAGGGCAATAATAAAATGCCTGAAGCTGACTGTTACGGTTATAGGTAACTGTATAACAATCGGCTGGTGCATCAGCATAAGTCTCAGGATTAACTCTGATAGTTATTGTCTGTCTGTGAGACTGTCCACTGTTACCGTGTTCTGCACTGGTATTATCCTGTCCTACCCCTTTGAGATTACTGATAGTCTGGACTGGGTACACTTTTGAATTGCGAATAACTCCATTTGCTGCAATAATCCCTCCTTGGACCTTATTTCAAAATGTTACTTCTACATTATATATCGGTCAAACGTGTTATATTATTACATTGAATTTCTTTATAAAAATGTATGATAGAGGAAGATAATATGCATGATGATGGAGATGTTTATATGGGAGAATACAAGCCACCTTTTGCTATAAAACTCATGAAATGTGATGGATATATTAAAATAGGCTCATAAAATGTGATTACAGCGGGGAAATTCCCTCATAGTACTATAACAGAATAAAGATATATACAAAATGCCCCATTCCGGACTAATCCAGAGTGGGGCTTATCTTTATGCATAAGCAGATAATGCTTAATTACTCAATCTCTTTTTTCTTAATTCTGTCAAGATAATCTTTAGTTTCCTTAGCAACTACACCGTTTAATGCTACAAGAGCTATAAGGTTAGGAATAGCCATCAGACCATTAAATATATCTGCAATTGTCCATACAGCAGATACTGTCATATAAGGACCAATGAATACGCAGAGGATATATATCCATCTGTATGCCTTGATGCATTTCTTCTTACCATTAGTAAGGTATTCAAGGCAGCGCTCAGAATAATAATCCCAGCCAAGAATAGTTGTAAATGCAAAGAATACGAGACATAACATAAGAATAAATGAAGCAACTCCATCAGGGAATGGAAGTCCTAACTGGAATGCTTTAGTTGTTACTGCAACACATTCAAGTCCCATATCGTAAGCTCCTGTAAGAACAATTGCAATACCTGTAATTGAACAGATGATAATAGTATCAATAAAAGTAGCTGTCATAGATACAAGACCCTGACGTACAGGTTCATTGGTACGGGCAGCGGCAGCGGCAATAGGTGCACTACCAAGACCGGCCTCATTAGAGAAGATACCTCTTGCAATACCCTTCTGCATAGCTACAACCATGGCACCAAGGGCACCACCAGCAGCGGCCTTAAGACCAAATGCACTCTGCACAATTGTAAGGATGGCAGCAGGAACATCTGTAATATTAAATAAAATAATAAGAATACCTGCTAAAAAATATGTTGCAGCCATGAAAGGAACAATAACCTGTGCAACTTTAGAAATTCTCTGGATTCCACCAATAAGAACAAGAGCAACACAGAATGTAAGGATAAGACAGCTTATAACTACAGTCCATGAATATGTTCTTCCAAATAATGAAACAGTCCATGCGTTGTTAGAATCAAAGAAATTATTAACAGCAGAAGAGATTCCGTTCACCTGTGTAAATGTACCAATTCCTAAAAGACCAACGCCTATACCAAAGAAAGCAAATATCTTGGCAAGCCATTTCCACTTAGGTCCCATACCATGTTCAATGTAGTTAAAAGGACCACCAACAACATGACCGTCTTCGTCAACCTGTCTGAACTTAACTGCTAAGAGACACTCTGCGTACTTGGTAGCAGTACCAACTAATGCAGCAAGCCACATCCAGAATAATGCACCAGGACCGCCTGAGACAATAGCAGTAGCAACACCTACGATATTACCTGTACCGATTGTTGCTGAAAGTGCTGTACATAGTGCTGCGAAACTGCTCACTTCACCATGCTTTCCATCAGTTTCGTCTTTGAAAATGTACTTAAAAGCACGTCCAAGATTAGTAAACTGAACACCCTTAAGTCTGATAGTAAGAAACAGACCAACTGAAAGTATAAGGACAATGAGTGGAATTCCCCAGACATATGCGTCAATAGTAACGAGAATAGTATTGATTTTACTAAACATATTATGTATTCTCCCTTTTTATAAAAAATTAAGATAAATTTTATCATAAAACAACATTTTTTTCAATTGAATACTGTTATTTCCTAATAAAATAAATAATTTTGTTAAATGTTGCTTATTGACAAACTCTGTCAATTTATATATTATTGTTGAAAACGAAGGCGTTTTGCAGATAAAGCAAGACGCTTTTTTCCTTATTATTAAGGTAATATCCGGAAGATATAATCGGGAGAGACTGTGTAAAAATGCAGCGCCGAAGGTGACAGCGAAAACTCTCAGGCAAAAGGACCGGTTATGGACGGAACTCTGGAGAGCTGTAATTATCAGCACCGAAGAAGCAATTTCTAAGCATAGAGATGAGAAATATTGAGGCTGATTTGCTTGGGGAGAATCTTTCAGGTTTTTAACAGAGGCATAGGTGTATTAAAGTGCGCCTGTAGCCTCTTGTTTTTATGTAAAGATATATTAGGAAGGGAACTTCTTAGGAATTTTGATAAGGCAGGATTGCAAGGCACGAAAAGGCTAAAGCAAAGGAGAGAAACATTATGAAGACAGACATTGAAATTGCACAGGAAGCAGTAATGGAGCCAATTAAGAATGTTGCAGCCAGATGCGGCATAAGCGAGGATGATCTTGAATTATACGGAAAGTATAAGGCTAAGATATCAGATGAGTATATCAACAGTGTCAAAGACAATGAAGATGGGAAGTTAATTCTTGTTACAGCCATAAATCCAACTCCGGCAGGAGAGGGAAAGACAACAATTACTGTAGGGCTTGGAGAAGCATTTGGAAAGCTTGGCAAGAAGGCAGTTATAGCACTTCGTGAGCCATCACTTGGTCCATGTTTCGGTATCAAAGGTGGAGCAGCAGGTGGTGGATATGCACAGGTTGTTCCTATGGAAGAATTGAATCTGCATTTTACAGGCGATTTCCATGCAATCACATCAGCTAACAACTTATGTGCGGCACTTCTTGATAACCATATACAGCAGGGCAACGAACTTGGAATTGACCCAAGATGTGTTACATGGAAAAGATGTATGGATATGAACGACCGTGTTCTTAGAAATATAGTTGTTGGTCTTGGTTCTAAGGTTGACGGAACTGTAAGAGAAGATCATTTTGTTATCACAGTTGCGTCAGAGATTATGGCAGTATTATGTCTTGCAACAGATATGAAGGATTTAAAGGAAAGACTCGGCAAGATGGTAGTTGCTTACAATTATCAGGGACAGCCTGTTACAGCATCAGATATCAAGGCAGTAGGTTCAATGGCAGCTTTGTTAAAGGATGCATTAAAGCCTAACCTTATCCAGACACTTGAGCATACTCCAGCATTAGTACATGGTGGACCATTTGCTAATATCGCACATGGCTGTAATTCAGTAAGAGCAACTAAGACTGCACTCAAGATGGCAGATTATGTAATCACAGAGGCAGGATTTGGTGCAGATTTAGGAGCAGAGAAATTCTTCGATATAAAGTGCCGTAAGTCAGGCTTAAAGCCAGATGCAGTTGTATTAGTAGCAACAGTAAGAGCACTTAAGTACAACGGTGGAGTACCTAAGACAGAATTATCAGCAGAGAATCTTGACGCATTAAAGAAGGGAATCGTAAACCTTGAAAAGCATATTGAGAATCTTCAGAAATATGGTGTGCCTGTAGTTGTTACACTTAATGCGTTTGTATCAGATACACAGGCAGAATTAGATTATATACAGAAGTTCTGTGAAGATAAAGGCTGTGAATTCGCCCTTGCCAAAGTATGGGAAAAGGGTGGAGAAGGCGGAATTGAGCTTGCAGAAAAGGTTCTTAAGACACTTGAGACAAAGAAGAGCAATTTCCATTGTCTGTATGAGACAGACCAGCCGGTTAAAGCAAAGATTGAGACAATTGCCAAAGAAATATATGGCGCAGGAAGTGTTAATTATTCGGCAGCAGCTAATAAGCAGATTGCACAGCTTGAACAGTTAGGATTTGGTAATCTTCCAATCTGTATGGCTAAGACACAGTATTCGCTTTCAGACGATCCAACATTACTTGGCCGTCCGGAAGGATTTGAGATGAATGTAAGAGAAGCATATGTATCAGCCGGTGCAGGCTTCATAGTAGTGCTTACAGGTTCAGTAATGACAATGCCAGGACTTTCAAAATCACCAGCGGCATATAATATAGATGTTAATGATGATGGGGTAATAACTGGGTTATTCTAGAAAAGTGACTCCCGGGAGTGGGAGGCAGGTGGTTGTGGGGTGTGGAATCTCTCCGGTAAACTGCACTGCATAATAATAAGCATTGAGTGTTTAGGTAATTATACCATCCGCTAACGATGTCTACGCACATCCATGTGCGAGACATCTCACACGCCATCCATGGCGTGTGTACGCTTTGGTTTACTTATGACTCAATGCTTTTATTATGCGCACAGTTTACAGTCGGAATACCGCACCCCACAAACCACATGCCTCCAAACTTCCGGGAGTTTTTCTACATAGGAGATGAGAATATCTCTCCCGCCCCAACCTTGCCAAAGGCGGGGCGGAGCAGTTGTCCGGTAAAGAAAAGCCCAGCCGTGTATATTAGTAAAATCAAAACCGTATGAAGACGCCGGCACTTGGTAAGCTGGGAAAGCTGCCACAAAGTGGTAGCAAATCCCAGCGAACCTAGTACCGCTGCGTCGGAATCCGAGCGGAAGCGTGTTTTGATTTTACTAATATACACGGCTGGGCGTGCTTTAGGGGAGCAACTTCCTACAGCATAACCCCCGACTTCTCCTTACTTCTCTCAATCATATGATTCAGCTTCTCAAATGGTTTCTGTAAGAACAATCCGATAATCAGCGAAACAACTATATATATTGAAAGAAATGCGAGATTCTTAATGTAATCATATCTGTACATTCCTGCTATACATTCTCTTAATGCATCCATTGAATATGGGAAGAGCAGGAACCGGTATATTATCTGGTAGGCGTTAGGAAGTACTTCTATAGGGAATGTACCGCCTGAGCCGGCAACCTGTATAACGAGCAGGACAATTCCAAGTGCTTCACCGATATTTCCAAATGCAACAGTAAGGCTGTACATAAAGAAGGTGAATACGAAGCTTGAGAATGCACATGCAACCCAGTAAAGGAATGGGTGGTAACACTGGATTCCTATGTAGAGAAGATTTCCAAGTGTTATAAGCAGTGCCTGAAGCTGTCCTACTGCAAAGAAGATAAAATACCTTCCGAAGAATTTTTCATATCTCTTTGCATCTGCTGGAATATCTGGAGCAGGATGCAAAGGTGTGTGCATAATAGCAACAAGTATAAGTCCACCAAACCACAGTGCAAGTATTGTGTAGAATGGTGAAGCGCTTGTTCCATAGCTTTTAACAGCATATACCTGCTCTGTTGTTATATTTACAGGTGCAGAGAGAAAATCTCCCAAAGTATTGGCATCTGCATTTAACATCTCTGATAATAAACCATATGTATCCTGTTCAGTAATTGTGTTTAATGTATTAATTGCGTTATCAAGCTTTGTCTCAAGGTCACTGAGAAGCTCTTTAGTCTGAGTGAGTGAGCCTGATGTAAGCTTAATTGCAGCAGACAGGTCTGCAACGTCCATGTTCATGTCTGAATAAAGCTCTGTTAATGAACTCATAATGCTCTGAATCTGGGACATCTGGTTTGAAAGAGCAGATGATAATTCATTTAAAGAATCAGCGGAATTACCATTTACAAGAGCCTGTAAGGTTATTAACTGCTGCTGCTGTAACTGTAATTGTGTATAAACTTGCGGTGCAGCACTGTTTGAACTGCTGCTTATTGATGATGTAAGGTCAGTAATTGCAAGCATTGAGTTAAGAATTACATCGTATGTTGAAAGTGTAGTCCTTGCGGATGTAAGTCTGTTAATAACTGCATCCATAAGAGAACCGGTTTCTTTATCTGCATCTTTGATAACTGAGTCGCCAGTACCGGCAATCGTAGATACGATTGTATCTATAAATGTCTGGTTTACCTGCTGCTGAACTGCTGTTTTAGCCTTGTCTGTTATCTTAGGTGCAATAGCATTTGCTTTCTGGTTACAGTAATATTTTAACTGAGGATGTTCCATGGAATCACTTAAGAAGCTTATAAGATTCTTGGAAAAATTCTCTGGAACAACGAGGGCTGCATAATACTCACCGCTGTATACGCCTTCGATTGCTTCATCAGATGAAGTGACAAACTGCCAGCCGATAGTGTTATTAGTTTTAAGTGCATCAATTATGTTGTCACCGACATTAAGCTCCGTTCCTTCAAGAGAAGTACCTTTGTCAACAGATACAACGGCAACTTTAATCCTGCTTGTGGAAGCCTGTCCATATGGATCCCAGTTTGACAGGATATTAAACCACGAATACAATGCAGGAATAACGGTAAGACCGATAATTACGCATAGTGCAATTACATTTGTTTTTATGTGGCGAAGGTCAGCCCGTATAATCTTAAATATATTTTTCATAACTGTACCTCACTTAAAAATGCTTTGATACTGTCTGTAAGAGAAGTATCAGCCTGTTTTTCCTTAATTTCAATATTGAGCTCATTGAGCTTTCTTGCGAGCTTGTCGTCAATATAATCAATAACTATAAGATAAGCACAGAATATAAAAAGTGAGATTACCCAAAGAAGCAGATAAACAACTTTAGCTGTATCCATGGTAAACATAAGCACCATGAATACTAAAGGAATTATCATCATACATCTTAAGCAGACCTTTTTCTTGTGCTGGTTCTTAGCGTGCATATTTTCTGCAAACGCTGTGATTTCCGCAATAACAACATCTATATTAAAATCATCATTTTGCATAAATTCATTTCTCCTTTACATAAAATGTGTTTCTTTCATACGGCGTTCGAAGAACTCGCGTACTTCAAGAAGTGAATTTCTGATTCCAAGTCCCAGAATAAGGGAAATAACAGCATAAGCGCATAATTTCACAAGAAATACAGCGTAATCACACTGATATAATCCGCTTATTGCCTCCCTCATGGCATTGATTGCATAAGGGAATGGGAAGTAAAGGTACACATTCTGGAAGAATTCGGGAAGAAGTTCTATAGGATAAGTTCCGCCTGAACCGGCAATCTGTAACACAATCATAACTACAGCAATAGCTTTTCCCAAATCACCAAATGTAAGAACAAGTGTATATATAAATAATGTAAATACAAAGCTTGTTATAGCGGCTGCAAGCCACAGCATGAATGGGTGGGTGCAGTCAATTTTTAAAATGTACAAATCACCAAGAACAACTACAAGAGCCTGAAGCTGTCCCATTGCAAGGAAGAGTAATGCACGGCCTATATATTTCTGGTGTTCTGTGGCATCCTTGAATTCATCATCCTCATAGTCAACCTTTACTTTCATAAGGGCAACTAAAACAATTCCTCCAACCCAGAGAGCAAGTGTTGTATAGAAAGGTGTAACACTTGTTCCATAGTTAGTCTGCATATAGACGTAGATTTCTTCTACCTGTACAGGTTCTGACAGGAATGACGCTATTGACTGTGCGTCTGAGTTGATGAAATCCATTATCAATTTATATGTAGAAGATGAACTTATATCTCCTACTGAACCAGATATGGTATCAAGTCTTTTGTTGAGAGAATCAAGTAATGTTTTTGTGCTTTCTAGAGTTGTATTAATATTTACTGATATATCACTTACTCCAAGAAGCATCTGCGAGATTCCATTAATATTGTCTCCGGCACTGCTTATATTAGCGGCCAGACTGCTTACGGCATTTTTAATGGAAGCCTTAAGAAGGTTAACATTAGTTCTTATTACAGTCTGCATAATTGTCTGGCTCTTCTGGAGCTCTGTGCGGCACTGTTCAACAACAGACTTGATTAACTGGTATTTTGCCTGAAGTGTTTCAGGTGAATCAGTAAGAATATCGGCACACTGCTGAACAAGGTTGTATGCGATATTCTCCATAGCGTTAACAGAAGCTAGAGCTGACTTTAGGGCAGTGATAACTGCCGGGTCAATGCCATCTACTTTGCTGAGGGAATCAATAGCATCTTCAAGAGCCTTATTCTGGTCTATAAGTTCCTTTAACTGTTTGTTGGCTTTACTAAGCTCAACGCCAGCCTGTCCGACATCAGTTATTGAAAGCTGTACAGCTTTATCAAGAGAATCAAGTGCGCTGTCAGTTAATTCATTCATAGCTTTAAGCTGCGCATCAATCTGGTTTGCAATATCATCTGTGACATTATCAAGAGATTTATTGGCAATATCAGCAACATCAGTTGTTCCGGTAAGAACATCTTTAATCTGTGGAAGAACCTCCTGAAGCTTTGCAAGATTATCTGCCAGGTCTGAATTACTCTTAATAAACATGTCAATCATGGTATCGTAAGAATTAATATTGGCAGATACACTCTGTAAATCCTTAACTGTCTTTTCAATAATTGAAGGATCATTTTCAGCTATTTCGTTAAGTCCCTGCATAATAGTCTTAACACACACATCAATGAATTCGGAATTGATAGTGTTCTGAAGAGTGCTTTTTCCTGTATCTGTAATCTTGGAAGCAACAGCATTTTTCTTGGAATTCTCATAGTATGTAACTGTTGGTGGATTAAGACCATTGTCAAGGAAGTCATACAGGCTTCGTGAAAAGTCCTCACCAACAACGATAACGGCATAGTACTTTCCGGCATTCAGTTTATTCATGGCTTCATCTTTAGTTTCCGGAAAACGCCAGCCTAATTTATCATTCGAATGAAGCTGTTCAACAATCTGTTCTCCCATATTGATAGTGGAATCATCAGATTCAGAGTAGCCTTCATCTTCAGAAACAATAGCAATCTGGACAGACGCAGTGTTTGCGTAAGGATCCCAGTTGGAATATATGTTAAACCATGCGTAAAGCGATGGAATAAGGCACAGACCAAGCGCAATGGCTAAAGCCAGAATATTCCTGCTAAGACCTTTCAAATCTTTTTTGAAAATCTTAAATATCATAACATTCCTCAATTCTTTAATTATCGTTTAAAACTTATATGTATTTTACTTAAGAAACTGGGGAAAATCAATACAGAGAGGATAAATCAGACATATTTAATAAATTAAGAAAGGATACGGATTTATGAACATATTGTATTGTGGTGATAAACCAATGCAGAAGGGGATTCTTTTATCTTCAATGTCTCTTATTAAAAATGTGGATGAACCGTTAAATATATATATTCTCACGGTTGATTACAGGGAAAAAGGTATTAATTACAAGCCGGTTGATAAAGCATTTGCAAAATATCTGAAAGAAAAATTGAATAAATCGGACATTAAAGTAAATATCTTTCTTGTTGATGTTACAAGATATTTTGTTGAGGAGCTGCCGGAGGCAAATATGCAGAGCAGATTTACTGCGTGCTGTATGCTGCGCCTTTTTGCTGATAAGACAGATATTAAGGATAGAGTTCTTTATCTGGATACTGATGTGTTGTGCAGAAAAGATTTTAGGGATTTTTATTATCAGAATATGGATGGCATAGAGATTGCGGGAGTTTCTGATTATTATGGCAGATGGCTTTTCGGTGATGGCTACATTAATTCCGGAGTAATGCTTATGAATATGAGGATGATAAGACAGAACGGGCTTCTGGAAAAATGTCGTGAACAGTGCATAAGAAAGGAAATGTTTATGCCTGACCAGACGGCTGTTAATACATTTGCAACAAGAGTTAATCTGTGCGGACGAAAGTTTAATGACCAGAGGAGGCTGCATGACAACACTGTTTTTCAGCATTTTACAACTACCTTCCGGGTGTTTCCGGTGATAAGGACTGTTTCAGTCAAGCCGTGGGAGATTGATAAAATGCATAATATACTTGGGCTTCATGAATATGATGAGCTTCTGGATTCTTATAACAGGGAGCATGAAGAGTACATGGCAGTTTCACGTATTCCTGTGTTTTTCTCAATTAATGAACAGTACGCACCATATCTGGCAGTGTGCCTTAAATCGCTGGCTGTACATGTGGCTTGTGATGAGCGTTACCGCATTATTGTTATGTGCGATAATGTGAAGAATATTACGATGATTCAGCTTCGTAATGTGATAAAGGATTATGAAAACATAGATATTGAATTCGTTGATATAAGAAAGAAAATGTACGAATATTCTGAAAGCTTTGGACAGACAGTTACTGACAGGCAGGAAAACAGGCTTTATTCAGGCGAGTTTACACTGACGATATATTTCAGGTTATTTATTGCAGAGCTTTTTCCAGAACTTAATAAAGCTGTGTATATTGACTCTGATACCGTAATAAATGATGACATTGCAAAGCTTTATTCAGTTGATATGGGAGATGCAATGTTTGGTGCAGTAAGAGATACATTTGCAGGAAAGAATACAATACTGGCTCATTACATTGAAAATGTAGTGGGAATAGAGCGGGATGAATATGTCAATTCAGGAGTGCTTCTTATGAACCTTGATAAGATAAGACAGGCTCATCTGGCAGACAGATTCTTAAAGCTTATGGCTGAATATCACTTTGACAGTGTTGCACCTGACCAGGATTATATTAATGCTATGTGTGCAAAAGAAATATATTTTCTTGATAAGGAATGGAATGTTATGCCTAACAAGGGCGGGGAGTATATAGCAAGACCGAAGCTGATACATTATAACCTGTTTGACAAGCCGTGGCATTACAGCGAGATTCCGTATGAGGAGTATTTCTGGCAGTATGCGGCGGAGTCGGGATTTTATCCGTTGCTGATTAAACAGCGCAAGCAGTATGGGGATAATGAAAGGAAAGCTGACCGTGAGAATTTAAAGAAGCTTCTTGCAAGGGCTGAGAATATTGCGGACGGTGATGGGGTTAAGTTTTCTGATGTTGTGGGAAGCAGAATTGTTGTGGATAGTGGTTTCGTGAAGGATAGCAGTGATGCTGCAAAATAAATTATGTCGGAGGAGATATGATTGGTGATAGGGAGCAGGTCTATGAAAATATTAGGACGGCTGTAAGCCTTAATCAGTTGAATTCAAAGGTTGAGCCGGGAGACCCTAAGCTGTTACGCGAAGATAAAGAAGCATTACTAAGACATTATATTGATTACCGCACAGCATATGGTTTTTGTGTGAAGAAATATATTGCAGAAGCTATATTTCATGCCGGGACTTCTGCGGTGGGGCTTATAACACAAGTTGACGGACTTGAGAATCTTTCTGGAATCAGAGGTCCTGCGATTGTAACATGCAATCATTTCAGCCCGTTAGACCCTGCAATTGTCAGGTTTGCAATGAGAAAAGCTGGATTCAGAAGAATAAGTATTGTTAATCAAGATTCTAACCTTGCAATGAAAGGTTTTGTCGGGTATATGCAAAAATATGCCGACACAATGCCCGTAAGCAGCCTGAAATGGTTTATGGAGACTGAGTTTCCTAATCAGATTGAGAATGCACTTGAAGAAAACAAACTTGTGCTTATATATCCTGAGCAGGAAATGTGGTTTAATTATCGGAAGCCCCGCCCATGCAAAAGAGGTGCATATCTGTATGCGGTAAAGTTTAATGTGCCGGTGATTTCGCTGTTTGTTGAACAGCAGGTTAAAAGTACACATTTGCACACATTCAGGGTACATGTCCTGCCAGTAATATATCCGGACAGACAGCTTGATGAAAGAACAGCAAGTTTAAGTATGCAGCACACAGACTATGAGCAGAAATGTGCTGCATATGTCATGGCATATGGAAAGAAGCTGACTTACGATTTTGAAGAGGGCGATATTGTAGGAAGATAAAAGCATTTGACGCGGAAAGAATTGAAGTGTATATATATTTGAAGAAATTACAAAGAATGAGAGGAAAATGTATATGAAGATACATTCAGTGGCAGTACTTGGAGCAGGAGCAGTCGGCTCTTATGTTATATGGGGACTTTCAGAAAAGAAGGATATAAGTTTAAGCGTTATTGCAAAGGGCGAAAGAGCGGAAAGACTTAAGGCAGAAGGCTGTCTGATTAATGGAAAGACATACCACCCGGAGGTATTGACCCCAGAGGAAGCAAAAGGTGTTGACCTTCTTGTTGTATCATTAAAATACGGCGCACTTGCAGGTGCATTAGATGATATTAGGGAAGCCGTCGGTGAGAATACAATTGTCATGAGTCTTATGAATGGTGTTGACAGTGAAGAGATAATATCTACCAAGATAGATAAATCACATATCATTTATTCACTTATAAAGGTGGCGTCACACCGCGAAGGTAAGGAATATGTGTTCAATCCTCAGACTACAATAGGCATTATATATGGAGAGGAAACTGCACCATTTGAGAGTGAGAGAGTTGCGGCAATAAGAGATTTATTTTATGGAACAGGACTTAATTACAGAGTGACTGAATATATCAAAGAAGAGATATGGAGCAAGTATAGACTTAATATCTGTAACAATCTTCCACAGGCTATTATTGGAGCAGGTGTTGGCTGTTATACTGACAGTGAGCATATGAAAGCAATCAGCGAAGGATTACGTAAGGAGGTTGAAGCAGTAGCTCTTGCCAAAGGCATTGATATGAGCAGGTGTGCAGATAACTCAAGCCGAGGAAGTGCTGTTTTGCCAACAGCAAGATATTCAACACTGCAGGATATTGACGCTGGCAGACACACAGAGATAGATATGTTCTCCGGCGCAATGATGCGCATGGGGAAAGAACTTGGAATTGATACACCATATAATGAATATACATATCACATCATCAAGGCACTTGAAGAGAAGAATGATGGCATGTTTGATTATGATGAGAATAGTGAGGCTGTGACTTATTCTAAGTAGTGGCAGACGGATTTAGCAGGCATGTGGGGTACAAGACAGAAAATATAAGATATTAATCATGGCGCAGCCTTTTTAAGGGCTGCGCTTATTGCTTCTATAAAGACGGAATATGTATATCTGTTGGCTGAATCATAGGTTATGTTGGTTGTGCCGGCTTCCATGACTTTAGCAGCAACTTCATCAAATGAAGTTGTGAGCTTAGGGTACATAGTTGTGATTGATTCAGAAAGATTAACAAGCTCAATGCTGTTAATGTTAGAGGAATCAACTGTGACCTGGATATCAACGGGGTTGCCGTCTAACAGAATAGAGGCGGTATATACTCCGGGGCAGAATTTAGGAGCGTCGGCATTATCAAGGGGTGTCTCAATATTAGAAGAAGCAGAAGCATTTACAGTGCTGCTCTTAGGTTTAGTAGTATTCCTGGAATTATCAGAACTATTGCTGCCAAGACGGATAACAGCGAATATAATAAAAGCTATTATAATAGCAGCGATAACCGCTCCAATAAGGAGCTTTTTAAATGGAATAACAACAATTTTAGTCTGACTCATCACAAAGAAACCTGCCCTTCATATTCATTATTACAAAATATATGGTATGGAGTGGGAGATTATGATTAAAATGTGGTATATTAAATACAAATGTATTGGATAGTGTAAAATGGCACATTAAATTAATGCATAGCTTGAAAAACCTACTAAATTGTTAAATATGATGAAATGGTAGGTTTATGAAGAGGTGAATGATTATGAACAGTAAATTTATCAAAACATTTGCAGTAATAGTGATTATAGCGGCAGGCATGACAGCGTGTGGACAAAAGAAAAATGTCATAACAGATGATGTATCAGAAAAAGAGATGGCGAACATACAGGAGACTGCAGTACAGGAAGTGACAGCACAGGAAATTATAACACAGGAGATTACAACCGAAAAAGAACCAGAGGATGACGAATATGTACTTGTTAAGAAATATATACCGGATATATATGTCGAATTGATGTATGCAACAGACAATAACTTTACAGGTGTCAGAATATATGATTTCACAGACGCATACCTTCGATACGGAACAGTTAAGAAGCTTGCAAATGTGCAGAAAGAACTGAAAGAACAGGGGTACAGCTTAAAGATTTGGGATGCATACAGACCATTTGAGGCACAGCAGAAATTGTGGGAAGTATATCCTGATCCTAACTATGTTGCTAATCCTGCTAACGGAATGAGAAGGCATAATCTGGGAGGAACAGTAGATATAACTATGGTTGCTGCAGATGGAAGTATTATACCAATGCCTACAGAATTTGATGATTTCTCTCTAAAAGCAGACAGGAATTATTCAGATATAGACAATGAAGAAGCTGTGAACAATGTTATGATTCTTCAGAATGCTATGGAGAATAATGGCTTTACAGGCTATCAGGGAGAATGGTGGGACTATTCAGATACGGTGGAATATGAAGCGGTTGATTTCGAACCATGATGAGACATGATATGAAAAAGTGCATTATGGTAAAGTAAATGATGGTAAAGTCTATTATAGAAAGATTAGGGGAGTAACACATGTCATTACAATTAATTCTGGGAAGCTCAGGTGCGGGTAAATCGCACTATCTGTATACGCATATAATTGAAGAGTCAATGAAGAATCCTGACAGGAATTATATAGTTGTTGTGCCGGAGCAGTACACTATGGCAATTCAGAAAAGACTGGTGTCCATGCATCCAAGAAAAGGAATTCTTAATATAGATGTTGTGAGTTTTGAAAGACTTGCATATAAAGTATTTGAGGAAGTTGGTGAGGACAATCTTGAAGTCCTTGACGATACAGGAAAGAATCTGATTATTAAAAGAGTTTTAGAGCAGAACAAGGACAGATTAAAATATTTTGGAAGTAATCTGTCTAATACAGGATTTGTGTCAGAGATGAAGTCTGTTATATCGGAAATGCTTCAGTATGATATCAAGCCAGATGTTATGCAGGATGCGGCAGGTGCAGCATACAGTGATTCAGAGGGAAGTGCAGCACTTCAGTATAAGCTTGATGATATAGTACTTGTATATAACGCATTTGCAGAGTACATAGACAAGAATTATATAACTAAAGAAGAAATACTGGATAAATTATGCAGCA
>OMGQ01001122.1_pt1 | contig 17013 bp, 16 predicted proteins | sample 1646071 | NCBI WGS metagenome assembly OMGQ01 (sample SAMN05578585, study PRJEB25193) | human gut metagenome | biome: Human Microbiome; feature: human-associated habitat; material: feces | host: Homo sapiens | place: USA:Birmingham
CGGTGTTCAACGATTATATTTACAACAAACCGGAGGAAGGCCGGAAAATCAGGCGGTTTACGTTGATCTCTTCTCCAAGCGAGGAAGAGTAGCGGCGCTCCGGTTAACTGAACTGTCAGGAAGAATAGGAGAATATTATGTTAGAGATCATCAATTTTTCAAAAACCTATAAAGGCGGGAAAAAAGCCGTATCCAACCTGAACCTGGAAATCCTGCCCGGGGATATTTACGGTTTCATAGGCCACAACGGCGCGGGGAAAACCACGACCATTAAGGCTGTAGTGGGAATCCTGGATTTTGAGGAAGGAGAAATCCGCATTGACGGGCATTCCGTAAAGGAGGAGCCGCTTGTATGCAAATCCCTTCTGGCTTATATACCGGATAATCCGGACCTGTATGAACATCTGACCGGTATTCAGTATCTGGATTTTATTGCGGATATTTTTCAGATTCCCTCTGCGGTAAGGACGGAGCGGATCGGGGAATATGCGGAGCAGTTCGGAATCACGGAAAGCCTGGGCGATCTGATTTCTTCTTATTCCCACGGTATGAAGCAGAAGCTGGCCATCATCTCCGCACTGATTCATAAGCCCCGGCTTCTGGTGCTGGATGAACCCTTTGTGGGGCTGGACCCTTCCGCCTCCGTGGTGCTCAAGCAGAATATGCATGCCCTTTGTGAGGAGGGAAGCGCTATTTTCTTTTCCACGCATGTGCTGGATGTGGCGGAAAAGCTGTGTAATAAAATCGCCATCATCAAGGAAGGCGTGCTGGTGGCTGCCGGCGAAACTGCCGGGCTGACACAGGGTAAATCACTGGAGGAAGTATTTATGGAGGTGGTCAGACATGATTAGCACGAGTATCCGTCTGTTAAGGATTCAGCTGCTGAAGGACTTCGGAATCAATGAAGTCATGCATTGCAGGGATGCGGGGAAAAAACGAAAGCTGGTTTTCATGCTGTGCATTTTCATATTCTGCGGGGGGCTGCTTGCCTTCTATGTCGCGGGGGCAGCGTGGGTTCTGTGTGTTTCCGGGGCACAGGACAGCGTTCCCGGCTTTGTGGTTGCGGTGTCGAGTATGGCTATTTTCATCTTTACCCTGTTCAAAGCGGGACCGGTGCTGTTTGCCGCCGGGGATTATGAGATGCTGACGGCCCTTCCGTTGAAGCCGTCGGCGATAATTATGAGCCGCTTGCTTCATATGTATCTGAGCTCCCTGCTTTTGTCGGCGCTTACTATAGCGCCGGCAGGCGCGGTATATGGCCTGACGGCGGCACCTTCCCCTGTTGTTTATGTACGGATGTTTATCAGCCTCTTTTTTGTCCCATTGGTTCCCCTGACAGTGGCGTCTCTGATTGGAACTTTAATCATGGCCATTGGTTCCCGCGTGCGGCGTAAAAATTTGGTGATTATTTTACTGTCCATGACTTTTACCCTGGGAATCCTGGCGGTAACCATGCTTTTTTCCTCACGGGCGGAAAATATGGAGCTTCAGGATATGGCGGGGATGATACGCGGTGCAGTAGAGCAGGTAAATGGCATGTATCCGCTGACCGGTCTGTATACAGCGGGGATTACCGGCGCAAATCCGGCGGCGCTGGCCGGATTTGCGGCCATATCCATGGGGATTTTCCTCCTGTTCATCGCATTGGTGCAGTGGAAGTATGTACAGATAAGCAGTGCGCTGCGTACGCATGAGGCAAAGAAGAATTACAGGCTGCAGAGCCTGAAGCAGCGTTCCGTGCTGGGCGCTTTGTACAAAAAGGAGATAAAGCGTTATTTTGCCTCTAATATATACGTAATGAATACGATGGTTGGATATATACTTATGGTAGCGGCAGCGATTGGGCTTGCGGCGGCAGGGCTGGATAAGCTGGAAAGCTATCTGCAGCTGGAAGGGGTGGGAGGCACACTGCCTGTCAGCCTGGGAAGCATGCTCCCCTTTCTTTTGTCACTGATGGTGATGATGGGGGGCACTACCTCAAGCTCCATTTCCATAGAAGGAAAGCAGTGGTGGATTCCCAGGTCGCTGCCCATTCCCTCCGGCTTGATTTTGGATGGTAAAATGCTGGTGAATCTGACTTTTGCCGTGCCTTCCATTCTGCTGGCAGGAACGATTCTGACGATTTCCGGCCAGACCGGGGGCCTGAAGCCTGTCTGGGTATTCCTGGTTCCGCTGGCCTATGCGTGTTTTTCTTCGGTTCTGGGAATTACCATTAACCTGAAAATGCCGGTATTCAACTGGGACAATGAAACTACGGTAGTAAAGCAGAGCGCTTCCACTTTTGTATCCGTTCTGGGAGGAATGCTGCTGGCCCTGGTTCCCATCGGACTGCGCTTTGCGCTAGCAGGGGTTCCGGCCGACCTTTTCCTGGGAGGGGTGACGGTGCTTGTTTTACTGATAACCGTTATTCTTTATGGAAAGAACAGAAGATGTGATCTGCGGAAAATTGGATAAACAACCTTAGGAGGACACTGCTGCCCCGGATATCAGACGGAAAGCTCTTAAAGAGTTCCGGATGGTATGTGGGGCAGCAGTTTTTGCAGGAAAGGGCATAGGAAATCAGGAATCCTGGTGGTGGTGGGTGAACTGAAGCTTTGTGGGAGGAAGAAAAAATTTCTGACACAGGGGCTGTTTTTTCTCAGTTTCTTGATACTTCGGAAAAGCTTTTGAAAAACGTTTAGTTTTGTGTTGATAATATTAAATTGGTATGTTATTATTATTCCGTCATACGGCAGTATCTATGCTGCTGTAGTATCCGGCCGTCCGGCCGTTCTTTCATTTCGGCGCTTCCTTTTCGAAGCAATAATCCGTAAATGGCAAAAAACTTAATACAGGAGGAATATTTATGGAAAACAGGCTCAGGAATTATTTTCCGCTTATCAGGGAAAGAAAGGAGGTGTTGAAAGAAATTGGTGAAAGTAGCGGGCTGAAGGCGCTGTTTCAGAGCTGGACGCCTGAACGGCAGGAAGAGTTCCTGGATTTCTGCACGGGTATGAAGGGGGTAAAGATCCTTTATGATTCCTTTTTTAAGGAAATCATGAGTCCGGAATATACGCCTGGCAGGTTGAACCATTTTCTGTCGCTGCTGCTGGGGAAAAAGGTAGTGATCCGTCAGGTGCTTCCCAATGAGGGAGGCAGGATTGCGGACGAAAATACCTTATTAGTCACGGATATCCTGGTGGAATTCGAGGACGGAAGCCTGGCGGATGTGGAGATTCAGAAGCTGGGCTATGCCTTTCCGGGAGAACGCAGCGCCTGTTATGCTGCGGATCTGCTGTTGAGGCAGTATAAAAGGGCACGGGATAAGAGGAACAGGGAAAAGGGGAAGTTCAGTTATAAAGACATCAAAAACGTATACGTCATAGTGCTTTTTGAGAAAAGCCCTGTGGAATTTCATTCTATGGAAAAGGAATATCTGCATAAATCGGACTGGAGCTTTGATACAGGGCTTGAGTTGGATCTGTTACAGAATTTTATCTTTATTACGCTTGACATATTCCAAAAAAACATGGAGAATAAAAGCATAGAAAACGAACTGGAGGCGTGGCTGATGTTCTACAGCACGCAGGATCCGGAACGGATAATCGAGCTGATAAATAAATACCCGATGTTCAGACAGATGTATGGGGACGTATATGAAGTCTGCCGGAATATGGAGAAGGTGATGGGAATGTTTTCGGAAGAGCTAAGAGAGATGGATCGGAATACAGTGCAGTATATGATAGACGAGATGCAGGCAACGATAGATGCACAGTCTGCTGCCTTGGAAGAAGAGAAGAAGAGACACGAGGAAGAGAAGAAAAAGTACGAGGAAGAAATGCAGGAGCTGATTGCTGCCCAGACTGCCGCGCTTGATAAGGCCATGAAGCGGATAGAAGAACTGGAAAGAAAAGTCGGTTCTGAACCCGTAAAATAAGCCGCCGCAGTGTGTGGTGGAAGCTGATGTTTCCCGCTGTAGTACTGTGTAGCGTTAAACTCAAAAGAGCGCAGACAGAAACCACGTGCCGATAATCCTCGCTTGAAAAAACTATAAAGAGTAGCATCCGGACGCTGCATGATTTGCGGGTAGGGATGCTATTTCTTTTTGCCATTTTGTTTCCCTGGATATAACAGAACTGCAGGAACTATGAAGATAATGAACAGTTAAAATACATGAAAGACACCCCTGGATGGAAAAGCAGGGCAATCGCTTACGAAAAAAAGAAAAAATAGAAAAAGGCTTCTCCATAAATTAAAAAGTGGTATCCTATAAAAAAAGGAGACTGATAAGATATGGGACGAGGATTGGTAGAAATATTGAAGGAAGTACCGGCCCCACGGAGTGGCAACGGGGTACTTCATAAACTTGAGGATATATTGACTATAGCAATACTGGCGATATTATGCGAATGTACACAATTTACAGAAATGCAGTTGTTTGGGGAAGAGCGGGAAGAATGGCTGCGGGGATTTTTAAGCCTGGAGCACGGAATCCCTTCGCATGATACGTTCGGCGATGTCTTCAAGGCAATCTCTCCTGAAGCACTGCGTGTAGGATTTATGGAGTGGGTGGAAACAGTTCGTGAGCGAATCAGCGGCGAAGTGGTAGCAGTGGATGGAAAAACGATATGTGCGAGCAAAAGCATAGCCCAGAACAAGAAAGCGGTTCATGTGGTGAGTGCGTGGGCAGCTGAAAACGGGCTGGTACTGGGAGAAGTGGCAACGGATGAAAAAAGCAATGAAATCACTGCAATTCCGGAGCTGTTGAAGATGCTGGAACTAAAAGGCTGTATTGTAACAATAGACGCCATGGGAACCCAGAAGGAAATTGCGCGTACAATCCGCAAAGCGGGAGCAGACTATGTCCTGCCGGTAAAAGAAAACCAAAGCGCTTTGTACGAAAACATAGCATTGTACTTTTCCACAGAGAAGGGAAACTGTGAATATGCGAAGACAACAGAAAAGGGACATGGACGCTATGAGAAGCGGGAATGCTACGCGACAACGGACATCAGCTGGCTGCCGCAAAAAAACGACTGGGAAGACATATGCGGGATAGGAATGCTGGTCAGTACAAGACAAAAAATAGGGGAAACAAGGAAAGAAGAAACAGTAAGCTATATGATATACAGTAAGGCAGAAATGACGGCAGTGCAGCTAATGACAGCCAAACGAGCGCACTGGTCAGTAGAAAACAACCTGCATTGGGTACTGGACGTAGAATTTGATGAGGATCATATGCGGATGCGTGAAGGGAATGCGGCAGAAAATATGAACATTCTGCGCCATCTTGCAATCAATCTGCTAAAATCAGAAACCAGCTATAAGGGCAGTATAAACCTCAAACGCAAAAAATGTGTCCTGTCTTCGGATTACCTACTTAAAGTTTTTTCGTAAGCGATTGCCCTGGATGGAAAAGCAGGTTTCATTGACTTTATCCCGTAAAATAGGTATAATAAAGCCGGCAAACAGCATGGCTGCGGGGAGGTTTACGGTGTCCGGCCGTAAGAGGCGCAGGAAATGTCAAAGAGGGGTACTGTGCGGCATTTACGACAGGTTCGTAGGTGTTTGAAATGCTGAAAATAAAGTTTATGACCGGGCAGAACAGGGGTTTATATGGAGAAGAATTATGATGTGATTATTATCGGAGCCGGGCCGGGAGGTATATTCTGCGCTTATGAGCTGCTGGAGAAGAATAAGGATTTGAAGGTCCTGATGGTGGAGAAGGGACGGCCGATTGAAAAAAGGACGTGTCCTAAGAGGAAGACCAAGGTCTGCGTGGGCTGTAAGCCCTGTTCCATCACTACGGGATTTGCAGGAGCAGGGGCTTTTTCGGACGGAAAGCTTTCCCTGTCGCCTGATGTTGGCGGGAACCTGCCGGAGATTCTGGGATATGAGGAAACAAAGGCTCTGATTCATGAGTCGGATGATATTTATCTGAAGTTTGGCGCGGATACGCGTGTGTATGGTATAGATAAGGAAAAGGAGATCCGGGAAATCCGCAGGGAGGCTATCAATGCAAACCTGAAGCTGGTGGAGTGCCCTATCCGTCATCTGGGGACGGAAGAGGGGTATAAGATTTACTCCCGCCTGCAGGAGGCGCTGGCTGAAAAGGGCGTGGAAATGCTTTTTAATACCATGGTTTCTGAGATTCTTGTGGAAAACGGCCATGTAAGGGGAGTGGTCACGGACAAAGGGGATACCTTCCTGGCAGATGAGGTAGTATCTGCGGTAGGGCGTGAGGGTGCCGACTGGTTCAAGGATAAATGCGCGCAGATCGGAATAGAGACAACGCCGGGTACGGTGGATATCGGCGTGCGTGTGGAGGTGCGTGACGAGGTCATGCAGTTCCTGAATGAGAATCTGTATGAAGCGAAGCTGATTTTCTATACGCCTACCTTTGATGATAAGGTGCGCACCTTCTGTACGAATCCTTCGGGAGAGGTGGCGACGGAATATTATGAGGGCGGGCTTGCCGTGGTGAACGGCCATGCATATAAATCCCAGGATTATAAAACGAGTAATACGAATTTTGCATTGCTTGTGTCCAAAAATTTCACCAAACCGTTCAGCACACCGATTGAGTATGGACGTAAGATTGCAGAACTTTCCAACATGCTCTGCGGCGGTAAGATTCTTGTGCAGACCTTCGGTGATTTTAAAAGGGGCAGAAGGACGACGGAGGAGAGACTGTGCCGGAACAACCTGATCCCCACGTTAAAGGATGCGGTGCCCGGCGATCTGTCTCTGGTATTCCCTCACAGGATCATGGTGGATATCGCGGAGATGATTGAGGCGCTGGATAAGGTGACTCCGGGTATCGCCAGTGACGAAACCCTGCTTTACGGCGTAGAGGTGAAATTCTACTCCAACAAGGTGGTGGTGAATAAGGATTTTGAAACGAGCATCAAGGGGCTTCGCGCCATCGGAGACGGCGCCGGGGTGACCAGAGGGCTTCAGCAGGCTTCCGCCAACGGCCTGAGTGTGGCAAGAAGCATTATTAAAAGCATGGGAAAGTGAGAATGAAAAAAACAGCAATGAGGCTGGCGGGCTGCCTTCTGGCATCCTGCCTGCTGCTGCCGCTGAATGCCTGCAGCAGCGCGGAACCGGTAAAAATCGTACTTACCACCGGTTTTAATAAAAATGAAATATTCCGTCTGGAGGACACCTCCTGTACCCTTCCTGAGCTTATGGTATATCTGACCACTGAGCAGAATACCTATGAGTCGGTATACGGCAGGGAAATATGGGAGACAAAGTCTGAGGGGGCAGGTTTGGAAGAGCGGCTGAAGGACAAGGTTCTGGCGGAGATTTCCCAGATCAAGGCCATGACGCTTCTGGCTGCCCGCAGGGAAATTGTGCTTTCTCCGGAAGAGGAGGAGTTGGCTGTGCAGGCCGCCGGCGAGTATTATGAGTCCCTGAATGAAACGGAGCGCAGCGCCATGGGGGTTACGAGCCAGCTGATTGAGGGGATGTACCGTGATTATGCCCTGGCGGACAAGGTGTACCGTCAGATTATCAGCGACATTAATCCGGAAATCAGCGATGACGAGGCCAGAAATATCACGGTGCAGCATATCCTGATCAAAACGGTTACGGAAAATGCGGATGGTACAATTTCTGCTTTTTCGGACGCGGAAAAGGCAAAATGCTACCGCAGGGCCCAGGAGGTGCTGGCTGCGGCATCGGAGGGAGAGGCCTTCGAAGCACTCATTGAAAAATACAGTGACGATCCCCAGGGAACGATATCCTTCGGCAAGGGCGAACGGGAAATGGCCTTTGAAACCGCCGCTTTTAATCTGGGGACGGATGAAATCAGCGGGATTGTGGAGACTGCGGAGGGGTATGAGATCATCAAGTGCATCAATACCTTCAACCGGGAGGAAACGGATAGGAACAAGCTGAAAATCGTGGAAAAGCGCAAGGATGAGGTTTTCGGGCAGGAATACGACAGCTTTGTGAACTCCCTGGCGAAGAATCTGAACGAGCCGCTGTGGGATTCTGTAAATATGATTCATGACGATGCGGTGACTACAAGCAGTTTTTTTGAAGTTTATAAAAAATATTTTTCGCAGCCGTAGTTTCCGGCTGTATGAGGAAAGGAAGCAGGACAGGGATGAATACGTTTGAATATGTGGTGGTGAGTCTGGACGGCGATTATGCCAATCTGAAAAGGACGGACGAGGAATCTGATGAAATTAAGCTGGTAGCCAGGGCGCTTCTGCCGCCGGAAACGGATGAAGGGACCAGGCTGAAATATGAATTTCTGCAGTATTCCATAATTGCCTGACAGTGATTGGAGCTCTGCTGCAGAGGCTTGTGACTGTCCCTGGGATTGTTAAATAAAGGAGAGTGTAAAATAAAGTGTGCAGGCGATTGATTGCCTGCACACTTTATTTTATGATATTTGCGCCTGTAAGCCTAAGCCTTCTGTTCTGTAAAAATATCACGGATACGCATCTGAAGCTTTTCCAGGTCGTCCGTATCAGGATGGGACAGCGCCTGGCTGAAATTAGCGAGGAAGGCGGCGGCCCTTTCATTGTCAGGAGCTTTTTCCAGCATGGCTTCGTAGCGCTTTTTTACGGCAGCAGGCATTTTCCCCTGGCACATGTAGGTTCCAAGGAGCGTATTGTCAACAGGAAGCTGTGCGCTTACATTTTCAAGGATCCGGGAAAAGTAGGCATCGCTTCCTCCAAAGCCCGCGGTTCCGAAAAGAAAGACCTTTTTATGATGGATTCCCTGAAGGAATGCGGTCATTTTTTCATCACAGCTACCTTTATCGGTCCAGAAGCCTGCCAGCAGATAAGGGGCTTCCTGCCAGCCGGAAGCCTCTCCTGCCTGCATCAGTTCATCAAGGCTGCCGGAATAAATACAGTCCTCCGGAGGAAGCGCTGCCAGGACGGCCTGTGCCAGCTGTGCGGTGTTGCCTGTGCGGCTGCTGTATACAACGGAATATTTCATGATTCTTTCCTTTCTGCCGGAGCGGTTTCCCATATGCTCTTATACGGCATTGTGATGCGTTGACGTTTAAAACGCAATGTTTTTACAGGCATTTTTTCAGCGGGTAACGAGCAAGGCAGCCATGCCTGCATGGATATCCGGTGACTGCGGCGGGACAAATGTCTGTAGCTCTGCGACGCTGCAAGCTTATACTCTGTTACTTGCAGCAGGGGATTTGACCGTCATAAATACAGTGGACACCCCGGTGCTGCTGCATGCCGCCCAGGCATTCCTGATTACAGCGGATACAGTAGTGGATGGAATCCTCCCTGCCTTCCCTCACCTTTTTCACCCAATCCGGATCTGCGATGAGCTGGCGGCTCATGGCGGCGCAGTCGATCCTGTGCTTCTGAAGCTGTTCTTCGATAAAAGAAGGATGGACCAGGCCGCCCACGCCGCAGAGGGGTAGTGCGGTCAGCCCGCGCAGCGCATCACAGAAATCCAGGAAGCAGCCTTCTTTGCTGTAAAAAGGATGGCTGGCCGGCGGAATGGTGTCGGTAAGAGCGCCGTGGTTGGCCAGCGTAACATGGAAGCTGGTTACGCCTGCCTGTTCCAGGAGAGGCACGAATATGGGAAGCTCCTCCTGCAGGATGCCGGCGTTTCCATAATGCGGGTTTTCCCTGCGCACGGCCAGTTTAAAATCTATGGGAAATTGGGGGAGTGCGCTGCGGATGGCGGAAACGCATTCCACTGCAAAGCGCGCCCGGTTTTCAGGTGAACCGCCGTAGGAATCCTGGCGTTTGTTGTAGAGGGAGGAGCTGAAGCTGCCGCACATCCTGTCGCCATGGACCTGGACCATATCAAAGCCAAGCTTTTTGGCTTCCAGGGCGGCGGAACCGAAGGAGGAGGTGATCCTGCAGATTTTTTCCGGAGGGAGCGCGGTAATGTAAGGGGATATTTGCTCATTCAACAGACGGCGCAGTTCCTCGTGGGAAATTCGTTTTGTAAGGATGCCGGGAAGAAAACGCAGCATGCCCTTCCAGTCGGAGTCCGACTGATGCAGCTGGGCGCAGATCAGGCAGCCATGTTCATGGGCTGCGGCTGTCAGCCTGCGGTAGTAAGCGGCCCCTTTGCGGGTAAAAAGTGAATGGAAGCCCCTTTTTCCCACGGGAACATCCCCTATGATGATCATGGCACAGCCGCCGGCGGCAATGGCTTCCATTTTTACAAGAAGTTCATCCTCTTTCAGCCCCATGGAGGTAGGGGCGAAGATGATCCGGTTTTTCAGGGTCAGCCCACCCAGTGTGACACGGCTGTTTATGGTTTCATACATGGTGGTTCCTTCCTTTCCCCGGGCAGGATTCTGCGCAGCAGGGCAAGCAGCTGTGTGTGCTCTTCCTGAGTCAGGCCCCGGACAGCCTCCGCCTCCCAGCGGTCAAACAAATCATGGCTTAAGTCAAAGGCATCCTGTCCCTTGTCCGTCAGCTCTAAAATGCAGGAACGCTTATCCGCAGGATTTGCCTGGCGGAGGATAAAGCCTGTTTCCTCCAGACGGGTAAGGGAACGGGTGGAATGGCCGGCATCCATTTGGAGGGAACGGCTCAGCTCGCCGGGGGAACAGCCGGGATGCTTTCCTATATACAGAATAAAATACAACAGTCCCTGGGAAAGTCCCTGCTCGGACAGCTTCTGTCCGCAGTATTCGGTAAAATCCTTCCGCAGGAGGGAAATATAGTGAGGTAAAGAAGGATGCATGGACAGGACTCCTTTTTAGTTGGTATAATTTAATTGACAAAGTCAAATATATACTGTTTGTTTGACTTTGTCAACTAAATTAAATTTGTATAATATATTTGTTTTACGAAAACTGTTCAGTACACTCACAGTTGCAGTTTTACAATATAACAGTAACGGTTCAAATTTATCAGAACTGATATTCAAATATTTGCAGCTTGTTCGGACAAAGGGAAAGCAGATAAAAGCTGAGTTTATTTTTTATTTATATATTTTTTATGCTTTTGTTAGCACTCAACTAAATTGAGTGCTAATTTTCTATTGACTTTTTTTAAAGATCGAAGTACACTTATTCCTAGAGCAAAACCGGACAAAAGAAAAAAGTCCGTGGAAAAAAAGAAAGGAATGTGATGAATTATGGCAGAAAAACATGGCAGCTTGTCCATTAACAGCGAGAACATTTTCCCTATTATTAAGAAATGGCTGTATTCTGACCACGATATTTTTTACAGGGAACTGATTTCCAACGGCTGCGACGCTATTACGAAATTAAAGAAGCTGGATGTGATGGGAGAGTATTCCTTACCGGACGGCTATAAGCCGGAAATCCAGGTTATCGTGAATCCGGAAGAGAAAACCCTGAAATTTATTGATAATGGTATTGGTATGACAGCGGATGAGGTGGAGGAATACATCAACCAGATCGCCTTCTCCGGCGCAACCGATTTTATTGAAAAGTATAAGGATAAATCTGACGACAATCAGATCATCGGCCATTTCGGACTGGGCTTCTATTCCGCATTTATGGTTGCCGATGAAGTGCACATTGATACGCTTTCCTATAAGGAAGGAGCAGCTCCGGTACACTGGGAATGCGACGGCGGTACGGAATTTGAGATGGAGGACGGCACCTGGGACAAGGTGGGAACACAGATTACGCTGTTCCTGAACGAGGACTGCCTCCAGTTCTGTAACGAATACAAGGCGCAGGAGGTTGTTAAGAAGTACTGCTCCTTCATGCCGGTAGAGATTTTCCTTTCCAGGGAAAACACGCCGGAGACCCAGACCATCGATGAAGCTGAGAAGCTGGATACGGATGAGGTTCTGGAAACTATCCAGCCTGAGAAGAAAGAGGATGCCAAGGAAGGCGAAGAAACTGAAGAGAAGCCTGTCAGGCTGAAAATCAAGAAGCGTCCCGTTGTAATGAATGATATCCATCCTCTCTGGACCAAGAATCCCAGCGAGTGTACGAAGGATGATTATATTGAATTTTACCGCAAGGTTTTCCAGGATTACAAGGAGCCGCTGTTCTGGATCCATCTGAACATGGACTATCCGTTTAATCTGAAGGGAATCCTGTATTTCCCCAAGATCAATATGGAATATGAGTCCATCGAGGGAACCATCAAGCTTTACAATAACCAGGTATTTATTGCCGATAATATCAAAGAGGTAATCCCGGAATTCCTGATGCTCTTAAAGGGCGTCATCGACTGTCCTGATCTGCCGCTGAACGTTTCCAGAAGCGCGCTGCAGAACGACGGCTTCGTGAAGAAGATTTCCGATTACATCACCAAGAAGGTTGCCGACAAGCTGTCCGGCATGTGCAAGACCGACAGGGAAGAATATGAGAAATACTGGGATGACATCAGTCCCTTCGTTAAATTCGGCTGCCTGAAGGATGACAAGTTCTGCGAGAAGATGACGGATTATATCCTTTTCAAGAACCTGGACGGCAAATACATGACGCTGCCTGACTGTCTGGAAGTCAACAAGGTTGATCCGGATGAAAAGGAAGAAGGCGACAGCGCTGTTGATGAAAACGGCGAAAAGGTAGAGGCAGAGGTTGTTGACGAAGCAGCTGCCGGGGAAGAAGCAGGAGAAGGCGCAGAAGAGGAAAAGAAGGAAAAGACCATCTACTACGCAACCGACCTGAAGGTGCAGAGCCAGTACGTGAACATGTTCAAGCAGGCCAAGATGGATGCTGTCGTGCTGCCTGACCAGATTGACCAGCCCTTCATCAATCAGCTGGAAATGAAGAATGAAGGCATCAAATTCCAGAGAATCGATGCGGATTTGACGGATACCTTCAAGGCAAAGACCTCCAAGAAGACCCAGGAAGAGCTGAACGCCCAGTCCGAGGAGCTTCAGAAGCTGGTCCGCAAGGCGCTTAAGAATGACAAGCTGACCGTAAAGGTTGAGAAGCTGAAAAATAAAAAGGTTTCTTCCGTCCTCACCATTTCTGAAGAGAGCAGAAGAATGCAGGATATGATGAAAATGTATGCCATGAACGGCATGGATATGGGAATGTTCGGCGGCGAGGGCGAAACCCTGGTGCTCAACGTAAGCCATCCCCTTGTTGAGTATGTGATTGCGCATAAGGACGACAAGGACAATAAGAATGAAGCACTGATTTGTGAACAGCTTTACGATCTTGCCAAGCTGCAGCAGGGACCGCTGGATGCGGAGGCTATGACCAAGTTCGTTAACCGTTCCAACGATATTATGGTTGCATTGACCAAATAAGCTTCCTGTGATGCAAAAGCCGGGATGCACAGAAGTGTCCGCTGAAAACGGCGGAGCCTGAAAAAGTATTGCCGGATAAGAAAATATGGAATGAAAAAGGTTACTGGTCACGGAGTGAACAGTAACCTTTTTCAGCTTTATCAGCGTTCATTTTAGCTGGAGGGAGCCTCTGTTTTTTTGTCCATCTCATCTACACCAGAAAACCAAGCAGGAAAAAAAGCAGGGAAAAGACGGCAAAAAGCAGGAGCCTGGAAAAGGAGCGTTCCACTATCATGTCAGGAAAATGGACGGCATAGCGGATTTTTACCTGATCTCCCACCTGGGTTCCGGCAGGGACCGGAATTTCATTTCCGGAAAAATAATTCCGGCCTTCCACGGAATAGGTGGCAAATGCCATGAGAGGTAAGGCCTTCTTTTTTCCAGGGCCCGCAGCCTTCCGCCGGGATAGATCCTCCGGTTTGGCGGGACGTACTTTGGTCACCACGGCGGCAGTGCGGCGGGAACGGGGCAGAACCACTGTCAGGCGGAGGATTTCCGTCAGTGTCATAAAAATCATCAGGATGCCTGCAATATAGCAAAGCTGGTTGAACGGGTATCTCATTGGTATACTTCCTTTCACATAAGTTCTTTTCTGCCGAAAATCCATATTGTCACGGAGGCAGACACCGACAGCAGGACTGCACACAGAAAAAGCAGCGCCAGGAACAAAGGGATAGAGGGTAGGGTAAGCAGCCAGGCCGGCTGGAGCGCGTTCTTTTTCAAAAGTACGGGCAGAAGAAAGCAGGAGGCCATGATAATGATTACCAGGACAAACTTGGAATTCTCAAAGCCGAACTGATACTGGAGAGGCGTAAGTATGCAGAACAACAATGTATTCAGGAAAAAAGCGACGGCATATTCCGGCATTGTGGGGAGGAAGGAGGAGGGCAGCAGCATGGCGGGTATGGTGTAAATAACCGCGGTTGCAATGAAAACCAGGCAGAACAGAAGATACCGGCACAGTACAATATCCCTCCTGCGGTAGGGTGAGGCGCACAGAAGTGAGAGCGCCTTTGGATACTCCGCATCCTTCAGGAATATCTGTTCATAAGCGAGGAACTCTGTAAACGGATGTAATAATTAAAATGAGCAGGCCGGTTCCCTTCTGCAGGGAAAAATCCGGCAGCCGCCAATAATAGAAAAAGGGGAGCACCAATGTAAAAACAGGGATAAAGCAAAGATAGTTACCCATGAGGAACAGGTCTTTTTTTATCAGAGATATATGTGCTTTCATCTGATTCACAGCCTCCTTTCCGTAATTTCCTGTGACAGGACGCGCCGGTTTTCAAAAGAATCCGGCCGGCCTTCGCACAGGGCAATCATGATGTCATCCACGCAAGCACGGTCAAACAGTGCTTCCGGAAAAAGCTGTCTTGCTTTCTCCGGCTGATCGGTGACTGCTGTGAAGCCGAAATCGGTAATCCGCAGACAGCGCAGAAAGGTTTCCTTTTCCGGTGTCAGTGAGGCACGATCACCTTTGACCAGGCGCCAGCTGTCCAGAAGCGCGTCCTTATCCTCCTCCAGCAGAATTTTTCCATGATCGATAAAAATAATATTGTCTGCGCATTTATCCAAATCGGAGGTGATATGTGTAGAAAAAAGCACGCCGCGGCCGCCTTTTTCCATAAATTCCCTCAGAAGGGTGAGAAAGGTGTCACGGACAAGCGGATCCAGGCCGCCTGTGGGTTCATCCATGATTAGAAGCTCCGCATTGTGGGAGAGGGCCAGCGCAAGCGCCAGCTTCATTTTGGTGCCGGAGGACAGGGTTTTGATTTTACGGGAGGGATCCAGGCCGAAGCGCTTTGACAGTTTCCGGAATTCGTCCTCCTGCCAGCTGCTGTAGGCGGGGGCTACTGCCTGCTTCATCTGCCGGATGGTGAGGTTTTCATAAAAAGCGCCGGCGCCGAGCACCACGCCGATGCGGTCGGCAAACAGGTTCCTTTGGAAATCGGAAGCTGTGCCGGGATGGAAGGGACACTGCTTGCCGAAAAGACGGATTTCTCCGCCGTCAGGCTGCAGAAGGCCGAGGATGGCACGCAGCGTTGTGGTTTTTCCTGCGCCGTTGGCGCCCACAAAACCGGTGATACAGCCCTCGGGTACGGTAAAGCTTGCCTGGGACAGGGTGAAGCCCGGATATTTCTTGGTAAGATTATTAACTTCTATGATATTTTTCATGGCAGACAGCTCCTTTCACAGGATGGAGGGACGTAAAGCGATGGAGGGACGTAAAGCGCCGTCCGGCAGTGCCGGCCGGAGATGGAAAATATGGTTTGTCAGGTATTTTTAAAATCATCATAAAGAATATCGAGCATGGCGTGCAGCCCATCCCGGGGGATGTGCAGCCCGCGTGCGGATTCAAGGGCGTCCTGCATTTTCTGTTCCACCACACGGCGTCTGGCATCCCGGAGCAGCTCCGCATTGGCGGCGGAAACAAAGGTGCCGACTCCTACCTGCTGCACAAGGAAGCCTTCCTGCTCCAGTTCATCGTAAACGCGGCGGATCGTGAGGACGCTGACTCCCAGGTCATTGGCAAAGCGGCGTATGGAGGGCATGCTGTCCCCGTCCTTCAGATCTCCCTGCAGGATGGCGTCCTTCAGCTGCTCCTTAATCTGCTGGTAGAGCGGCAGGTCGGAGCTGTTGGAAATCAATATTTTCATCGTGAGAACCTTTCTGAAATATCAGTGTGTATTAGCTTAATACACACTATATACTTTGCAGAGGGAATTGTCAATAGGAATACAGGGCATTATGGTACTTGACTTTTTCCGCCGGCAGGCTTAATCTGAAGTTACCTATAATACAGGTATACAAGACATACGGAATACAAGGATAAAAAGGGGGTTACTATGGCAATACGCAGTGAAAAGGAACGTTTTGGCTGGGCGCAGTTTGATGCGCTGCAGCTGGGTAGCGGCTGGGATGAGGAGGACATCGGAAAACCGCAGATTCTGGTGGAGGACGCTTATGGGGACAGCCATCCCGGGAGCGTACATCTGGCAGGGCTGAGCACACAGGCGGTGTATGGGGTATATGAAAAGGGCGGGCATCCGGCGCAGTTCCATGTGACGGATATTTGCGACGGCTGTGCGCAGGGACACGACGGGATGAATCTGGTGCTGGCGTCAAGGGAAGTGATTTGCGACATGATCGAGATGCATGCCGGGTTTGTGCCCTGGGACGGGATGCTGCTTTCCTCTTCCTGTGACAAATCCATTCCGGCGCATTTGAAGGCGGCGGCCAGAGTCAATATTCCCGCCATTTTTATTCCGGGCGGCAGCATGCAGCCGGGGCCGAACCAGACCACCTCTCTTGTGGCGGGCGATATTTCTTTGAGACAGAAGAGGAAAAATGAGATTACGCCGGATGAAATCCGTGATTATAAGCTGACAGGCTGTCCTTCCGCCGGCGCATGTACCTTCATGGGGACGGCGAGCACCATGCAGTGCATGGCGGAGGCGCTGGGGCTTGCGCTGCCCGGCAGCGCACTGGCGCCGGCCACCATGCGGGATATCCTTTCCATGGCAAGGAGGGCGGGGCGGAAAATCATGGAGCTTGTGGAAAAAGATATCCGGCCGGATAAAATACTGACGCCCGCGGCATTCCGCAACGCCATCGTCATCCACAGCGCCATAGGCGGCTCCACCAATGCGCTGCTTCATTTGCCGGCCATTGCCGGGGAACTGGGAATCGAACTGGATCCCGAGCTGTTTAATGAGATAAACCGGACGATTCCCCACATAGGCAATATCAATCCCAGCGGCCGGCACCTTACCGAAGCCTTCTGGTTTGCAGGAG
>OMGQ01001124.1_pt1 | contig 17000 bp, 9 predicted proteins | sample 1646071 | NCBI WGS metagenome assembly OMGQ01 (sample SAMN05578585, study PRJEB25193) | human gut metagenome | biome: Human Microbiome; feature: human-associated habitat; material: feces | host: Homo sapiens | place: USA:Birmingham
CGGGCGCGGCCGCCGGGCCCCCCCGGGAGGGGGGGGGCGGGGGGGGGGGGGGGGGCGCCCCCCCCCCGGGGGGGGGGGGGGGGGGGGGGGGGAATTTGCCCACTGCAGCCAGCTCCCCGTCGCGGCGCTCGTAGCGGTAAATTTCCGCATCGGCCGTAACCAGGTAGAGCGCCGTCCGGCTGTCGAACACCGACTTGACCCCGCCTTCGGGGAAGAGCCCGACCTTTTCCCGCACCTCCATGCTTCCCGTCGCGGACAGCTCGTAACGGATCCGAACCAGCTCCTCCTGCACGGTATGCAGCAGCAGGGTATTCTGTCCGCCGTAGTAAACGGCACGTATCTCCGAAGAGTTGAACTGCGGGACATTGAGTGCCGAAAGCCGGCCCAGCGCCTTGTCGTAGCAGGCGATGCCCCACCCCGTGGCGGCACAGAAGATGGTGCCGTCGGCCGCGGCCGCGACCGAGAACACCTGCTCGGCCGTGGGGCCGTTGTCCTCGTAGCCGGGGTAGAAGCGTTCGATGCGGTCGTTTTCCACGTCGATGCGGTTGATCCCGTAGTCGGTGGCGACCCAGAGGATGCCCTTCGCCTCCTCGACGATGTTGCGGATGACGTTGTTCGAAATCGTATTCGCATTGTCCGGCGCGAACTTGTAAGTCCTGAAGCCGTAACCGTTGTAGGCATTCAGGCCGTCCCATGTCCCGAACCACATCATCAGAGTCGAATCCTGATAGATGCAGTTGACTGAACTGTTCGACAACCCGTCCGCGCTGGTCAGCGTATCGTACTTGAGGGAGGCCACGGCGGAAGGCATGGCAACCCAAACCGCCGCCAGCAACAGGAAAATCAACTTTTTCGACATAACGCTTCGCATGTTGTCACAAAGATATGTTTTTATACGGAACCGTAAAATCAATCGGCAGGCCGTTTCCCAAAAAAGCGGGAAGCCGGGGCGGATCATCCGCCCCGCTACCAGACGGGAAAGCCATGGCAGGGCGCGCCCTGCCATGACCCCGCGTAGGTTCCGTCCGCGCAGTCCGCCTCCCTGCAGGCCGAATCCGGCCCGGAAACGGGGCGGACGGTTTCCTTAATAGCGTTTCGCGCCGTCCGTCCAGTCGTCGGTGCGGAACGGCCCGGCCGGAAGCCCGGCGCCGTTACAGAGGTTGCAGACCGGGTTGTTGGCCCAGGCATAGCGCACCCCGACGGGGAAGCGCACCCCGGCCGAAGAGACGACGACCGTATTGCCTTCGATAACGGCCCTGGCGGCATGGAACTTATGGTCGGGGCCGGCGATATAGAACCCCCTGACGGGGCCGCCGTCGGAGGTCTTGAGCCCCTTGTCCGTGTGCGAAAAGTCAATGCGGATCGTGTTGCCCTCGATACGGTAACCCTCGTATACGGGCCCCGAATAGGGAATCCGCTCGCCATAGGTCAATGCCCGCGCCACGAGCGAGAGGCGCCGGCCGACCGCCGGTTTGTTTTTCGGATGGAGGTCGTCGCCGTCACCCACGTCGATGCACACGGCCAGCCCCGTGTTCTCAAGGCGGAGCGCATGTTTCTGCGCCTCGCGCAACTCGGCCCACTCCGACTCCTCGGGGCCTTCCTGTGCCTTCATGTAGTTGGGAAGCTGCACGATGTAGAAGGGAAAGGCATATCCCCAGTGCTGCCGCCAGTCATGGATCATCAGCGGCAGCAGGTCGCGGTACTGCGCCGCGCGCGCCACGTTGGCCTCGCCCTGGTACCAGATGGCGCCGCGGATGGCATAGTCCACGAGCGGGTTGATCATCGCATTGAAGAGGAACGTCGGGTAGTTGGGTTCGGTGGCGGTGTTGACCGGCATGTCGGGGGCGTCGCCCAGCCCCATCGAGACCTTGTATTTCCATTGCCCGGCCAGCGGGAGTTTCTCCGAGTCCGATTTGGCGAGGGCGATGCTGTTCGCATCGCCGAAGATGCCGCCCTTGCCGCCCGTATCCATCACACGCACGGCAACGGTCGCCTTGCCGGCCTTGACCAGCGACGCGGGGATCTTATAGCTCCGGAAAGCCATGCAGCCCTCGGTATGCCCCACTTCGACGCCGTTGAAATAGGTGAAATCGTTGTCGTCTATGGCCGCAAGCGTGAGCGTCAGCTCCTTACCGGCCCAGCCGGCCGGGATCTCGACGTCCCTGCGCACCCACATAAAGCCGCTGAACCCGTCGAGGCCCTGATCCTGCACGAACCCCGGAACCGCGATCTCGCCCCACAACGAATCGTCGAACGAACTCTCGGCCCACACCGCTCGGCCGTCCTCGAACGCCATGTCGGCCTGCATCATCCGGAGGCGCCACTCGTCCATGTCGTCGTGGAACATCCTGTTACGCGCCTCCCGGGATTCGGGGATCTGCTTCACCTTCTCGACGCGGGGACGGAAATAGGGCATCTCGGACAGCGCTTCGGCGCTCGTCCACGACTCGGCGTACGTCCCGCCCCAGCACGACTCGATCAATCCGATGGGTATGCCCAGGTTTTTATAGAGTTCCTTGCCGAAGAAGTAACCCGTCGCCGAAAAGTCGGCGATGTGTTCGCCCGAGCACACCTGCCAGCCGCCGTGGCGAACCGAAGCCTCGCCGAGCGGCACCGGGCTGGTGGTGTTGTCGATATGCAGCAGGCGGATATTCCCGTAGGCATCGGCCTCCTTCATCTCCTGTTCGTAGTTCAGCACCCGGTCGGCAACGCGCATCTCCATGTTGGACTGCCCCGAACAGAGCCAGACCTCGCCGATCAATACGTTTTTCAGTTCGACGGGTTTGCCGTCCGAAACCGTGACCGTATAGGGGCCGCCGGCCACGGGGGTCGACACGCGCACCTCCCAGCCGCCCGATGCGGAGGCCGTCGCCGCGTAGGTCTTGCCGTCCCACGAAGTGGTGACTTTCACGGCCTTGCCGGGTTTGGCCCTGCCCCAGATTTTCACATCGCTCTGTTGCTGCAGCACCATGTTGTCGGTGAAGATCGCCGGGAGCGTGACCTTGGCGGAGAGCTGCAGGGGCAGCACGGCCGCCAGCAGGAAAAGTATTCGTTTGAGATTCATGACAGCTTCGGATTAGTAGACGAAATAGTTTTTGTCGGTACCGTTCACCTTGTTGATGGCCGACACGATGATCTTCTCCATGACCTTATAGCCCTCGCCGTTGGGATGGCATCCCTCGGGCGAATATTCCGGGAGCATGGCGTTGTCCTTGTCGGCCATCGCCGAGAAATAGTCGACATACTCCACGCCCTCGGCCGAGTCCGCATACTTCCTGAGCATCGCGTTGAGCTTAGGGATGATCTTCCCGGGCTCCACCTGCGGCCGCCAGTTGTAGCGCACGCACGGCGTGACGGAGCACAGCAGCACCTTTATCCCGTTGAAGCGTGCCAGCTCGCACATCGAAACGATGTTCTGGTAGGTATTTTCCAGGGCGATGTACCCGTTGTTCATCGCAATATCGTTCGTCCCGGCCATGATCGCCACGCACTGCGGGTGCAGTTCGATCACGTCCTGGCGGAAGCGCACCAGCATTTCCGACGAGGTCTGCCCGCCGATGCCGCGGCCCAGGAAGTTGTTTTTCTGAAAGAACTCCGGGTGCTGGTTGAACCACCCCTCGGTGATGGAGTTACCCATGAAAACCACGTCGGGGCGCACGTCGCCCAGCGTTTTGTTCACCTGGGCATAGGCCCTGAGCCCCGCCCAGTCCCGGTAGAGAAGGTCGGAATAGGCCTGGCCGAAAACAACGCCCGCCCCAAACAGGCAAAGCGCACATAACAAGATCATTTTTTTCATTTCCGCAAAATATTAGATCGGTTCCACAAAGTTAAAAATTATCCGTCCGGAACGGCACTACGGGCTGCCCGAAGGCATCCCACAGGCGGCCGACGCTGCAATTCTTGAAATTATAGCGCAGGTACACGGGGCTGCCCACGTCGTAGTTCGAGACATAGAGCACCGTGGGGTCGGGGCGCCGGCGCACGGCCTTCGCGGGGCGGAACACCCCGTCGCTGCCGGCCAGCTCGAAGCCCTCGATCTCGCCCTTGACGAGGAACCCGCAGTCGCTGCCGTCGAAATGCACCCGCACGACACCGCCTTCGAGCACCTCCATCGACCTGAACCGCGGCCCGATGGTCTTGACCGCATCGCCGTAGCCGTAGTCCCGGCTCAGCGCCCAATAGGCCAGGCGCCGCGCGATGGGCTCCTTGCGGCTGGGATGCACGTTCCACGTCTCGTAGTCGTAGACCAGGTCGTTGGTGCAAACCATGCCCACGTTGTCGGTCATGTCCATCACCCGCGCTTGCTGCTCACGCACCAGCGCCTCGTTCACGTTCTCTTCGCCGTCCTCATGGGGTGCGATCTCGACGTAGTAGAACGGCTTGCGTTCGCCGCCCCACAACGCGCGCCAGTGGTCGATCATCGCCACCATTTTCTCGGCATAGTGAGTGCTGCGCCCGACATTCGAACAACCCTGGTACCAGCAAAACCCCTTGATCGCAAAGTTATGCAACGGGTAAATCATCCCGTTGTAAAGGATTTCGACCGTATTCATGCCGCTCTTCCCCTCGCGCGTGGCGACCGACGCCGGGTCGAAATCGGCGAACCCGCGTTGCAGCGACGCCGGGAACCACGCTTCGATCCACGTGCCGCCGCAACTGCTGTTGATGATCCCCACGGGGACGTTCAGCGCCCGGCGGAGGTTGCGGCCGAACAGGTAGCCGATGGCGCTGAAGGTCTTGACGCTCCCGGGCGAGGCTTCGCACCAGGCACCCGTCACATCCTCCCGGGGACGAAGCCCGCCGTCGATTTTCACCGAGAAGAGCCGCACGTCGGGATACTGCGCACTTTCGGCGATGATCTCCTGCGCATGTTCGATCGGGCAGTCGCGGCCTCCCTGCACGGGGATCTCCATGTTGGACTGCCCCGAGCAGAGCCACACCTCGCCGATGAGGATATTCTTCAGCACGACGGGTTCGCCGTCGCCGTCGCCCAGGGCGATGCTGCGCGGCTCGAACGAGGCGGCCGGGGTTGCGACCGTCACGCACCAGCGTCCCTTCTTGTCGGCCTGCGTCCGTACGGCGCCGCACCACGAGGGTGCGACGCTGACTTCGGCCTCGGGCGCCGCCCAGCCCCAGAGCTTCACTTCGCAGGACTGTTGCAGCACCATGTTGTCGCCCACGATGGCGGGCAGCTTGATTTTCGCTTCGGACGGCGCCCATGCCGCGCACAGCAGGAGCACCAGCGCACAAAACCTTCCCATACCCGCAATCAATCGTTATAGGGCCTTGCGACCAGTTTGTAGGTATCGTCCCCGAGCAGCGACTCGTCGATCTCGATGTCGACCTTCCGGGTCTCGCCCCGCAGCAACGTGAAGTAGTTGTCGTCCATGATGACCGGCAGTATCTGCTCCCCGGTCGAGGCGTAGACCGGCATGAGGCGCACGGCGAACGCCACGCTGCGGCCCCGGTTCGTGACGGTCGCGCGGATGATGCGCTTGCCGTCCACCGTTTCGGCTTTCGTGCGTACATCCAGTTTCGCGGGTTCGAGGTCGTTCAGCGCACGGTAGTCGCCCAGGCGGTTCGAACGCCAGTAGAAATTCTCCGAGAGCAGGTTCCCAGCATCGTCGGTCAGCCGCAGGCGGATGAAATGCACGGGCGAAAGTTCTTCGGCCGGGGTTTCCGGGCCGTAAAGCTCCATTTCGAAGAGCACCAGCTGCCAGTCGTCGTGGGGCGCCGTGCCCTGCAACTTGACATAGCGCGCCGTCACGGGGTCGATCCGGATCTGGTCGATGGGCGTGCTGGGCTTGCCGCTGGTGTAGACCGTCCGCCACGTTGAGGCGTCGTCCGACGCGAGTATCTCGTATGCTTTGGCCGCTTCGCTCTCCCACGTCAGGACGATGTCCGAAAACTCGGTGGGCGCGCCCAGGTCTACCATGACCCACTGCTCACCCGGGCCGCCCGAACGCCACGAGGAGCCCGTATTGCCGTCGGTGACGGACTTGGCGGCATGCGAATCGTCATTCTCCGACGACGAGGCGACGGTTTTCTTACCCCGTGCGAGGTTGCGGTCTTCGGGGAACGGCAGCGTCATCACCTTGACAGCCGTATTGGGCAGCGACGACAGGGCGGCCCGCTGCGCGTAGCGCTTCACCTCGCTGCCGTCCATATTGTAGACCGCCGCCGTGGCACGCAGGCCGTTGTAGGCCTCGCCGCTGGCGTTGACCACCTTGACCGTGTTGTCGGCGTAACTCCACTGGATATGCAGCGGCTCGCAGGCCTTGCGCACGCCCCAGTAAGCGCCGTTCAAGTCGTAATAGTAATCGTAGGTCTGCCATACGAACGACGGGTAGGCCGACTGGCTCATCCAGGTCAGGATGCCCGAAGCGTCGTTCCACAGGTGGTGCTGCCACCCCTCGTACATCGCCTTGTTGACCTCGATGTTGAGCAGCTGCGCCTTGCGGCAGAAATCCTCCGTGCCCGCGGCCTTGCCGTAATTGTACTCCACGGCCGCGAAATAACGGGTCGGACGCGCATTGCCCGCCGAGTTGCCGAAGAAATGCTTGTCCAGCATCTCGGGCGAAGCCGGCCACCGCTCGGGCTCGGGCATGAACTTCTTATAGCTCTCGTAGTTGGTGAACACGGCCGAACCGATCTCCGTGCGGAAGCCCCAGCCGTCGAGCTTGTGGTCTCCGTAGCCCAGCGGGTGGGCCGTGAAGTACCAGATCGGATGGGCATTCACCCAGGGGCCGCTGCCCGAGAATCCGTACTCGCGCGAAATGGGCTGGTACCAGCGGTCGCCGCCGTCGAAGGCCTTGACATCCTCGCGCAGCCACTCGTTGAGCGGCGCCAGGGGCACGCCCTCGTTGTCGCCGCACCAGACGGCGATCGAAGGATGGTTGCGCAGCCGCTTGATTTTCTCCACGGCGTTGCGGTTGAAGGCGAACACGTCGTCCGGCAGGTTGGGATGCGAATTGAGCCAGAAATCGTCGAAGACCATGATGCCGTAGCGGTCGCACGCCTCGTAGAACTCGTCGTCGGTTGTCGAACCGATCCAGTTGCGGATCATGTTGTAGTTCATCTCGCGGTGCAGGCGGATTTTGAGGTCGTACTCGGCGCCCCGGCAGCGGAGCATATACTCGCTCATGCCCCAGTTACCGCCCTTGCAGTAGATGCGCTCGCCGTTGACCGAGAGCTGGAACACGCCCTTCACGAAATCGTAGGAATACTCCCGGATGCCGAATGTCACCGTCCGCCGGTCGGAAACCTCGCCGTCGACCTCGCACGTCAGCTCGCACGTATAGAGGTTTTGGTCGCCATACCCGTTGGGCCACCACAGGGCCGGGTCGTCGACGGTCAGCTGCGGGAACTCGCGGGGGTCGACGCCCACGGTGCGCTGCTGGCCCGCCCCTATTTTAAATCTCTTCTCGAAGGTAATGTCGCCCGGGCGGATGACGCCCCTCACGACCCCGGTTTTCTCCTGCTGCGAGTGGTTCTTCAGTTCGGTGGTCAGCGAAATGACGCCCTGCTCGCGCGAAGGCACCCTGGTACGCACCCACGGGTCGACGAGCGACACGTCGCCCGACGTGGTGAAATACACGTCGTCGGTGATGCCGCCCAGCAGCCCGGGGACGTAGGGCATCCAGTCCCAGCCCGCACTGGAAATATAGGTCGGGCTGGCATGGTTGGCGATCGGGTTCGTCGGCACGCGCACCAGCACGGCCAGCACGTTGGGCGCGGCATCCTGCCGCAGCAGGTGCGTGACCTCGAACATGCCGCGATCCATAAACCCGTCGAGCGACCCCAGCCGCGCGCCGTTGAAATAGACCTCGGCCCCGCGGTTCACGCCCTCGAAGCAGATCCAGCGGCGCGCACCGGCGGGCAGGTCTTTGGTCGCGAACTCGGCCCTGTACCAGAAATTGCGGTCGTACTTGCACCTGTCCACCTTGTAGGCATTGTCGCCGAAGTTGGGGTCGGATTCGATCCCCGCCTCGACGAACGACGTGAAGGCCGCCCCCGGGACGACCGCGGCGACCCAACCCGAGGCATCGTAGCCCGCCCCGAGCATGGCTTTCACGTCGGTCACCTCGTCCTGCGCCCGGAGCTGCCATGCGGCAACCCGGCCGTCGCTGTTGAGCGACACTTTCTGCACAGCGGCTGCCAGGGGAAGGCACAGCAACAGCGACGCTGCGATCAACAGATATTTTTTCATTCCTTCGTTTTTTACAGATTATTCGCTCCCGCACGGCTTCAACGCCGCCGGTCATCCGGCACCGCACGGCCGCACGCACGCGAAGGGCGGCAACCCGCCGATGCAGGCCGATCCGGACGGCCCGGCCGGAAAAAATCCCGGCGACGGCGAAGTGAAACAAAAACGATCCACCGCCGTCGCCGGATTATCATACCGCCCCGGGTAACCGGCCGGTACGGCCTTCACAACCGGTTTTTACCAACCGGTATTCTGGTCGAGGTTCGGGTTCTGCGTCGTTTCGGCATAGGGGAACGGCCACAGGTAGAAGCGGTCGCTCCAGGTGCCGCGCGTCGACAGCGGGTCGTAGCGCACTTCGTAGTTGCTCCAATCGGTAGGATCGGTCGTACGCTTGGTCGCGTCCTTGAGCCCGACGAGCCATGCGCATTCGTTACCCCAATGCTCGCTCACACCGTCGATCGAAGTGTCGGTGATGAATTTCTTGTAATCGCCCCAGCGGATCAGGTCGACATAGCGGCTGCAATCCTCCAGCCACAGCTCGAAGCGGCGCTCGGCCTTGATGCCGTACTCGGCGTTATCCATATCCAGCGCGGGGGCGTCGGTCAGGCCCGCACGGCGGCGCACCTTGTTCAGCGCCTCCAGGCCCGAGATATTGGCCGTACCCTCGCCCGACATGCAGACAGCCTCGGCATAGAGCAGCAGCACGTCGGCATAGCGCATCAGCGGGAAGTTCGTCCGGTTGCCGTTGGTCTGGCCGCTTGCGAAACGCTCGGGAACCACGTCGTCCACATAGTCGTAGTATTTCATGCGGAAATAGCCCTCGTTCTCGAACAACATGCTCGACATGACGCCGCGCACGTCCTTGTTCAGGTAGGGGAAGTCGTGGTACACCTCGCTGTAAGTGGCGATGGCCGCACGGCGGCGCACGCTGTTGCCATCGTGCTTGGCAAACGCATAACCGAACGTGCGGGTCGGGTTGACAAAGCCCCAGCCGTCGGAGGCGGTCGTCGTGTTGCCCGGCAGGTTGACCTCGTCCTTACGCCAGTTCATGTAGGCGCGGAACCAGTAAGGCTCGGTGCTGGTGATGGTCGTGGCATCGCCGTCGATGTCCAGTTCGAGCAGGAACTCGTCGCAGAAATCGGCCTCGGCACGGTAGAGCGTCAGGTATTCGTACTCCTCGTTGCCGTCGCTCCAGTTTTCGTTCTGGCTCTTGGCCAGCTGCATGTTCGTCCCGTAGCTCGACGGGCCCATGGTCGCGGTCTTCTCCCAAAGTTCGTATTTACCCGAGTTGATCACCTTGGCCAGTTCGACCTTGGCGTTGGCATAATCGTTCTGCCACATGTAACCCTGGCCTTTGTACGCAAAGCAGGCTTCGGCCGTCCAGCGGCCGCCGATGGCTTTCTGGCCGCCCAGTCCGCTCTTCGACGGAAGCACGGTGGCAGCCTCGTCGAACTGCGTCATAATCCATTTCCAGTTGTCCGCGGGGTTCGAGTTGCCGGGATAGAACGAATAGTTGATACCGTCCAGCACGTGATCCACGAGCGGGGCCGAGCCCCACAGCTGCGTCAGGCGCATCATCGCCCAGGCACGCCAGGCCTTGGCCTCGGCAATCACGCGCTTGCGCTCATCGGAGCCGTCGTTGAGTTTGTCGACGATCATGTTGCATTTGTACATGATCTTGTAGAAACGGGTATACATCTCCTTGTAGGCGTTGTTCTCCGAATCGTCGATCATGGCCGACATGCGGTGGTAGTCGGTTCCGTCGTTCGGGCCCGAGCCGCCCGGCCAGCACTCGGCCGTCTTGGCCGAGGTGGTTGCAATGTAGTGTACGCCCCAGTCGCCCATCATCAGGTACTTGGCCGTGACGTATACGTTCGCGATCAGCTGCTGGGCCGTCATATCGTCCGCCTCCGCATAGGTCTTGTCCACTTCGGTGACTCCGAGGTGCTCCACTTCGTCGAGACGCGCCTGGGAGCACGAGGTCACCATCATCGCTCCGGCAAGCAGTCCGGCTAATGCCAAAATATGCTTTTTCATAGTAGTCGTAATGTTTTTAGGTTAGAACGAAAGGTTTGCACCGAATGTCAGGGTCTTCGGGGTCGGGTAGTCGCCATAGTCCATGCCGATGCCCGACGTACCGCTGACAGCTTCCGGATCCATACCCCAGTAGGGCGTGATGCAGAAGAAGTTGTCGAGCGAGACATAGACGCGCAGGCGCGAAATGGCGATCTTTTTCGTAAAGGACGAAGGCAGCGTGTAACCCAGCTGGATCTGCTTGATCTTGAAATAGGAACCGCTCTTGAGCCACATGCTCGAGTTTCTGGAAGCCGTATCGCCGATCGGATCGGGATGCGGGTACTTGGCACCGGCACCCTTCACGTCCCACGAATCCGTCCACAGTTCGGAGGGTTTGTTGGCCGAAGGCGTCAGGCGGGCGCCGTAGAGGCTCAGCAGGCCGCCGTGGCTGCCGCTGCCGAATACCGTCAGGTCGAAGCCCTTGTAAGCGGCATTGAGAGTGATACCGTAGGTAAAGTCGGGGATGGCCGAACCCAGGTACACCTTGTCCTTGTCGTCGATCGTACCGCTCTTGTCCTTGTCGTAATACATGGCGCTACCGTCCTCGGGGTTGACACCGAGGTATTTGTAGCCGTAGTAGCTCCACATGGGCTGTCCCTTGTCGAAATAGACGAAATCGGACAGGTCGTTCACGATACGCGTACCTTCCATCTCCTTGACCTCGCTGCTGATGGTGGCAAGATTGGCATTGACACCGTAGGTGAACTCACCGGCCTGATCCTGCCAGCCGAGTTCGAACTCGAAACCGTGGTTGTTGACCTTGCCTATGTTCTTGGCCATGCTCGTGGTACCCGTCGCAAGGGGAGGCGTCAATGTAAGGATCTGGTCGACGGTATTCTTATTGTAGAAGTCCATCCCGAAAGTCAGCCGGTTGTTCAGGAAACGCGCGTCGATACCGGCATCGAACTGCCGTGCCGTCTCCCATTTCAGATCCGGGTTGGCCAGCACATCCGAAGGATAGACGGTGGAAACCAGCGAGCCGTTCATGGGGTAATAATCGCCCACGCTCATCGACGAGCTGTACATGAAAGCGCCCAGCGCGCTGATATTACCGTTGACACCGTACGAAGCGCGGAGCTTCAGGAACGAAATGATCTTGGGGTCGATATCGCGCATGAACCGCTCGTTGGAGATCGTCCACCCGGCCGACACCGAGGGGAAATAGCCCCAGCGGGCTTCCTTCGACAATTTGGAGCGGTCGAAAGCGTCGGCGCGGAAATTGACCATGATGTTGTAACGGTTGTCGAACGTATAGCCGACACGGCCGAAGTAACTGATACTGGAAATTTCGCCTACTCTGCCGCCCACGCCTTTGGTCGCGTCGGTCGAAGCGAAGTCCAAGTGGTGGAAATTGCTGCTGCTGTCGGTCAGGCCGTTGGTCGAACCCGAAGTGAAGTTGCTCCACTCGTACTGGTAGGACATACCGACCATCGCGTTGATCGTGTGCTTGCCGAACGTGTTGTTGTAGTTGGCGAAGTTCTCCCACATGTAGAAGCGGTTCATCGTGGTCTTTCCGTCCAATTGCATCTTCGTGCGCGACGACACGGCGAAGTAGGTCGGCACGCCGTAGAAACTGTAATTGGTCGATTCGAGCCGGTAACCGACACGCGACGTGACGGTAAGGCCCTCGACGGGGGCGAAAACCAGCGACGACGCACCGCGCAGGGCGAAGTTCTTATGCTCGCCCGTGTTGCTGTAATAGTGGGTAAGCGGGTTGACCGCGTCCTTGGCGGCGAACGGAATGCCGACGTAATCGCCCTTCTCGTTCTTCATGAACATGTTGTCGCCCTGCTGTGCGATCAGCTCGGTCATGTATGCCGGCAGGTTGTCCTTGTCCCAGAAAGCGGGCAGCAGCGGATCCATGCCGTAGGGGTTGATGAACTGGTTGCTGTTGCCCAGATTGCTCACGCCGTCGCCGCTGTTCTGCGAACGCGAACTTTCGACCGTATTGTTGGTCGTGAAGGTGAGCCATTTCTTGACCTTGTAGTCGCCGTTGAGCTGGAAGGTGACACGCTTCAGCCAGTCCTTGTTGCCGTAGTACATACCGTCGTTGTCCATATACGACAGCGAAGCGTAAACCGAACCATAGTCGTTGGCCATTTCGACGCCGGCCGTATGGCGCTGGAACGAACCGTTGTCGCCGTAAAGCACGTCGAACCAGTCGGTATCAGTTTTACCGTCCCACGCGGACAGCGACTGGCTGTTGCCGGCGGCCGTCTGATAGGCCACGTACTGCTCGGCATTCATCAGGTCGGCCTTGCGGGCCAGCGAGGTGATGCCGTAGGTGAAATCGTAGAAGATGCGGCCGTCGCCCTTCTTACCCTTTTTGGTGGTGATAAGTACGACGCCGTTACCGGCCTCGACACCGTAGATGGCCGCCGAGGCACCGTCCTTGAGGATCTCCATCGACTCGATCGACGAGGGGTCGAGGTAGGAAATGTCCGACACCTTCAGGCCGTCCACCACATAGAGGGGCTCCGATGCGCCCGAATTGTTCGAGCTGAATCCGCGGATACGGATCGAGGGACTCGAACCCGGAGCGGCCGAAGAGGAGAGCACCTGCACGCCCGGGGCCTTTCCCTGCAGGGCCTGCTGTGCGTTCTCGACCGAACGCGATTCGAACACGTCGCTCTTCACTGAGGTGATCGAACCCGTCACGTCCCTCTTCTTCTGGACACCATAACCGATGACGACCACTTCGTCGAGCGTCTGGTTGTCCTCCTTGAGCACGACCTTCATATTCGTCTGTGAGCCGATCGCAACCGTCTGGGGTTCATAACCGATGAATGTCACCAGGAGGCTCTGGTTCGCCATAACGCCGTTCAGTGCGAAGGAACCGTCGGAACCCGTCGAGGTACCCTTCGTCGTCCCGTCGATCACCACGGCGGCACCCGCAACCGGATTCCCCTGTGCGTCGACGACGGTTCCGGTCAGATTGTGCGTCTGTGCAACAGCCTGACTGCCTGCGAACGGAGCGACAAGCATCAACATCACTGCTGCAAAAGCTAATTTCAGTAAGCTTTGTTTCATAATTTTAATCAATCATTAATGTAGTTCGTTGGTTGTCATTTCTTTGCTTCCCGCGGGAACGCCCGGTTCCCGGCGGATCGGTAGGTTTTACATCTTTTCAGTTTATGGCCAATTAGGTGTTAAGTTAATAAGTAGTTTATAATTAGGTATTTATGAATATCACAACACTTTTTACAGGGTGCAGTCGGAAACACCCGCCGCAGGAATCAGGGGTGTCAGCGTACAGGGTGTGCCCGTCGGGGCACACCGATGCACGCGGCATTCCGCACGATTATTCTACGGGGAGACCCTTATAGGCGCGGTACGTAGCGGCCAGGTCGGCAGTCCTCAGGAACACGTATTTCCGGCCGTCGTTGCGGGCCTCGATCTGCTTTTTGAGCTCGGACGCATAGGTGGTCACATCCTCGCTCGCCGTGCCGATCATGACCGACAGGAACAGCGGTTCGTCTACCGGGGCGCTGTCCAGCACCTTGTTCAGGTATTCGGGACGCGAATTGGTCGTACCGATATGGAAACAGTTGTTGTCCATGTGGTATTCGTCGGAACCGATGCCGCGCCAGTCGGTGCCCGCATAACCGCCTTCGAGGCAGTAGGGCTGTACGTTCCAGGCCACGGCTTCGCCGTCGACCATCTGCTTGAGGGTGTGCATACCGGCCTGCCTGAGGTAATGCCGCGTCAGCGAGCAATAGAACGAGAAACCGCTGTAACGGTCGGTCGTCGGGGAGCCGTCGCCCATCATGGCGCCCATCTCCTGGCCGCCTTCGTTCATCACCTGCTCGTACCAGGTGAAAACACGCGGCGCGAGGTCTACGATGGCGGGGTTGATGATCCACGTCACGGGGACGTCGCCGTAGGCGGCCGACTCCTCGATCGTGTAGGGCATGTAGATCATCGTATGCAGCAGGTTGTCGCCGTCGGAGACGAGCATCGCGATATAAACGGTATTGGGCTCGGCCTTGAGCGCCTTGGGTTCGATGGGCGTACCCTGCACCGAGGGGAACGAAGACATGACGGTCATGTTCTCGACCGAAATGAACGGCACCATGAAATACCCGTATTCGGCGAAGAGCTTGTCGGCCTTCAATTCGTCCGTCCAGCCCATGATCTGGGTGCCGGCGGGGTATTTCTTGACGATGTTCTCGTAATATGCGCACTGGTCATGATCCTGGATGTCGAGGAAATAGGTGAACAGGCGGTTGGCAACCACGTAGTCCTTGTTGGCTGCGCCCCAGCTCTCCTGGAAATCGGTGGTCATGTGCGACCAGGTGAAAGCCACGTCGCGGTTGGCCGTCTCGAAATAGTTTTCCACGAGCCAGTCGACACACTCGATGTTGGTCTTGAACATCCCGCGCAGATCCCGGATCACCGGAAAATCGTACCCCTTCACCTCCTCGTAAAGGCGGGGTGAAACGATCAGGGCGTCGGTCTGTGCCGCGATCGTAGTCGCCGCCTCGATCGTGGCCTCGACCAGTTCGGGGTCATAGATGACTACGCCCTTGATATGCTTCTTATACTGCTCGACAAGCGCCGAGAACCCGGGGTTGGACTTGGTCGCATCGAGCGTGAGGGTCTCCTGCGGAATGTCCTTCAGCACACGGTCGAGCCAGAACTGCCCCATCTGGGCCATGTCGTGCGGGCCGGTCTTCCAGCCGCCGTGGTTGTCCTTGCAACGGCTGTTCATCACATAGATCTTCTGTTCGCTGTCGCGGTTGACGATACCCTGCAGGCCGATGGCAGCGACCTGCCCCTCGATATCGTCGTTTTGCAGGTCTACGATGACAAGCGATTTGGTCGGGATTTTGACTTTCGGATAGAGCCTGCCCGTCAGGTCGACGTCCGTGGCGGCGCGGCCGCAGCACGAACCGCCGTTCTGGCACGAAGCGAGCGTCATCAGACAAAGCAGGGAACCGAAACAATAGGTCAAAGTTTTCTTCATGGGTTTTAAGTAGGTTTTATTGGGATTTCTATTATAAGTCTTTGCGCAGGTTTTCCAGGATTTCGCCTACGGAGAGGTCGGCCCGGCAGATCACCTTGTCCGAAGCCCCGTAGTACAGGGCGATGCGGTCGCCATCGACCAGGTGGCCGTTGGTGAAGATGACATTCCCGAAGAAGCCTTCCAGTTCGTAGGGTTCCTCAGGCTCCATGACGGGCGTGCGGCTGCGCGCCAGCACCTTCGACGGGTCGGCGGCATCGAGCAGCATCGCCCCCAGGCAATAGCGGTTCGAAGCGTCTGCGCCGTGGTAGATCGTCAGCCACCCTTCGCCCGTACGGATCGGGGCACACCCGGCACCTATGCGGGCGCTGTCCCACATCCCCTTGCGGGTACGGGCCACACACCTGTGGTTTCCCCAGTGGCGGAGGTCGGGGCTCTGGGCGATCCAGATATAATTCCCGCCGATCTCGGGGCTGCTCGGGCGGTGCAGCATATAATATAGGTCACCTACCTTCTCGTCGAAGAGCGTGCAGTCCTTATTGTGCGGGGGCAGCACCAGCCCGTAATCGGTGAAACGGCGCCAGTCCGACGTGCTGCGCATCCGCACCGCCACGCCGTTAGCCGAGACGGCCGTATAAGTCAGGTAATACTGCGTCCCGATCTGCGTGACGCGGCAGTCTTCGATCCCGTACGCTTCGTAACGGTCGCTGCCCGTCAGCGGCGGATATCCCGCTTCCTCGCGGAAACGGATGCCGTCGGTGCTGCTCACAAGCCGCAGGTGGGACATCGTCGTGAGGAAATCCTCGCCCTTGTAATTGATGACCCTCGGATCCGAGAGGTCGAGTTCGGGGGAGGCGGCCGGGACACGCATCACCGTCACGCGGTTCTGCGCGTCGAGCACCGGGAAGCTGATCTCCCCTTCGGCCTGTGCAGGGCGTTCGGCGACCCTGACCAGCATCCAGACCTTCCCGTCGTAACGGAATACACCGGGATTCAGCAGGCATTCGATCTGCATCGAGGGTTGGCTCGGACACAAATCTTCGGGGCTCAGGATCGGGTTATGTGCGTAGCGCATGGTCAGTGGTTTTTTTGTAATTCAAAAGTAGATTATATTCCGCGCCGAATTGTATACAATACTACCAAAATGGTATAATCACAGGATACCCGCAAGAACCCGGGAATGTTCCATACGGACACATTAAATACTAATAATCAGCAACAAACAGTATGATTAAGGCACACCTCCCGCCCGAAAAATCCGTATACTCCCTTCCCCGGGCCGCTCCCGGCAGCCCCAAACCATCCCGCCCGCACATCCCCGTCCGACGGCCGGCCGCCATGCCCGTACCCGCCCCCGAAACTACCCCCGGGCACCTCCCCCGGGAACCTCCCCCGCATCCGCCCGGAACCACTCCGGAACCATCCTGCACCCACCCCCGGGAACCGGCCTTGAAACCATCCCTGCAACCACCAGCTCCCGAAACCATTCCCGGAACCATCTCTGAAACCACCATTCCCGGAACCATCTCCGAAACCACCGCTCCCGGAACCGACCTTCAGACTCCCGGCCCTCCCCGGCCCCTCCGCAAACCGGGGCATTTCCCGCGTTCCAAGGCCATCCGCCCCGGGCAGGGGACACTCCCGGGCACGAATATCGACCGGGAGTGATAAAATAATGCCTGATAATGCTAAATTTTCTCATTGTATATTTGTAATTAGTTAATTAAATTTGAATAGTTAAGACATCAGAGTATG
>OMGQ01001126.1_pt1 | contig 16963 bp, 15 predicted proteins | sample 1646071 | NCBI WGS metagenome assembly OMGQ01 (sample SAMN05578585, study PRJEB25193) | human gut metagenome | biome: Human Microbiome; feature: human-associated habitat; material: feces | host: Homo sapiens | place: USA:Birmingham
GACTCCGCCCTTTCACGGCGGCAACACGGGTTCGAGTCCCGTCCGGGTCACCACTTTTTCACTGCCGTTTCTCCTATATGGAGGCATAGCTCAGCCGGTAGAGCGTCCGCCTCACACGCGGAAGGTCACAGATTCGAGTTCTGTTGTCTCCACCAGAAGAAAAACCACGACAAGCGTCGTGGTTTTTCTTCATTTTATGCCCCTGTGCCTAACAGACAGCCCCGACCATGTGCCTGTGGCGCATGGTCGGGGCTTCTCTATCCGGCGGGATGGATGGCCCGCTGTTTCAAAATCCATTTTATTCCCGGTGATCCTCCAGCACCGCGCCGGCCCGGTAGGCCTCCAGCAGGTCCCGCAGGGCGTCTGCCTGGGCCTGGAGTTTTTTACCCACATCAGTCTGGGCGATCTTGATCCGAGCCTCCATGCGTTCAAACACCTCGGAGCTGCTGGCGATGTCTATATTCTCCTCAATGGCGGTCTTTTGGCCGCAGAAGGGCTGGTGGGAGACCAGCCGCAGCACCCAGGAGTTGTAGATCAGAGTATAGCCTGCGATGCCGGTGGTAGGCTGATAGGCCTTGCAGAAACCGCCATCGATGACCAGCAGCTTACCGCCCCCCTTGATGGGACTCTCCCCCTTCTTGGACTTCACTGGGATATGCCCATTGATGATGTGGCAGTGGGGCCCCTCCAGGCCAAACTCCTTCAGCAGGGCATCGCACACCGCAGGGTCCTGATAGTAGATATAATAGGCGTTTTTAGGCTCCGTCCAAGCAGACTCATCCTTGATGAGCCGGCGCTCGAAGGTGGTCATGCGGTTGCGGCCGAAGATGGGACTGTTCCGTCCAGCCCACAGGAACCAGAGGAAGTCCATCCCCTGCTGCCGCTCCGGCGAGCCCGGCTTGTGGTAATAGGCCTGCCGTGCAGCAGTGTCGGCAAAGTCAAAAAACTCCCTGCCGCTGCGTGCCTTTCCGCCCAGGGTGAAGGTGAGCAGCTGCCCATCCTCCGTCATGGGGACACAGCCGTGGAAGAGCAGATTGCCGTTGAATACCTTATAGAGGCTGCCCTTGGAGTACAGGAAGCGGATGTGCTTTTGCAGCTTCTCACTGCGCTGGAAGGAAGCGGTGAGCTGGTCGATCACGCTCTCCTCCTCCGGTGTGAGGGTATAGGGGTCCTTGGGGTCCACGGTGGGAAAGTCGGTGTCCTCCAGGGGGTAGGTGACGTCCCCGATGGTGATGCACCGGTTCTCATAGTCGATCTTGTCCAGCAGCAGCCGGTCGGCCATGTCGTACTCCGGGTGGCGAAGCAGCTTCTGTCCCTCCAGCTTGAACAGGATGATGGTGATGGCCTTGTGCATCCGGGCGGAGAGCAGCTTATCCTTCTCGCTGTACTGGTCGGCATCCGGCCCGGTGAGCTTCACCGCAAAGCGGTGGACGTCGCAGTCCCGGTATTCCTCATTGGCAAATACGGACAGGGGGCGCAGGGAGATGCCGTAACCTGTCTCGATGACCTCCAGGTTGTTGTAGTGGATGGAGTTGGCCAGCACCGTGGCCACCAAGGTGCGGGAGCCGCAGGCCGCCCCCATCCACAGGATGTCGTGGTTGCCCCACTGGATGTCCACGCTGTGGTACTCCAGCAGGGAGTCCATGATGATGTCCGCCCGGGGCCCACGGTCGAAGATGTCGCCCACGATGTGCATATGGTCCACCGCCATGTGCTTGATCACCAAAGAGACCGCCTCAATGAACCGGTCCGCCTGTCCCAGGTCGATGATAGTGTTGATGATGTTCTCGTAGTAATCCCGCTTATCTGCCTCGTCATAGTGGGTGTGGAGCAGCTCGTCGATGATATAAGCGTAGTCCTTGGGCAGCGCCTTGCGCACCTTGGAGCGGGTGTACTTGGAGGAGACCCAGCGGCAGATCTCAATGAGGCGGTGCAGGGTGATCCGGTACCACTCGTCCATGTCCGGCAGCAGCTGGTGGAGCTGTTCCAGCTTCTCCTCCGGGTAATAGATGAGGGTACACAGCTCATCCCGGTCCGAACGGGAGATGGTGGCGGCAAACAGATCGTCCACCTTTTCCTTGATGACACCGGAGCAGGAGTTCAAAATGTGGAGGAACGCCTCATACTCCCCATGGACATCAGAGAGAAAGTGCTCTGTGCCCTTGGGCAGGTTCAGAATGGCCTGAAGATTGATGATCTCGCTGCTGGCAGCCTGTACTGTGGGGTACTGCTGGGCCAGAAGCTTTAAGTAACGCAGTTCTTCCTGTGAAAATGTCTTTTTTCGTTTCATTGGATTTCCTCCTTTGATACGCTTCAAGTTCGGATGTTCTTATTATTTCACAATTAGCGTTGTCTTGCAAGTAGTTCCACTGCCTTTAACAAAAAATTAAACAATAGTTATTCCATCTTAAGTCCATCCTTTTGTCGTTTTCACTGTTCCAACACTTTCTCTTTTTGTTCCCGTCAAATTGTGCTATACTGAACTATAATTCCACAGGAGGAGTGAGTTTTTTGTCTGAGACCCATAAAACAGAAGAACAGCTGGCCACCGCCCCCATTGGGCGGCTCATGCTGAAGCTGGCCGTCCCCACAGTCGCGGCTCAGCTTATCAATATGCTTTATAACATCGTGGACCGGATCTATATCGGACACATCCCGGAGGTGGGCAGCACCGCCCTCACCGGTGTGGGTGTCACCTTCCCCATTATTACCCTGATATCTGCTTTCGCCGCCTTCGCCGGACAGGGCGGCGCCCCCCTGGCGTCCATTCGTCTGGGCGCCGGACGAAGAGATGAGGCCGAGCGGATCCTGGGCAACTCCCTGATCCTCCTGCTGGCAGCCTCCCTGCTGCTGACAGTGGGCTTCAGCATCTACAAGAAGCCCATCCTATACGCCTTCGGCGCCTCCGATGCCACTATCACCTATGGTGTGGACTATATCCGGATCTATCTGCTTGGGACGGTATTCGTCCAACTGGCCCTGGGCCTGAACACCTTCATCAGCGCCCAGGGAAAGGCTCTGGTGGCCATGCTCAGCGTCCTGATCGGCGCATTCCTCAACATCATCCTGGACCCCATCTTTATCTTCCTGCTGGGCTGGGGCGTCCAGGGTGCCGCTCTGGCCACTGTTCTCTCTCAGGCGGTGAGCGCCTGCTGGGTCTTCGGCTTTCTGTGCAGCAGGCGCAGCGGCCTGCGCATCCGTCGGAGCAACCTCCGTCCCAGCGCCCGGGTCATCGGCCGCATTGCATCCCTGGGAATCGCGCCCTTCATCATGCAGTCCACTGAAAGCTTGGTCACCGTGGTACTCAACACCGGTCTTCAGACCTATGGAGGCGACCTGTATGTAGGCTCCCTCACCATCATTCAATCTATCATGCAGATGATCGTCATGCCTACCCAGGGCATCACCCAGGGAACTCAGCCCATTATGAGCTATAACTACGGTGCCGGAAACTACGCCCGAGTCCGCCGTACCTTCCAGCGCCTGCTCATTGTCGCGCTCACTGCGACCTGCTCCGCATTTCTCATCGTTGTCCTGATCCCAGGTCCGCTGGCCCGCATCTTCACCCCTCAGGAGGATACGATCCGCCTGGTCTCTCAGGTCATGCCCATCTTCTTCGGCGGGATCTGGGCCTTCGGCGCTCAGCTGGCCTGTCAGTCCACCTTTATGGCCCTGGGACAGGCCCGCACCAGCCTGTTCCTGGCCCTGCTGCGCAAGGTGATCCTACTGGTCCCTCTGGCCCTCCTGCTGCCCCGGCTCACTGGAAACGTGCTGGGCATTTTCATCGCCGAGCCCATCGCCGATATTCTGGCCAGTACCACTACCCTCACCCTCTTCCTGCACAAGCGCAAAGCGCTTCTTCCCGTATCCAGCGGCGAAAAACCTGTATAAATGAACGTCCGCCCGCCGGAGATGTGTTTTCTACATCTCCGGCGGGCGGCTGTCTTTTTCTTTGTCCGGACATCTGTGTGGTGCGGCTCACGCCGCCGGTCCACCCTTTAGGTGGGTCCCGTTGAGCACCGCCTCCGCCAGAGTCTCCCCCTCATACCGCAGCTTGAGAGAGAAAAACGGCTCCTCCTCCCGGTCCAGCAGGACCAGGAAGATGGCGTCCCCCTCCCAGTGGGGCAGCTCCAGCAGATGCGCCTTGGGGATCCACTCCAGATTTCCCTCGTCGCACTCCTTCAGTGTGCCGGTAAAGCCGTCGGCGGTGAACAGGTGCATATACTCCGTAGGCCACTGGTCGGAAACAAAGGTGACGATCCCACGGTACCGGTAGTCGGTAAGGGTGAGCCCGGTCTCCTCCCGAGCCTCCCGGAGCAGGCAGTCCTCCGGGCTCTCCCCGTCCTCGAACTTGCCCCCAATTCCGATCCACTTGTCCTGGTTCAGGTCGTGCTTCTTTTTCACCCGGTGGAGCATCAGGTACTCCTCTCCCCGGCGGATGTAGCACAGTGTGGTGTTGATCATAGTCACTCCTCCTCCAGGCGGAAGCCCAGCTTGGCCGCCACCCGGCTGTACATAGGGGTGGGCACCCCGTACTGCCGGCCCAGGCGCACCACCTCAAAGATCAGGCCGTCCACCTCAGAGGGCTTGCCTGCATCCAGATCCCGCTTCAGCGAGGTGGAGGCATCCGGGTCCAGGGCGTCCTGGATGGCCAGGCTCCGGGCCACCGGATCCTCGGGGAAGGGATGGCCCATGGCCTCGGCCAGGGCCCCGATCTCCCCCACCAGGGCCTTGAAGTCCTCCCGGATCTGCCCGGGGACCTGCATCCCGGCCACCTTGACATTGTGGTAGATGCCGCAGGCCGCCATGGGGGACACCACAGAAAACTTCATCAGGGCATCCCGCTGGATGTCCTGGGACAGGATGGCCTCCACGCCGCACTCATTCAGGTCCCGGGCCACCTGCTCCAGCTCCGGGCGGTACTCCTCCGGCGTCCGGGGCCCAAACACCACCCGGAAAATATCCCCGCTCATGTGGATGGTCCCCGGGGCCTTGATCTCCGCGGCGATATAGATGCATCCATCGGTCACCAGGGCGGGAGCCAGCTCCGGCTGGAGCCGTCCCCCTGTCCCATAGAGATTCAGGACAGGGATCACGATGGTGTGGGCATCGCACAGCCGCTTCAACGCTGGGACAGACTCCGCCAGGGAGTATCCCTTGACGCACAGCAGGATCACATCAGGCCGGCAGGCGCAGTGCTCCGCATCCTCCGCCTCTACCGGAACAGCAAAGGTCCCATGCCGGCTCTCCAGCACCAGGCCGTTTTTCCGGATGGCCTCCAGATGGGCTCCCCGGGCGATCAGGGAGACATCCTTTCCCCCCTGGGCCAGAAACGCTGCCAGACTGCCACCGGTCCCTCCCGCACCAAACACCAAATACTTCATCTCTGCATTTTTCTTGTCCAGTATAGCATGGAGCCCCCACCCATGCAAGTGGCTCAGCCGGCATACAGGACAGTATGGCCTATTTCGTCTCTGCCCCAGAGACAGCCGAAAAAAACAATTGACAAACAAAAAATTTTAGGGTAAGATGTGAGAAATTCCAAATTGCGCAGGCGTTTGGAAGCGTGACCATGGCAATGACCGGGCAGTAGGCGGGTCTGGACGTGCAGAGAGGGAGCGGTCGGTGCAAGCTCTCCGGAAGGACCCAGAGGCTGAAACTCTCCCGCGAGCCGCTTCTCTGAACGGGGCCCTTCCCTGAGTAGGAGAGGACGGATCCCCGCCGTTACCGGGGCATGAGCGCACAGACAGACCGTCTGTGAAGTTAGGTGGTACCACGGAGCAACACGGCTTCGTCCTATCGGGAACGATGGGACGAGGCCGTTTTTCTATCTCAAGCGGAGGTGACAGAAGCATGACTGGAGCGGAAGCCCTGATCGAGAGCTTGCTGCAAGAGCAGGTGGAACACATTTTTGGATACGCAGGCGCAACGATCTGCCCGGCGGTGGATGCCCTAAAGGCCCACCCGGAGATCGGCTATACCCTGGTCCGGACGGAACAGAACGCGGGACACGCAGCATCTGGCTATGCCCGCATCAGCGGCAAGCCCGGGGTGTGCATGGTGACCTCCGGCCCGGGGGCCACCAACCTGATCACCGGCATTGCCACCGCCTATCTGGACTCTATCCCTATGGTCGCCATCACCGGCCAGGTCCCCAGCTACCTGCTGGGCCGGGACATCTTTCAGGAGGTGGACATCACCGGAGCGGTGGCCCCCTTCTCCAAGCACAGCTACCTGGTGAAGGACGCCAACGACATCCCCCGGGTGGTCAAGGAGGCCTTCCACATCGCCTCCACCGGCCGCCCCGGCCCGGTGCTCATCGACATCCCCATTGACGTACAGGAGCAGAGCCTCAAGCACTTCTCCTACTCCACCGAGGTGAATATCCGGGGCTATAAGCCCAGCATCCGGGGCAACGACCTTCAAATCAAGCGGGTGGTAGACGCCATCGCTCAGTCCAAGCAGCCCCTGATCTGCGCCGGTGGCGGCGTGTGGCTGGCCGACGCCCGGGAGGAGCTGCTGGAGCTGGCCGAGGGCTCTGAGATCCCGGTGGTCAAGACCATGATGGGCCTTTCCCTGCTGTCCACCGACCATCCTCTGAACATGGGGATGATCGGTGCCCACGGCAACCACTGCGCCAATCAGGCCCTGGCTAAGGCGGATCTGCTCATCATGGTGGGCACCCGGGCGGCAGACCGGGCGGTGGTGGATCCCCGGGAGATCCAGCGCCGCATGGCCACCATCCACATCGACGTGGACCCGGCGGAGATCGGCAAGAATATGCAGGCCGCCATCCCTCTGGTGGGCAATGTGAAGGTCATCCTCCGGCAGATCCTGGACCGGGGCGCACCGGTGACCAACTCCGCCGCATGGCTGGAGCAGCTCACTGACTTCCGCCGCGCGGAGCTGAACCGCCGCTTCCCCCAGCGGGAGGGCTATGTGTTCCCCGGGACCGTCCTGCGGAAGCTGGGCGCCCGGCTGAACGACGACGCGGTGGTGTGTGTGGATGTGGGTCAAAACCAGATCTTCACCTGTAAGTATCTGCCCCAGAAGAGCGGGCGTCTACTCACCAGCGGCGGCCTGGGCACTATGGGCTACGCCCTCCCCGCCGCCGTGGGGGCCAAGGTAGCCAGTCCCGACCGCCAGACCGTGGTGGTGTGCGGCGACGGCTCCTTCCAGATGGCCATGAATGAGCTGGCCGCTGTCCGGGCCGGCGGTCTGGACCTGAAAATCGTCCTGTTCCGTAACCACACCCTGGGGCTTGTTCACCAGATCCAGTGCTCCGCCCCCTACCACGGCCCCTTCGGCGTGGCCCTGGACGGCTCCCCGGACTTCGAAACCATCGCCCAGGCCTATGGCATCCCCAGCTTCACCGTCCGGGACGAGGACCGGCTGGATAACGTCCTGGATCAGTTCCTGACCGCCCCAGGCTGCGGCCTGCTGATCTGCGAGGTCCACCCCGATGTGGGCACCAACGACTGAGAGAGGGAGGAGACGCCATGAAACAGACCATTTCCGTCCTGGTGGAAAACCAGGCCGGCGCACTGAACCGGATCACCGGCCTGTTCTCCCGCCGGGCCTTCAACATCGAATCCCTGGCTGTGGGTGTGACCGACGACCCCACCATCTCCCGCATCACAATCATTGTAGACAGCGGCAACAGCGTGGTGGAGCAGGTGGAAAAGCAGCTTAACAAGCTCATCGAGGTCATCAAGGTCCGCACCCTGGAGGAAAACGCCCTCATTGGCCGGGAACTGATGATCCTGAAGGTCAATGCCAACAACAAGACACGCCAGGATATTATGACCATCTGCGAGATCATGGGGGCTAAGGTGGCCGACATCTCCCCCACGTCCCTTACCCTGGAGTTGTCCGACACCCCTGACCGTCTGGACACCTTCCAGTCCATGATGCGCCCCTTCTCCATTTTGGAGGTGGCCCGCACCGGCATGGTCGCTGTGCAGAAGGGCGCGGGAAAAATCTGATCCCTCATTCCTAATTCCTCATTCTATATAAGGAGGCAGCAGTTTGAAAGTAAGAGCCACCCAGGCCATCATGGAGTGCCTGCTGGAGCAGGAGGTGGACACCGTCTTTGGCTATCCCGGCGGAACCATCCTGAATCTCTATGACGAGCTGTATCATTATCAAGATAAAATACATCATGTATTGACCGCCCATGAACAGGGCGCTGCCCACGCCGCCGACGGCTACGCCCGCTCCACCGGCAAGGTGGGGGTATGCTTCGCCACCTCCGGCCCGGGGGCCACCAATCTGACCACCGGCATCGCCACCGCCTACATGGACTCCTCCCCTGTGGTATTCATCACCTGCAACGTCAGCGAGGGGCTGCTGGGCAAGGACTCCTTCCAGGAGGTGGACATCACCGGCATCGCCATGCCCATCACCAAGGCCACCTATCTGGTCCGGGATCCTCAGACCATTCCCGATGTGATGCGCCAGGCCTTTGCCGTGGCGGCCACCGGCCGGCCCGGCCCGGTGCTCATCGACTTTTTGAAAAATGTCACCTTCCTCAATACCATGATCGACTATGAGTTCATCCCCTGGAATCAGAACCGGGGGACGGACAGCATCCGCCAGCTGGCAGTGAGCCACGGCCTGAAGGCCCCCGAGCCCGATCTGGGGGACATCGATACACTGGTGGACATGATCGCCCAGTCGGAGCGCCCCCTGCTGATCTGCGGCGGCGGCGTGGTCCGGGGCCGTGCGGACCGGCAGTTCCGCACCTTTGCCGAGAAGCTGGACGCCCCGGTGGCCATCACTGTCATGGGCGGCGGCGGATTCCCCGGCGCGCACCCCCTGACCACAGGGATGATCGGGATGCACGGCTCCCAGGCCAGCAACGTGGCCTGCAACGAGTGCGACCTGCTCATCGCGGTGGGCTGCCGCTTCTCCGACCGGGTAGCCCTCCAGCCGGATACCTTCGCCAGTCAGGCCAAGATCGTCCACATCGACATCGACCGCTCTGAGATCGACAAGAACGTCCTCACTGACCACCACATCGTGGGCTCCGCCAAGCGGGTGCTGGATCTGCTCAACCAACGCCTCCCCCAGTATCAGCATACCGCGTGGAAGGAGCACATCCTCCCCCTGCGGGAGAAACAGCCGGTGGAGCATGGCGCGGACCGCCTGACTCCGGGGCAGATCCTGGACGCCATCCAGCAGGCGGCGCCCCAGGGCTCCATTGTGGCCACCGATGTGGGACAGCATCAGATGTGGTCCATCCAGCACTTCCACTTCGACTACCCCGGCCAGCTGCTCACTTCCGGCGGCTTTGGCACCATGGGCTTTGGTCTGGGAGCGGCCATCGGAGCCAAGGTGGGCAACCCGGACAAGGTAGTCATCCACACCACTGGGGACGGCTGCTTCCGAATGAACTGCCATGAGCTGGCTACTGTGGAGCACTACCACCTGCCCATCATCACCGTGGTGTTCAACAACGGAACTCTTGGCATGGTCCGCCAGTGGCAGCACCTGATCTATCAGGAACACTACTCCGAGACCACCCTGGACCGCGGTCCCGACTTCGTAAAGCTGGCCGAGGCCTACGGTCTGAAGGGCAGACGGGTCACCAACCGCGCTGAGATGGAGCAGGCCCTTCAGGAGGCCCTGTCCTGCGGCTGCGGCTACGTCATCGACTGCCAGGTAGACATGGACGAGATGGTTCGGCCCATGGTGGCCGGCGGCGCCCATATCACTGATTTTCTGCTGAAGTAAGGGGGCGGCACGGATGAACAAGACCTTTGACACAGAAAAGAAGCTGTACACCCTCTCCCTTTTGGTTCAGGACATCCCCGGCGTCCTCAGCCAGGTTGCCCGGCTGTTTTCCCGGAAGGGATATAACATCGAGTCCATCGTCTCCGGCGAAACCAGCCAGCCCGGTTTGACCCGCATCACCATCGTGATCCTGGGAGACGAGCTGATGGTCAATCAGATCGCCGCCCAATGCCGGAAGCTGATTCCGGTGCAGGTGGTGAAGATCCTGGACGAGGATACCTCCATCCAGCGGGAGTTCGCCATGATCAAGGTGCGGGCAGAGGACCGGGCCGCCCGGGACGAGGTGATCCAGATGGCCAATATCTTCCGGGCCAATATCATCGATGTAAGCCGGGAGACCCTCACTGTGGCCATCTTCGGGGATAAGAGCAAGACCTCCGCCCTGATTCGCCTGCTATCCGATTTCGGAATTCTGGAGATGGCCAAGACAGGCACCTTGGCCATTGAGCGGGGCCTCAGCTCCATCTACGACGACAGCAAGCTCCGCACCGAGTATAACTACGGCAAAAATGTGTTGTAACCCCAGTGTCAATCCATCGGCCGGCCGGGGCCCCCGTCCACGCCGCTTTGAATTGTAGTTTAACAACGTCATACCAAAAGGAGTGCATTACAATGGCAAAGATGTATTACGCAAAAGACTGTGACATCAACTATCTCAACGGAAAGAAAATCGCCATCATCGGCTACGGCTCCCAGGGCCATGCCCATGCCCTGAACCTGAAGGATTCCGGCTGTGATGTATGCGTCGGCCTGCGCGCCGGCTCCAAGAACTGGACCGTGGCAGAAAAAGACGGTCTGAAGGTCATGACCGTGTCGGAGGCTGCCAAGTGGGGCGACATTGTGATGATGCTCATCAACGACGAGGTCCAGGCCGATGTATATAAGAGAGACATCGCCCCCAACCTGGAGGATGGCAACGCCCTGGCCTTTGCCCACGGCTTCAATATCCGCTATCAGCAGATCGTTCCTCCCAAGGGCGTAGATGTGTTCATGGCCGCCCCCAAGGGCCCCGGCCACACCGTCCGCTCCACCTATGTGGCCGGTAAGGGCGTGCCCTGCCTGGTGGCTGTGGAGCAGAACGCCACCGGCGACGCCATGAAGATCGCCCTGGCCTACATCGCCGGCATCGGCGGCGCCCGCGCCGGCATCATGGAGACCACCTTCCACGACGAAACTGAGACCGACCTGTTCGGCGAGCAGGCTGTCCTGTGCGGCGGCGTGGTCGATCTGATGAAGTGCGGCTTCGAGACCCTGGTGGAGGCTGGTTACGCCCCCGAAAACGCCTACTTCGAGTGCATTCACGAGATGAAGCTTATCATCGACCTGATCAACAAGGGCGGAATCGCCGCCATGAACTACTCCATCTCCGATACCGCGGAGTTCGGCGAGTACGTCTCCGGCCCCCGCGTCCTGCCTTATGAGGAAACTAAGAAGAACATGAAGGCGGTTCTGAATGACATCCAGGACGGCACCTTCGCTGGCCGCTGGATCGCCGAGAACAAGAGCTTCGGCCGGACCTTCTTCAACTCCAAGCGTGCCCAGCTGGCTCAGCACCAAATGGAGATCGTGGGCGCCGAGCTGCGCAAGAATATGCTCTGGGGTGACGACACCGATCTGGACACCGCCTCCAACTAATCTGTATGCCCTAACTCAGACAGGGGCCCCGGCTGTGCTGCGGGCCCCTGTTTCCTCTTTTCCCCCTATCTATCCACGGCAGACTGTATGGCATTCCAGAGTCCGGACGTCAAAAATTTTATAGCGAAAGATCTTTACTTTTTGAAAAAATCTGCTATAATACAACAAGTGGATTTTGAATAGGTGTTTTCACCTGTCTCCACATATTTCACAGCGTATGTCACTATGGGCCTATAGCTCAGCTGGGAGAGCGTACGGTTCGCATCCATATGGACGCACATCATTCGCCCCCGTTTCCCCACGATTTAGCAGTCCGATTTTCCGGACTTTCCCCTCAAAATCGAATATCTCAAAAATTCACTTTTCGCAACTTTTTTGATTGAAAAGTGGCCAATATGGGCCTATAGCTCAGCTGGGAGAGCGTACGGTTCGCATCCATATGGACTTCCATCACCGGCCCGATTTTTCCTTCCAATTTTTCGTCCGATATTTCGGACTTTTTCCTCAAAACTGAATATCTGAAAAATCCATTTTTCACAACTTTTTTGATTGAAAAGTGGCTGATTTGGGCCTGTAGCGCAGCTGGGAGCGCACTACATTCGCATTGTAGGGGTCGTCGGTTCGAATCCGATCAGGTCCACCATTTTTAAGAAAAATCACCGCCAATTTGGCGGTGATTTTTCGTTTGACCACAATTTTACCGCAGACAGGGAAAAAATCTGACCACTTCACAAGGTTACAGGCGCCGTGATTGCTCAGTTCGGCGCCTGTTTTTTCTTCTCTTTGATTCAGCATCTCATCTCTTGATATGCCGGCATTTGCACTTTTGTCCCGCCAGCTCCGCTCTGACCTCGTCGTAGTATTTATGGACGGTGGTGATGGCCATACCCGTCTGCCGTGCGATGTAACTCTTATTGCTCACGCCGGGGTTCTCCCGCAGGTAGGCAGCGAGCTGCTTTTTCTTGGGGCTGACACCGTCTGGATATTCTGTGACGGCACCAGAGCGCAGGGCGGCGATCTCCGCCTTCATTTGCAGGATCAGCTCCGACAGTTTCTCCTCACATTCCTCCCTGGTGTGGGCGTAGACATTCCGGGAGTGCTTTTTCCCATCCGGCCACACCGGGGAGTATCTGCCCTCCCAAAGATCTTCTTTGATCTGCTTGAGATAGCCTGTTCCCGGCCTGCGCCGTTCCGGCTGATATGGGGTGAACGGTTTCTGTTCAGCGGGTTCCTCCTGCCGTTTTTTGGGCACCTCAGCCTTGGCGATGCCCTGGTCGATGCTGACCGCCGCATTCTCCTGCATCTCATCGGTGATGTGAGTGTAGATGTTCAGGGTAGTCCTGGAGGAGATGTGCCCAATGATGGCGGACAGTGTTTTGATGTCCATGCCGTGTTCCAGGGAGATGGTGGCAAAGGTGTGCCGCAGATCGTGAAATCTGATTCTTTTGCACCCGGCGCGCTCCAGAATGACCTGGAGCCGTTTCCGCACATAGCCCGGATCGATGGGCTGCTCCGGCTTGATCCGGGATGGGAACATCAAGTCAGAGAAGATGCCTTTCCTGTACGCCAGCAGGAGTTCCACCATGGCGGGCGGCAGGATGATGGTCCGGAAGGCAGCCTTGGTCTTGGGCTCGCTGACGATCAGCTTTCCGCCCACCGGGTAGACCTGCTTGTTGATCCGCAGTTCCCCCGTCTTTTCATTCAGGTCCTCCCATCGGAGAGCCAGGATCTCACCCCGGCGCATGCCAGTAGTCAGCTCCAGCAGGAACAGTTCATACATTCCCTCCTCCTTGGCCTGAAGAAGGAACCGCTGGATCTCCTCCCCAGAGAGGATCTTCATCTCCTTTTGCTCCGGCGGCGGCAGCTTACAGCCCAGGATGGGGTTCTTTTTGATAAGGCCATCTTTGATGGCTCGTTCCAGGGACATCCGGATCACATGGTAGCAGCTGCGTACCGACCGCTCCGACATTCCCGGTCCCTTGGTGTCCCGATGGATCTTCCGGCCATTGGCTTTCATCTCGTTCAGGAACTTCTGACAATCGGCCTGGGTCAGCTTGTTCAATTGGATCTGCCCCAGCGCCGGGATAGCGTAGACATAGATCCACTCCTCGTATCCTTTCTGTGTGGTGGCCCGGATCGTTGGCTGGCAGTGGTTCTCATACCAATAGCCGATCCAGTCCCCAAAGCGCATATTGGGCTTGATCTTGAAGGGTTCCACTGTGCCGCAGCCATCATGAAGCTGCTTCAGCTTTTCCAGACACTCCGCCTTTGTTTTGGCCAGCACACTTTTGGTTTTGGCCTTTCCGTTTTCATCGTAGCCTACGATGTGCCGCCCCTCCCAGCGGCCGTCCTTCCGCAGTCGGACAGTGCCTTGACCATTCTTCCGTTTCCGTGCCATGTTTCTGCCCCCTACACCATGAATTCTTCCATGAACCCGCCCACGATCTCTGACGCCCTCCGGTGCATATCCCCGGTGACATGGGTATAGGTGTCCAGCGTGAAGGAGGTCTGAGTGTGGCCCAGAATCCCGGAGAGGGTCTTGGCGTCCACCCCGCTGGTGAGGGCATGGGTGGCGAAGGTGTGCCGCAGATCATGAAATCTCAGATCAGGGAGTCCGGCCTCGGCCAGCAGTCTTTTCATCCGATTATAGCCGCTGCTGGGCATAATCGGATCCTCCGGATGGAGTGGGTTGGGGAAGATCCATTGAGAGATCGCCGTTCGCTTTCGCTCCGTCAGGAGCTGTACCGTGCTGGGCGGTAACCTGATGATCCTTCGCCCCTTTCCGGTCTTGGTGTCACCTACATAGTAGCCGCCGCCCCGTTTCCTATGCAAGGTCCCGCGGATGGAGAGCGTCCCTTTCTTTTCATCGAAGTCGCTCCACATCAGCCCGCACAGTTCTCCTCGCCGCAGTCCTGTGGTGATCTCCAGATAGAAGAAGTCATGCCACTGCCGCTCCTGTTTGATGGCCTCCATGAATCGCTCCAGCTGTGCGTCATTGAGGATGGTCCTTACCGTAGACTCTTTCTTGGGGAGCGTCACATCCTTTGTGGGATTTTTTACAATGAGATGACGGTCCATCGCCACATCCAACGCCTGATGCAGCACGCCGTGGATCCTCCGCACCGTGGTACCCGCCAGAGGACCGCCGTCTGCTCCGCCCTCCTTTTTCAGCTTTCGATACAGCTTCTGGACATCTCCGGCAGTGACCTTGCGGATTTCCTTCCCGCCCAGATAGGGAACAATCTTGTCCCTGACATAAGCCCGGTAGCCTTCAAAGGTAGAGGGCCGCACGGAGGGCTCCGCACACTCTTTCAGCCAGACCTCCAGCCATTCGCCCAGAGTCATCCGGCAGTCCTCTGTCAGTTCGGCCCCATCATATTCTTCCATGCACCGATGCAGTTTTTCCAGCAGCTCCTTCTGTGTCCCAGCGGAGAGGTAGTGGAAGATGGGATCGCCGTTTTCCTTGTGGCCGATGACGATGCGCCCCTCCCAGCGGCCATCCTCCCGTTTTCGTACCATGCCGTCTCCGGACGGTCTTCGCTTTGCCATGTTCTTGCTCACCTCCAGGTATTTTTCTCTTTGATTTGTGATACAGTTTTTGCGCGATTTACCGGATGGATGGGAACCTGTGGGGCTCCGCCACCCACTGGAACAGTACTGCGCCGCAGCGGCGACAGATCAGACAGCGCATCCGGATGCCCAGGATGCCATGCTTCTTGAAGGTGACGATCCCCTCGCCGTGTTGCCAACCCATTCCCAGATCTTCACTGCCACAGTAGCGGCACTGGCGGATGGGCAGTTGGTTCGTGGTCATCCTTGTCCCTCCCTCCGTTTATCTCCGCGGAGCAGTTCCACCAGACTGCCATCGTCCTCATCCAGCGCTTCCAGGATCAGCCGAGTTCCCAGACGGAAGCCCAGGATGAAGTTCTCCAGAGCCAGCGTGCTTCCGATCTCGTTCTCCGCGTCGATGAGCCGTAGCAGCAGACTGTGGGCGTCGCCCTCCAGCAGTTTGGTCAGATGTTCTTCGCACTTGTGAGACTGCTCCATCGCTTTCATCAGAGAAGTGCCGGAACGGATCTGGCGGACGTATGGCGTGATGTTCCCGTAGTACAGGGCTTCCAGCGTCTCTCGCATGGTGTGTACCTCCTCTCCTTGTCAGCAACACAGTACCACAGAAACAGAAAATAGCCACAGCAAATGCGCAGAGTTATCAAATTGTTATCATTTGGCGGTCTTGGAGGATGGTATCAAAATGTGATACCATCCTCCAGCCATATCAATACCCCGTCATGCCACCCATGCCGCTCTGATTCAGTTCAGGATCTTCATGGTCGTCCGGCCTGTGTCCCATAGCGATCTTTTTTTCCCGAATCTTTTGTCGTAGCTTGCTGTCCACCTGCAGCCCTGTTCCAGACTGGGGCAGGGATCGTTCCTGAAAGATCCTGCTCATGTGGTGGAGCAGACGAGTGACGCTCAGAAACACATGGGGCGGCCTGCCGCTGTCCTGGCGTTGGAGAAGGGCTTGCGCATAGACATTGCCCTGTGCCGCAGATTTGCTTAACCAATCAGCGCCCAGCTCTTTGCCGTACTCCATACCCTGGCCCATGAGATACAGCTTGCCCAGCATGTACTGTGCGTACTGATTACCGGCCTGTGCTCCACGCTCAAACCACTTGGCCGCCGTGGTCAGGTTCCGTCCGATATTTTTCCCTCTGTAATATTCCTTGCCCAGCCGGTAGGCGGCGAAGTGGTTTCCACTTTCGGCGGACCGCTTCAGCCAACGGATACCATCCTCCACATCATGCACCTCGGGATCATCTGAGCGCAGGAGTTTTCCGAGAGCGTACTGCGCATAGGTGTGTCCCTGCTCCGCCGACTTTTGAAACCAGTACCGGGCATTCACCCAGTCCGGTGTCAGCAGAGGACCGTCCCGCCACAGCTTTCCCATGAGGTACTGCGCGTACTTGTCACCGCTTTTCGCCAGCTCGTTCATTTCATCGACGGCGTCACCGCGCTCCTCGAGTGTCAGGCTCTCGTCCCGGATCACATCCCGCAGAGTCTCGTACTCATAGGAAGCGGTTTGGAATTCCTCCGGTTCGCTCTCCTGCTCCACCCCCTTGTCCTCAAAGAACAAATTGCACTGCCGGATGTTTTCCGCTTCCCTGATGACTGCATTTTTGATGGAGCGGAATTCTTTCTGCTGTGACAACGGAACATGTTTCCGCTCTTTGTTGTTATAGTACCCATCCACCTTTCCTTGGAGGATCAGCCACTGGTCATAGCAGTCGTGTACGCTGGGGAGCCGCTCCATCTCATCCACGATCCGATCTACCAGTTTCTTTTGTACCTTTGGGAGATACCCATAGGACTTCTTGCCCTTGACCACTTTCAACTGCATCGCCAGTTCCAGCATGAGCCGTTCCGCCTCCGGGTGGTCGCAGATTCCCTCTTTCATCACCTGCACCAACTCCAGCATAACTTTCCGTGCTTCCTGCACCAGTTCATCTCTGCTGTTAGACTTCTGTTCGTAGAG
>OMGQ01001133.1_pt1 | contig 16854 bp, 13 predicted proteins | sample 1646071 | NCBI WGS metagenome assembly OMGQ01 (sample SAMN05578585, study PRJEB25193) | human gut metagenome | biome: Human Microbiome; feature: human-associated habitat; material: feces | host: Homo sapiens | place: USA:Birmingham
GGAGCTGTATGCCGGCAGAAACAAGCCGGTTTCGCTGATGGATATGGCGACGATCGGCACGAAATACCTCAAAAAGCACGGCATGGTCGATAACCTCGACGAGAGCGACGAGATCAACGCGTGCTCCATCGAGGTGCCGGTCGAGATCGACGGAAAAACCGAGCAGTGGCTCGTGCAGTTTAAGAATGAAACCCACAACCACCCGACGGAGATCGAGCCGTTCGGCGGCGCGGCGACGTGCCTCGGCGGCGCGATCCGCGACCCGCTTTCCGGCAGAGCCTACGTCTATCAGGCGATGCGCGTCACCGGCAGCGGCGACCCGACGGTGCCGTTTCAGGATACGCTCGAGGGAAAGCTGCCCTCGAGAAAGATCACGACGGGCGCGGCCGCGGGCTACTCGTCCTACGGCAACCAGATTGGCCTTGCGACCGGTCAGGTCACAGAGCTGTACGACCCCGGCTACGTCGCGAAGCGCATGGAGATCGGCGCGGTGATCGGCGCTTCCCCGAAGGCGAACGTCGTGCGCATGGAGCCGAAGCCCGGCGACATCATCGTGCTGCTCGGCGGCGCGACGGGCCGCGACGGCTGCGGCGGCGCGACCGGCTCATCCAAGGCGCACACGCTCGAATCCATCGAGGTCTGCGGCGCGGAGGTGCAGAAGGGCAACCCGCCCACCGAGCGCAAGATTCAGCGCCTGTTCCGCAACCCGGCGGTTTCCACGCTGATCAAGCGCTGCAACGATTTCGGCGCCGGCGGCGTCTGCGTTGCGATCGGCGAGCTCGCGCCGGGCCTTGAGATCGATCTCAACAAGGTCCCGAAGAAGTACGAGGGCCTCGACGGCACCGAGCTCGCGATCTCCGAATCACAGGAGCGCATGGCCGTCGTGCTCGACCCGAAGGATGTCGACGCGTTCCGCGCGGCCGCGCAGGAGGAGAACCTCGACGCGCAGGTTGTCGCGGTCGTCACGGCGGAGCCGCGGCTCAAGATGGAGTGGCGCGGCGACCGCGTGGTCGATCTCAGCCGCGCGTTCCTCGATACGAACGGCGTGACGCAGAACGCGGATGCGTTCATCGCGGCGCCGGATGAGACGAAAAATTACAGAAACGCCGTTCCGGCCTGCCTCGCCGGCAAGCCGCTCGACGAGGCGTTCTGCGAAAACCTTGCCCGCCTCGAGGTCTGCGGCCAGAAGGGGCTTTCCGAGCGCTTCGATGCTTCGATCGGCGCCGGCACGGTCCTGATGCCGTTCGCGGGCAAATACCAGCTCACGCCGGAGGACGCGATGGTCGCGAAGATCCCGCTGCTTTCGGGCGAAACCGACGACGCAACCGCGATGGCGTACGGCTACATCCCGGGCATCGCGCGCTTCTCGCCGTTCCACGGCGCGGCATACGCGGTGGTGGAGAGCCTTTCGAAGCTCGCCGCCGTCGGCGCGGACCCGATGCAGGCGCGCCTGACGTTTCAGGAGTATTTCGAGCGCCTGCACGACAAGCCGGAACGCTGGGGCAAGCCGGCCGCGGCGCTGCTCGGCGCGCTGACCGCGCAGCTCAACCTTGGCCTGCCGTCGATCGGCGGCAAGGACAGCATGTCCGGCTCGTTTGAGGACCTCGACGTGCCGCCGACGCTCGTCAGCTTCGCCGTCACGATGACAACGGCGAGCGGAACGGTTTCGGGCGCGTTCAAGTACGCGGGCAACAGCGCGGTGCTGCTGCCGATTCCGGAGGACGAGGAAACCGGCCTGCCGAACTGGGAGGCGCTCAAGGCGTTCTACGGCGACGTGCTCGCCCTGATCGAGGACGGCGCGATCGTTTCCGCGCACGTCGTCAAGGAGGGCGGCGCGGCCGCGGCCGTCGCGAAGATGGCGTTCGGCAACAAGATGGGCTTTGTGTTCAATACCGACGCCGAAGACCCGGCGCTGCTCTTCGCCCCGAAGGCCGGCGCGCTCGTCGTCGAGGTCGAGCAGGCGGCGCTCCGCGATGTGACGGAGAACCTGAACTGCGTCGTGCTCGGCATGATCAACGAATCGGGCAAGATTGAAATCGGCTGCAAGGCGCTCGGCGTGGACGACCTGATCGAGACGTGGAACGGCAAGCTCGAGAAAATTTTTGCGAATAAGGCGGAGACCGTCGCCGTAGAATATGACGTGCCGCTGCAGAACGAGAAGTACACCGGCTCCCCGGTCATCAAGACCGCGAAGCCGAAGGTGTTCATCCCGGTGTTCCCGGGCACGAACTGCGAGATCGACACAAAGCGCGCGTTTGAAAAGGCGGGCGCGGAGACCGAGATCCTCGTCGTGCAGAACCTCACGGCGAAGGACATCGAGTACACGATCGACCGCATGGAAAAGGCGATCCGCTCTTCACAGATCATCATGATCCCGGGCGGCTTCTCCGGCGGCGACGAGCCCGAGGGCTCGGGCAAATTCATCGCGACGACGTTCCGCAATCCGAAGATCGCGCAGGCGGTTACGGATCTGCTCGAATCGCGCGACGGCCTGATGCTCGGTATCTGCAACGGCTTCCAGGCGCTCATCAAGCTCGGCCTTGTCACCTACGGAAAGATTGTCGATCTCAAGGACAACGACCCGACGCTGACGTTCAACACGCTCGGCCGCCACGTCTCCCGCATGGTCTACACGCGCGTGACGAACACGAAGTCCCCGTGGCTCTCCGGTGTCAATGCCGGCGACGTGTTCGCGATCCCGGTCTCGCACGGCGAGGGCCGCTTCGTCGCGGACGACGCCGCGCTGAGGAGGCTGATCGAAAACGGCCAGATCGCGACGCAGTACACGACGCCGTGCGGCAAGGTCAGCGGCGACATCACGTGGAACCCGAACGGCTCGGTCTGCGGCATCGAGGGCATCACAAGTCCGGACGGCCGTGTGTTCGGCAAAATGGGCCACAGCGAGCGCAAGGGCGACAACCTGTACTTCAACGTGCCGGGCGAGAAGGACCAGCAGATCTTCGAGAGCGGCGTGCGCTACTTCAAGTAAAGAATCATTGCAATACCGGCTTGCGCGGGCGCTTCTGTCCGCGCAAGCCTTATGAATAAGGACGATTTGCTTATGGATATTATGCAGAAAAGAACGTGGGCGGAGATCGACCTCGACGCCGCGGCGCACAACCTCGCGGAGATCCGCCGGCGCATCGGCGAAAAGACGATGCTGTGCTGTGTCATCAAGGCGGATGCCTACGGCCACGGCGCGGTGCGCCTCGCGCGCGAATACGAGGCGCTCGGCGCGGATTGGCTCGCCGTCTCGAACATTGAGGAGGCGCTCCAGCTCCGCCGCGCGGGCGTTTCTCTGCCGCTGCTCGTGCTCGGCTACACGCCGCCGGAGGCCGCAGGGCAGCTTTCGGAGAACAACGTCTCGCAGTGCGCGTATTCCACGGCGTACTGTGCGGCGCTCTCCGAAAGCGCGGTGAAAAGCGGCGTTTCGGTCAAAATCCACGTCAAGGTGGATACCGGCATGAGCCGCCTCGGCTTTTACTTTCAGGATGCCGCGCGCGACGCGGCGGCGGTCGGGGAGATCGCCGCGGCCTGCCGCCTGCCCGGCCTCGTGCCGGAGGGCATCTTCACGCACTTCGCGGTGGCGGATGGCGGCGAGGCGGGCGAGGCGTTTACCGCGCGGCAGCTCGATTGCTTTGCGCAGCTCGTCGAATCGCTTGCGGGAGCGGGCGTCACGTTCCCGATTTGCCACTGCGCGAACAGCGGCGCGACGCTCGATTACCCCGAGAGCCACATGGATATGGTGCGCGCCGGCGTGATCCTCTACGGTCTCGAGCCCTCGGCGGATGTGCTGCACCCCGGCGATTTCCGCCCGGTGCTGCGCCTTCGTTCTGTGATCTCGCACGTCAAGGCGGTCGAGCCCGGCTCGGACATCAGTTACGGCCGGACGTACACGGCGCCGTCGCGCGTGCGCGTGGCGACGATCCCGATCGGCTATGCGGACGGCTACTCCCGCCAGCTTTCGAACCGCGGCAGCGTCCTCGTGCACGGCGTGCGCTGCCCGATCCTCGGCAAGGTCTGCATGGACCAGTGCATGATCGACGTGACCGCGGTGCCTGCGGCGCAGGTCGGTGATGTCGTGACGCTGATCGGCCGCGACGGTGACGAGGAGATCCGCGTTGACGAGCTTGCGGGCCTGCTGGATACGATCCATTACGAGATTGTCTGCGGTATCTCGAAGCGTGTGACGCGCGTTTACACGAAGAACGGGCGCGAGGACAGCGTGTTCGACTGCATCCTCGATCTGCCCAGAAGCGGATCGGAAAGGACGGGCTGAAAGTGGAGGATGCAATTTTGCTCCGTGCGGCAGAGCCGGAGGATGCGGCCGCGCTGCTCGCGATTTATGCGCCGTATGTGACGGATACGGCCGTCACCTTTGAATACGAGGTGCCGGGTGAGGACGAGTTTGCGGAGCGGATCCGCAGCACGCTGCGCATGCACCCGTATCTCGTCGCGGCGCGCGGGGGAGAGCTTCTCGGCTACGCGTACGCGGGCGCGTTCAAGACGCGGGCGGCGTACGCGTGGGGCGCCGAAACCTCGATCTACGTCCGCCGCGACCAAAAGCGCACGGGCGTCGGCGGCAGGCTGTACGCGGCGCTTGAGGAGATTCTCCGGATGCAGAATGTTTTGAACCTGAACGCCTGCATCGCGGTGCCGCGGGAGCCGGACGAGTATTTGACGCGCGACAGCATCGCGTTCCACGCGCATTTGGGGTACCGGTTCGTCGGCGAATTTTACGATTGCGGCTACAAATTCGGCCGGTGGTACAATATGGCGTGGATGGAAAAGCACATCGGCGCGCATGCGGCGGACGCCGCGCCGGTGCTGCCGTTCAGTGCGGTGCGTGAAAGGGCGGCGGAGCGCCTTGGCATCCGGCTTTAAAGCGAATAATTTTAAAAGCGCGCGGATTTTGGTGGAAATCCGCGCGCTTTTGCGCTATAATGCAGGTATCGAATTTTTTGAGACGGAGGAAAACAAATGGAAAAGCTCTTGCGGCTTCGCGATGAAATGCGGGAGGATCTGCTTCGCGGCTCGATCTTTCCGTTCTGGAAGAAATACACGGTAGACGAGGAAAACGGCGGCTTTTACGGCGCGGTGACGAAAGATTTCACGGTGCAGAAGGAGGCGCCGAAAAGCCTTGTGCTGAACGCCCGCCTGCTCTGGACCTTTGCGGGTGCGTACCGTATCTTCGGCGACCCCGCCTATAAGGCGCTCGCAGACCGCGCGTTCGGCTATATCCGGTCGCATTTCTGGGATGCGGAAAACGGCGGCTACTGGATGCTGAACGCAGACGGCACTGTGTGCGACGACACGAAGATGACGTACGGACAGGGTTTTCTGCTCTACGCCTTTTCGGAATACGCGCGCGCGACCGGCAGCGCCGAGGCGCGGGCATACGCCGATAAGGCCTACGGCTATCTCGAGCGCGAATGCCGTGAGGGCAAGTATTATCTGGAAACCGCGCGCGGCACGGGCAGCGGCAACGGCGCGATCACCGAGGCCGGCAATCTCTCGATGAACACGCACATCCACATTTTGGAGCCGATGACCTGCTATTTCCGCATCCGGCACGACCGGTGCGTCGAAGAAAGCCTTGTCAATCTGATCGAGGTCACGGCGCGGGAAATCTACGACGCGGAGCACCGCCATTTCGTCATGTTCTTCGACGAAAAGATGCACCCGCTGCCGGGCGAGATCTCGTTCGGCCACGACATCGAGGGATCATGGCTGCTGACCGAGGCGGCCGAGGTGCTCGAGGCGCATGCGGCCGACAAGGCGCGCGCAAAAGCACTCGTGGAGGAGGCGAAGCGCGTCGCCGTCCGCATGGTGGATTTCACGCTTTCGCGCGGCCTCGATGCGGACGGCGGCCTGTTCGACGAGGGCCATGAGGCGGGCGGCATCGCCGTGCCGAACAAGGTCTGGTGGGCGCAGGCCGAGGCGGTCGTCGGCTGCGTCAATGCGTGGCAGATCACCGGCGACGAAAAGTACCTCGACACGGCGTGGAAGGTCTGGACATATATCAAGGCGCAGGTCATCAACGGCCCGGCCGGCGAGTGGCTCGCGAGCGGCAGAAATTCGCCGGACGAGGAAAACTCGCACCTGCTCTGCGGCCCGTGGAAGTGCCCCTACCATAACGCCCGCGCCGCGTTCGAAATCTGCGAGCGTGTGCAGTAAGTGAAAAGGATTTTGCGTCCAGCCGGCGGCCGAAGCCGGGGGAAGCAGATGCGTTCCGTCTGCTGCGCAGAAAGTTGAATAGCATTGATAGCAAAAAAGCTCTGCCGGTTATGCCGACGGAGCTTTTTGCTCTAACCAGCTTTCGTCAATGAGCCGGAAGCTGGCTGACTATGAAAGGTGTTTTAGAACCATTGCTGAATAATTGTCGTATTGCCGAAAGCCGTATCGCGCATAAAAGGGGAGCGTCTTAGGGTCGGACGGCATAATTTTGACGTAAAGGAGATTTTCGAAATACCTCAAAACTCTTTTCATCAATTCATCGCCGATGTGATGCCCCTGATATGCCGGATCTACTAGGAGATAATGCAAAAAGGCAACCGTTTCCCCGTCGGAAAGCGCCCGTATAAGCCCAACCAGCTTATTTCCATCCCACGCAGAAATCACATGTGTAGAATTTAGCATTGCCCGAACAAGTTTGTCGGGGTAATTCCCCGATTCCCATTTTACAGACAAAAACAGCCTTTGCAGTTCCTGCTCTGTGAATTCTTTAGTGTTTCTGTACTCGATTTCCATGATTTTCTCCTAAAAAGCCGCGCCCGGACTTTTCACATATTTGGGATGCCATTTGCTCACAGCTCAAAATTGGGCGGCGCAACCAGCATCTCCGCCTCGGAGACGGGCTCGAGCGCCGCGAGTGCGGGGTGGTTTGTCAGCGTCTTTAGGATGCGCCAGCCAAGAAGACTTTCCTGCAGGTTTTCCTCGGTCGGGCGGAAGCCGAAATCCATGTAGAGCCGTGCGGCGACCCACGTGGTCGTCTGCGTGGAGACGAAAATCTCGCCGTAGCCGAGCGCCCGCAAGCGGCGCAGCGTGTGGGCGATCAGCGGGCGGGCAAGCCCTTTGCCCTGCATGTCGCGCCGCACGGAGACCCAGTGCAGCCAGCCGTCGCCGTCCGGCGCCTCGGGGTCGAAAAATGCCGTGGCGGTCGCGACCTTCTCGCCGTTTGGTGATTCGATGAACTGCATCCGCCCGGGCAGGCGGTCGGTGTAGCGCGCGTAGTAGCGTTCCCACGCCTCAAGCCCCTGCTCATAACGGTCGAATTCCTTGGCGGACTGCTCGATCGCGATCCACGTGTCGCGGTCGCCGTCCGCATAGGTTGTGAACGAGAAGCCCTCGGGCAGCGGGTATGCGGGGATTTCCGCCTCGGCCGGCAGCCGCAGCACGAGGTGGTAGTATTTCAGTCGCTTGTCGAGATTATCCAGCGTCAGGGTGTCGCGTCCTTTCGCGGCGGCGCGCGTCATGTATCGCGGCCGCAGCACTTCTTGTATTTTTTGCCGCTGCCGCAGGGGCAGGGATCATTACGGCCGGGTTTCTTGCCGTTTTTCACCGGCTGCTTTTTTGCGGGTGTATCCGAGGCGGTCGTGCCGGTTTCCTTGGCCACGGCCTCGCGCTTCGGCGCCTCCTTCGTCTTGAGCCGCACGGTGAGGATCATGCGCGCGGTATCCTCGCGGATCGCGGCAATCATCGCGTCGAACATATCGAAGCCCTCGCTGCGGTACTCGACGACCGGGTCGTGCTGGCCGTAGGCGCGCAGGCGGATGCCCTTCTGCAGCTCGTCCATCGCGTCGATGTGGTCCATCCACTGCGTGTCGACGTTCTTGAGCAGCACCATGCGCTCCACCTCGCGCATGATCGGTTCGGTGAATTCCTTTTCGCGCAGCTCGTAGAGCTTCTGCGCGCGCTCCTTGAGGAACGCGGTCACGTCGGCCGGGTCGAGGTTCTCGAGGCCCTCGGCGTCGTAGTGCAGCTCGTCGGGCGTGACCATCCAGCCGAGGTAGTGGTCGCGCAGGCCGTGCAGATCCCAGTCGTCGTGCGGCGTGTCGGCGGGCAGAAAGCGCGTGACGTTCGACTCAATGGCCTGCTCGATCATCGACCAGATCTGCGGCTTCACATTGTCGCCGTCCAGCACGCGGTCGCGCTGCTCGTAGATGATTTCGCGCTGGCGGTTCATCACATCGTCGTATTGCAGGACGTTTTTGCGGATCGCAAAGTTGCGGCTTTCCACCTTTTTCTGCGCGTTTTCGATCGTGTTCGAGAGGATCGAAGCCTCGATCGGCGTGTTTTCATCGACGTTCAGGCGCTCCATCATCGTCTGCAAACGGTCGCCGCCGAAGAGGCGCATCAGGTCGTCCTCCAGCGAGATGTAGAAGCGGCTCTTGCCGGGGTCGCCCTGGCGGCCGGCGCGGCCGCGGAGCTGGTTGTCGATGCGGCGGGATTCGTGGCGCTCGGTGCCGATGATGTACAGGCCGCCGAGCCCGCGCACCGCCTCGGCCTCCGGCGCGATCTCCGCCTTGTACTTTTTGTTGAGCTCCGCAAAGGTCTTGCGGGCTTCGAGAATCTCCTCGTTGTCGGTGTAGCCGTAGGCCGAGGCCTCGCCGATCAGCTCTTCGGGCACCTGCATGCGGCGCATTTCGGCGCGCGCCATGAATTCGGCGTTGCCGCCGAGCAGGATATCCGTGCCGCGGCCGGCCATGTTCGTCGCGATCGTGACGGCGCCCTTGCGGCCCGCCTGCGCGACGATCTCGGCCTCCTTCTCGTGGTACTTCGCGTTGAGCACCTCGTGCTTGACGCCGCGGCGCTTGAGCATCGCGCTCAGCTCCTCGGATTTTTCGATCGTGATCGTGCCGACCAGTACTGGCTGGCCCTTCTTGTGGTGCTCGATGATGTCCTCGATGACGGCGTTGAACTTGCCTTTTTCGGTTTTGTAGACGACGTCGGCGCAGTCCTCGCGGATCATCGGCTTGTTCGTCGGGATCTCGACGACGTCGAGCTTGTAGATCTCGCTGAACTCGGCCTCCTCGGTCATCGCGGTGCCGGTCATGCCGGAGAGCTTGTTGTAGAGGCGGAAGAAGTTCTGGAAGGTGATCGTCGCGAGCGTCTTGCTCTCGCGGGCGATGTTCACGTTTTCCTTCGCCTCGATCGCCTGGTGCAGGCCCTCGTTGTAGCGGCGGCCGTACATGAGGCGGCCGGTGAATTCATCGACGATGATGACCTCGCCCTCGCGCACGACGTAGTCGATGTCGCGCTTCATGATGCCGTGTGCCTTGATCGCCTGATTGATGTGGTGCTGAATCGTGATGTTGTCGGGGTCCGTGAGGTTCTCGACGCCGAAATACTGCTCGGCCTTTTTCACGCCGCGCTTTGTGAGCGTGCAGGTTTTCTGCTTTTCGTTCACGATGTAGTCGTAGTCCTCGTAGAGCGCGTCGTTGTCCTCCTTCTCGTCGGTCTCGGCGACGCGCACCGGGCGCAGCGTTTTGGCGAAGCGGTCGGCCATGCCGTACAGCTCCGTCGATTTTTCGCCCTGTCCGGAGATGATCAGCGGGGTGCGGGCCTCGTCGATGAGGATGGAGTCCACCTCGTCCACGATGGCGTAATTGTGGCCGCGCTGCACCTTGCGTTCCTTATAGGTGACCATGTTGTCGCGCAGGTAGTCGAAGCCCAGCTCGTTGTTTGTCGCGTAGGTGATGTCGCAGGCATACGCCTGCTTCTTTTCCTCGGCGCCCATGCCGGGGATCGCGAGGCCGACCGTCAGCCCCATGTAATTGAACACGCGGGCCATCATCTCGCCCTGATATTTCGCGAGGTAGTCGTTGACCGTGACGATGTGCACGCCTTTGCCGGTCAGCGCGTTGAGGTAGGCCGGCAGCGCAGCGGTGAAGGTTTTGCCCTCGCCGGTTTTCATCTCGGCGATGCGGCCCTGGTGCAGGATGATGCCGCCGATGATCTGCACCGGGAACGGCTTGATCGAGAGCACGCGCCACATGGCCTCGCGGCAGGCGGCGAACGCCTCGGGCAGAATGTCGTCGAGCGAGGAGCCGAGCGAGAGACGCTCCTTGAGCGCGGCGGTCTGGCCCTTGAGCTCGTCGTCCGACATCTTCGTGTATTTGTCGTCGAGCGCGAGCACGGCTTCCTTGAGCGGCTCGATGCGCTTGAGCTCCTTTTTGCTGTAGCTGCCGAACAGCTTTGTAAGTATATTCATATTTTTAAAACACTGTCCTTTCCTCGAGGTGTGCGTTTTACGTCCGTCGGCGCCCGGTATATGCCCGGGCACGCATACATCTCAGTATAGCACGCGAAGCAGGGAAAAAGCAAGAATTCATGCGAATATTCATAAAAACTTCATGCAGGCGCCGTTTGCACTTGATTTTCCGGCCGCTGTGTGGTATGATAGGAATCACTTTATCGAGTATAAGTGCTAAAGCGGTGAAGCTGAATGTGCGGAAGGGGTATGGAAAATGGATAAGCTGACAGTGATCTGGGTCGTGATCGGCGTGTATGCGGTAATGATGCTTGCAGTCGGTATTCTGCAATCGAGGAAAAACGCGGGCGGCATGGAGTCGTTCACGGTCGGCGGGCGCAGCGCAGGGGCGTGGATCTCCGCGCTCAGCTACGGCACCGCGTATTTTTCCGCGGTCATGTTCATCGGCTATTCGGGCGGCTCCGGGTGGAGCTTCGGCCTGTGGAGCGTGCTCGTCGGCGTGGGCAACGCGGTGTTCGGCACGCTGCTCGCTTGGCTCGTGCTCGCGGAAAGGACGCGCGTGCTCACGCGGCGCTGGCAGATCAAGTCGATGCCGCAGCTCTTTGAAATGCGCTTCAAAAGCCCGGGCATGCGGCTTTTCTCGTGCATCGTCATCTTCGTGTTTTTGATCCCGTACTCCGCCTCGGTCTATAAGGGGCTGACGAGCGTGTGCTCCGTGATTCTCGGCGTGGACGAGCAGATCTGCATGATTATCATCGCGATCGCCTCGGCCGTCGGTTTGATTCTCGGCGGCTATATGGCGACGCTGAAGGCGGATTTCGTGCAGGGCTTTTTTATGATGGTCGGCGTTGCGGCGCTGATCGTGCTCGTCGTTCTGTCCCCGCAGGTCGGCGGCCTCGCGGCGGGTCTTTCGAATATGGCGGACTACATGGCGGCGCACGAAATGCTGCCGCTTGAGCCGGACGCAGCGGTGTCGCTCATCGCGACGATTCTGATGACGAGCTTCGGCACATGGGGCCTGCCGCAGATGATCCACAAGTATTACGGCATCCGTGACCGTCGGGAGGTGAAGCGCGGCATCGTGATCTCCACCTTTTTCGCGCTGCTCGTCGCGGGCGGCGGCTATTTCATCGGCTCGCTCTCACACCTCTTTTTCGGCGAGGCGATGCCCGCGGGCGGCAAGGACTACATCGTGCCGCTGATGCTCGACCGCGCGGGCCTGCCGAATATCCTGATCGGCGTGATCCTCGTGCTGCTGATCTCCGCATCGGTTTCGACGCTCTCGAGCATCACGCTGACCGCGTGCTCCACGGTTTCGATGGACCTCGTGAAGAAATCCGTTGCGAAAAATATGCGCGACGAAAACGTGACGGCGCTGACGCGCGTGCTCTGCCTGCTGTTCGTCGTCATGAGCTACCTGATCGCAAATTACCCGACGCCGATCCTCGAGATGATGTCGTATTCGTGGGGCATCATATCCGGTGCCTTCCTCGCGCCGTATCTGCTGTCGCTCTACTGGAAGGGCATCAACCGCGCGGGCGCGTGGGCCGGCATGCTCGGCGGCTTTTTAACCGCCTTCATCCCTGCGGCGGCCTCTGGCTTCACGACGCCGAACGGCCCGCTCTACGCCTGCCTTGCGATGGCGCTCTCGTTCCTGCTGTGCTTTGCGGTGAGCAAAATAGCCGCCGCGATGCAGCTCGCCGCTGCCGCGCGCAACGACGCGTTCTACGCGCCGCAGGAGGCCGAGGAGGAATGAATCCGGGGCGCAGCCGCGCTGAAAAACAAAGAAAGAGAGCCTTAAAGGCTCTCTTTTTGCGTGTGCGGGGAGTCAGCTCACCTTTTCGAGGTCGTGCCGCAGCCGCTCGATGATGCGCTTTTCGAGGCGCGAAATGTACGACTGCGAGATGCCGAGCACGTCGGCGACCTCCTTCTGCGTGTGCTCGCGCCGGTGGTTCAGGCCGAAGCGCAGTTCCATGATCTGCTTTTCGCGCGGTTGCAGGCGGTCCACCGCCTCGAGCAGCACCTGTTTTTCGGCCTCCTGCTCGATATCGCGGTTCACGGTGTCGGGGTCGCTGCCGAGCAGGTCGGAGAGCAGAAGCTCGTTGCCGTCCCAGTCCACATTCAGTGGGTCGTCGAGCGAGATCTCGTTTTTTAGCTGCGCGCTCTTGCGCAGGTACATCAAAATCTCGTTTTCGATGCAGCGCGAGGCGTAGGTCGCGAGCTTGATGTTTCGCTCCACGCTGAACGTGTTCACGGCCTTGATCAGCCCGATTGTGCCGATCGAGATCAGGTCCTCCACGTTCGCGCCGGGAGACTCGAACTTCTTCGCGATGTAGACGACGAGACGCAGGTTGTGCGTGATCAGCGGGTCGCGCGCGCCGGGTTTGCCCGCGCGGATGTCCTCGAAAACACGGCGCTCCTCCTCGCGCGTCAGCGGCGGGGGCAGCGTTTCGGGGCCGTTTATGTAGTGGCACGCTTCCGGTGACTGCTTGAGCAGCAGCCGGGCAAAGCAGAGCTGTACGGTTTGCAGAAGCCTTTTGATCCGGTTCATGTGGTGTCCTCTCTTTCCCTTGGGGAAGCGGCGCGCTTCCCGGCGTTTACGGTGCTGAGCGAAGCCCCGACCAGCGCGTTGAAGCTGCCGGCGGAGAGCGGCCGGTCGGAAACGGCGACCCAGCACGAGACGGGTTCGCCGCCGAGCACGGCGCGCTCGGGCCGGAATGCGGGCAGAAGGCCGTCCGCTCCGAGCGACGAATATGGGACCAGCCGCAGTCCCTCGGGCGGCGCTGTTGCAGGGTTGCCGAAATCGGGCGGCAGGAGCGCGGCGACCGCGGCGCGCTCGGCGACGATGACCGGCAGGCCCGAAAACGGCTCGCGCAGCGTGAGGCCGGTATCAACCTTTGCGGAAAGCGACGCCTCTTTTCCACAGAAGGAGACCGTGACGGTTGAAAAAAGCACGTCCGGCTCCCGCTTCTGGAAAAGCCGGTCGAAAAGGTACAGCACGCCGTAGGCGGCGCAGGTCAGCGCGATCAGGAGCAGGGCGGAGATATCGAAGTACACGGCGCCGTTTGCGAGCAGAATGCCGTGAAACGGCAGAAGGCTCAGAAGCCCTGAGAGCGCCGCGCCGAAGAGCAGAAGCAGAAAGGCGGCTTTGAGGAGCGTTGCCGGCGGCTTCGGCGCGAAGGCCGCCGCCGCGAGCGCAAGCGCCTGCGCGAGACCGAGCAGCAGAAGCGGGAAGCCGCCGATGTGCGGCAGAAGCGCCGAAAGCCCGAAAAGCCCGCCGAGTGCCGCCGCGAGCAGCAGGCGCCATGTTTTGATTGGCAGCCGCAGGAAGCGCCGCACGGCGGCAAGCAGCATCGCATCGATGTACAGATTTACAATAAACAGAATGTCCGCGTAGACGGTCACACAGAGGCCTCCCTTCGCATACAGTATACGGGTGGGACAAATTTCCTTTGTGTCGTTTTCTGGCGCACAAAAAAATTTTGATTTAAGTCTTGACTTTTCGGGCGTTTTGCAATAAAATACAAACAAGTTCATAACATAAACCTATGAAGCGGAGATCAAGTCGGGTATGAAGCGCCCACAGAGAGCAGGCGGCGGTGAGAGTCCTGCGGAAATGCTGACCGATAAATGGACCGCAGAGGGCAAGGCGAAAGGCGACGAGTAGCTGCGACGCGTGCCGGCGTTACTGGCAGAAAATGTGTTGGCATTTTTGTTAGAGCGGGCGCTCCGGCGTCAAGTAAGGTGGTACCGCAGAAAATTTTCTGTCCTTATATGTGCAGTGATGCATATATAAGGCTTTTTTTATTTTCCGGGATTCCGCTTTGCACGCTCCAAGTGGGGATTATGAACACCCCGGCCAACGAAACAATTTTAAATGTGCCGTTGGCACGAAAGGGGTTTCGAATCATGGAAAACAGAACAGCGGAAAAAAGAGTCGTCAAATCGGAAAGCGGCAGCGCGGCGGAGATCCGCAGCCTGATTCTCACGGCCGTTTTGCTTGCGGCCGGTGCGGTGCTCAAGTTCTTTGCGGGCTCCGTCATCAACATCGGCGGCATGAAGCCGAATTTCATCATCGCGATGTACTGCCTCGCGATTCTGCTCATCCGGCCGACACTGGCGCGCGCGGCGGTCATCGGCGTGCTGGCCGGCGCGGTGTGCCAGTTCTTTCCGGGCACGCCGTACATCAACTTTATCTCGGAGATCATGGGCGCGCTCGTGATGGCGTTTTTGATCCGCATCCCGATGCAGCGCAACATCTCCTCGGTCGTCTCCACCTTCCTCGCAACGCTCGTTTCGGGCGGCCTGTACACGGTGAGCCTGTTCGCGTTTACCGGCGCCGCGGCCGAAACACTCGCGGCGTATGTGCCGATCGTCCTGTGCACGGCGCTGATTAACTGCGTGATCGTCGGCGTGCTGTACGTGCCGGCGCGCGCGGCGCTCAAGGCGTAAGCGGGAGGCGCGGCATGATTGAGATTCGCGGGCTTTCGTTCCGCTATGCGGGCGAAAGCCGAGACGCGCTGCACAACATCGACATGACGGTGGCGGACGGCGATTTCATCGGCGTGACCGGGCCGAGCGGCGCGGGCAAAACGACGCTGACGCAGGCGCTGAGCGGCCTTGTGCCGCACCGCCGGGCGGGCGACTTCTTCGGCAGCGTCACCGTGAACGGCGTCGATACCGTGGACAGCAGCCTGACCGCGCTCGCGCTGCACGTGGGCAGCGTGTTTCAGGACATCGACAGCCAGATGGTCGCGGGCCAGGTGGAGGACGAGATCCTCTTCGGCCTCGAAAACTTCGGCGTCGACCGGGCAGAGATCCCGCGCCGCATCGACGAAGCGCTCGGCGACGTCGGCATCGCGCCGCTGCGGCACCGGGCGATCGATTCGCTCTCCGGCGGGCAGAAGCAGAAGGTCGCCGTCGCGGCGATCCTCGCGCTCCGGCCGAAGATCCTCGTGCTCGACGAGCCGACCGGCGAGTTGGACCCCGGCGCCTCCGAGCAGATCTTCCGTCTGCTGCGGCGGATGAACGAGCAGCACGGCATGACGGTGATCGTCGTCGAGCAGAAGATCATGCTGCTTTCGGCGTATGCGAAGAAGCTCGCGGTGCTGAACGGCGGGCGGCTCGAGCTGTTCGGCCCGGTGCGCGAGGTGCTGCGGCACAGCGCGCGGCTCGAAGCTATCGGCGTGCACTGTCCGCGTGTCGCGACGCTTTCAAACCGCCTCGCCGATCTGACAGGCGGCGCGCTTGCCGCCGACCTCGACGAAGCCGAAGCGCTTGTAAGGGGGCTGGTGGTATGATCCAATTCGAAAACGTTTCTCTGTCCTACGGCGGGGCGGCCGCGGTGCGGGACTTGAGTTTTACGGTCGGGCGCGGGGAATTCGTCGCGCTGGTCGGCGCGAACGGCGCCGGCAAGACGACGGTCTCGAAGCTTATGAACGGCCTTCTGAAGCCGACGGCGGGCCGGGTGCTCGTGGACGGCGTGCCGACGACGTCGCTGCGCACGAGCGCGCTCGCGAAGAAGATCGGCTTTCTGTTTCAGAATCCGGACCGCCAGCTCTGCAAGCCGACCATCCGGGAGGAAATCCGGTTCGGCCTTGCGCTGACCGGCGCAAAAGACGCGGCGCAGCGCACCGAAGCGGTGCTCGAAGCGTTCGGGCTGGACGGGGACCGCGACCCGTTTTCGGCGAGCCGCGGCGAGCGGCAGCGCGTCGCGCTCGCGTCGCTGATCGCGGTCGAGCCCGAGGTGCTGATCCTCGACGAGCCGACGACCGGCCTCGACTACCGCGAGTGCATGGCGATGATGGCGCGCGTGCAGGCGCTCAACGCGGCGGGCACAACGGTCGTCATGGTCTGCCACGATATGGAGCTCGTGCTCGATTTTGCGCATCGCGTGCTCGTTTTGCGGGACGGCGCGCTGCTGCTCGACGGTGAAACACGCGCCGTGTTCCGGAATGAAGCGGTGCTCCGGCAGGCATCCGTCCTGCCGCCGCAGATCACACAGCTCTCGCTGCGGCTTGCGGACTGCCTGCCGCCGGCGGACACTGTGGAGGAGATGGAGGCCGCAGTCCGCGCGGCGCGGAAAAAGGGGGTGTCGGCATGAAGGGCTTTCTCGATTACAAGCCGGGCGATTCGGTGCTGCACCGGCTCGACCCGCTGACGAAGATCTTTCTCTCGGTCTGCATCTGCGCCGCGTGCTTTCTCGGGGAAAACCCCGCGTTTCTCGTGTTCCTGATCGGCTGCGACCTGCTGCTCGGCGCGCTCGGCGGCGTGTTCGACCGCGCGGCGGGCATGCTGAAGGGGCTTCTGAAAATCTCGGTTTTCCTGTTCGTTCTGCAACTCCTGTTCGTGCGCACGGGCACGCCGCTCCTTTCGCTGCCGCCGCTCCTCGTGACCGACCGCGGAGTGATGACCGGCCTGCGCCTCGTCCTTAGGCTGATCGGCGCGACGATGCCGCTCGCGCTGCTGCTCTCGGTGACGCAGATGAGCGACCTCTCCGGCGTGCTGGTGCAGCGCCTGCACGTGCCGTACAAATACGCTTTCACGCTGACGACCGCCATCCGCTTCATCCCGGTCTTTGCGGATTCGCTCTCCGGCATCATGGAGGCGCAGACCGCGCGCGGCGTCGCGTTCGACACGAA
>OMGQ01001134.1_pt1 | contig 16850 bp, 14 predicted proteins | sample 1646071 | NCBI WGS metagenome assembly OMGQ01 (sample SAMN05578585, study PRJEB25193) | human gut metagenome | biome: Human Microbiome; feature: human-associated habitat; material: feces | host: Homo sapiens | place: USA:Birmingham
AATTAGAAGAAGCCGATGAACTGTGTCATGGTAATTGGATAGAAATCCAGCATCTGTGATAGATGTGAAATGAAAGTTGTTTAGATAAAATTTTGGGAAACATAAATACTTAATCAATTATAATATCTTTACAATGCTTTAGAAGAATTATTTATATAGGGGATAAGATTTATGAAACTACTTAAGTTGGTTATTGTTGATGACGAACCCATTTTATTAGAAGGATTACTGAAAACCTATGACTGGGTAGGAATGGGGTTTGAAGTTGTAGGTAGCGCCAAAGATGGAAATCAGGCTATTCAGGTAATAAAAGATAAAAAACCTAATGTGGTTTTGACCGATATTAGAATGAAAAAAGTTTCTGGACTTCAGGTCATGGAAGAAATTGAAAAGGAAAAAATAAATTGTCTTTTTGTTGTGCTCAGTGCATACCGAGATTTTGAATATGCAAAACAAGCCTGTGATCTTGGGGCATTTGCCTATTTACTGAAACCTATTAATGATGACGAATTAAGACAAACTATGTGCGAAGCATATGAATTTTGTATGGGACGGATCCAGAATGAAGAAAAGATTGAAAGATGGGAAGATTTGATCGTTAAGGACAAAGATACATTTCTAAAGGTGATACTTCAAAAATATGTAAAAAACAAACTTTCGATTGAAAAAGTGGAAAAAGTATTTCAAACGTTAGATACAACTTTAGAGAGGAATGATAAGTTCATTACAGCTTATATTGATGTTGACTTTTCATATAAGATCACAAATTCACTTGATTATGAGGCGACAAAATTTGCAATGATCCAACTATTGGAAAAATATATCGGAGAATCTTTTTTTTACTGGGTATTTGAAAGTGAAGAGGATGCCAGTGTATTTATTATAAAGGCGGTAAATGGCGAATCTGTCATCACGCTAAAACAGCTATTTAAAATGGTAAAAGAAAAAGATTATCCGGTCGTTGCGGCAATATCGAAACCATATAAGGGAATAGAAGGCATTAAAAAAAGTTACAATGAAGCGGCAAAATTATTTGAGCTGGCATGTATGTCGGGAGCTAGTGCATTTACAATGCCGGAAGAGTTGGCGGAAGACGTTGAAAAAGCACACTCTGAGGATTGTGAAACCATGATTCTTAATGCAATCAGAAGAAATGATGTTAAGGAATTGAAAGAAGGATTTATTCATTTAATTTATGGCCTTCCGGAAGAGGAAGAGCGACAGATATACGATATACACAGGATTATGCTGAAAACAGAGTCGATGTTAAGGAATTCGTACGGGATCACGAAAGAACTACTGAATCAGTATCAAAAATATTATTCAAATATTCAAAAACTGACAGCCAGTAAATCGATTGATGTATGCTACAAAATTTTGTGCAATGTGATCGAGAAGAGGAAGGAAAAAGGATGTGGTAATGAAACAAAGTTTTTCAAAGAATATATGTCAGAAGCTGTTGCATATATAGAGGAGCATTTGAATGAAGAAGACCTGTCAATCGTGTCAGTAGCTAATCATGTATATTTAAATTCTGTATATTTTGGGCGTATATTTAAAAACACATTTCATCTGACATTTAAGAAGTATTTGATGGAACGAAGAATGGAGAGGGCAAAAAGACTACTGGAAGAAGGGAAAGTTAGCATAGGGGCTATATGTGAACAAGTTGGTATTGGAAATTCCTCGTATTTTTCTCATTTGTTTAAAGATTATACCGGAAAACTTCCCAGCGAATATAAAAAGGAACATGACCTATGAAAATACAGAGGATATCAGGCATACAGAAGAAATATTTGCTTAATACAGTGCTGCTGCTTGCGTTAGCATTGTTATTATCCAGTGTGGGCGTGTGGCTTTATGTGCGAAAAAACATGTCAAATGTGGTTCTGGATAAATATGAGTTCATGACAGAAAAAATGGGTATTGCCCTTGATAGATTATATGAGAAAAGTGAAGAGGTTACTGCAGAGTGCATTACTGACAAAAATGTTCAGAAAAGCCTGCAGACGGAAGAACTGGAGATTGGCGAAAAAAATGCCTTGAGCAAGTATTTTGCTTATATAGATTTAGATTATGTGACAGAGTACTGTTATGTCGATAATAAAGAAAATGTTTATACAAAATCATATTCAGCAATTTCACATAAAGACTTTAAAAAGAGTGGAATAGAGAAAAAGCTTTCATCAAATTACGCCAAGACCCGATGGTTCTTTCAGGAAGACACATTGTTCCATACGGGCAAGGAGGAACTGTTTATTGGGCGTAATGTACGCAGCATGGAGTATGTACATGATCCGGGGATGCTGTTTTTTAAAATGGATGAGAAGTATCTGGAAAGTATCGTGGAAGAACAGAAAGAAATAGAAGATATAGTCGTTGGAGTTGTTGATGACAAAGGCAGCCTTTGTATGCAATACGCGCCAGAGTCATTTGTGCTGAATGAGAAGGATAAAGAAAAAATAACCGGATTGTTTAAACATAAAGGGGAGGGAATGATTTTAGAAAGAGAGCGGCTGCATAGCGGAATGCTGCAAGCATATCGCCAGCAGGAAAGCGGTTTTACCATATTTACATTGGTGCCTAATGCCGTGTTAAACCAGGGTACAACAGAAATTATTCTGGTATTATTGACGATTTACCTGGTTGTGATCCTAATTGCAATGGAAATAAGTTTTTATATTTCAAAAGTATTTACAAAACCGATTTTAATGCTCAGTAAAGAAATGGAACAGTTTGAAGGAAACGATTTTTCTCATACAGTAAAAATACAGACAAATACAGAATTGGATAAAATAGGAAATTCTTACAATGAGATGCTTCACAACATAGAAAATCTTCTGAGCGAAATTAAGAAACAGGAGAAGGAGCTTCGGACGAGTGAATTGAATATGCTCATCAATCAGATTAAGCCACATTTTTTATATAATACATTAGACACTATTTATATGCTGGCAAGGATCAATGGAGAAAAAACAACTATGAAGATGATCCAGTCATTGTCAACATATTTGCGGCTGTCGTTAAGTAAAGGTAAAGATATTGTGACAGTAGGCGATGAGTTGGAAAATGTGCAAAGCTATATGGAGATTCTACAGATTCGCAATAGTGGTTTATTTATTTACGAAATAGATTGTCTGGTGAAGAAAAACGAAAGATGGATCCTAAAACTCATTTTACAGCCATTAGTAGAGAACGCGATAAAATATGGTTTTGCTGATATGGAGGAAGGTGGCATCATTCGGATAGAGGTAAAGGAAATATCGGGAAGATTGACTTTTACGGTCTACAATAATGGAACTCCCATGGATTCGGCAATGGCTGATAGAATTAATTCTTTGTCAGATTTGCCCATAGTCGAATTGAAAAAAGTATTTCCTGATAAGAAGCATGGATATGGAGTAGTGAATATTATTACAAGGCTTCGTTTAAAATATGGTGATGAAGTTAGATTTTACTATGAAATTGGACTGTGTGGAACAAAGTGTATTATACAGTTGCCAGAAAGTGGGAAAGAGAATGATGAAATATAAAAAAATCTTTGCAATATTTATTAGTATAATCATTTCTTTGGGCTTGTCGGGATGTTCCCGTCAAAAGGATGCAGATAGTACGGAGTATACCGAAGAAATAAAGATTCCGATGCTTCTGACAGTTGACCCAAGTACGGGAAATAAAAATGAAGAGGACGTGATCACTGCATTCAATGAAGAATATAAAGGTAGATATCAAATAGATGTGGAGTGGATGCTTCAGACAGAAGAAGAATATCGTACCAATCTGAAAAGATTGAATGTAACGGATGGACTTCCGGCGATCATTACAGATCTTCGTCTGCTTCCATCTTTTTATCAGCTCATGTTAAAAGATGAGCGGATTGAAGATCTGTCACCATTGATCAATAAAGATAAGGAATGGAAAAACATGATCGAGCCTGCGGTGCTTGAGGCATGTACAGAGTCTGATGGGAGCATATATCTTGCTCCGCTTAGCACTGCTTTCTATTCCTGCTCCGGTGTATTTTGGAATGAGCAGCTTTTCCGCCAGGCAGGCATAGAAACATTCCCAAAAACATGGAAGGAGTTCTGGGATTGTTGTGAAAAATTGCAGAATAGTGGGATTACACCGCTTGCTTTGCATACAGAAGGTACTGCTTGGGCACCGATGCTCTTGGCGACAGCCGAGCTGGCGGATTCAAAGGAGGGAGCGCAGTTTATGGACGTATTGTACCCAGACAGCTATCAAAATGAAAGCGGACTGCAGTTGGCGGGCACTCTGAAAAAGTTATTTCAGTATACGACGGACAATGCAATGTATAATGACTTTGATGTCTCCTATCAAAATTTTGTGTCAGGGAAAGTAGCTATGATACCTAACGGCTATTGGATGATAGACCAGATACCTGAAAGTATGGAAAGCAGTGTTCGTTTTTCGCCGTTTCCGGGAAATAAACTCATTTCTTCTCCGGAAACATTTGGCTGGGGAGTAGTGTCAGACTATAGCGAGAAAGTAAAAAAAGCGGCAGTCGTTTTCCTAAAATATCGTACAGCTTTTAATCTCGAACAGAAGGAAGAACTTTTAGGTGCAGACCCCCAGAATAATTCTCCATTGTTGAATGATTATATTAAAGCTTATACGGAGGATCCGCAGATTGTTCCTAACTATCAGGTAAAATGGAACTCTGTTTTGCAGGAAGAAATACTAGGAGAGATAATTCCTAAATTAGTTAAAGATCAAATTACAGAAGAAGAGTTTGTCAGACGAGCAGACGAAAGTATTCAGCAATGTGAGATTCAAAAATAGTATATTTTTTTGTATTTGGAGTTGGATAATTATTACAGCATTTTTAAAAACTTTGGTAATATTATACTCAACAACTGGACAACAAGATTGTCTAAAGAAAGGTAGGAGGAATTATGAAAGTGAAAAAAATGTTGGCTGTCATGATGACGGCTGTAGTAGCTACTGGTATGCTTGCGGCTTGCGGTAGCTCTTCCAATGAAAAAGCAGATGGGGAAAAGGCGGACGGAAAGGTTTACTATTTGAACTTTAAGCCAGAAGCGGATGAGTACTGGCAGGAACTGGCAGAAGCTTATACAGAAGAAACAGGGGTTCCGGTTACTGTACTGACAGCAGCTTCCGGTGAATATGAAAAAACACTGAAATCGGAGATGGCAAAGACAGATGCTCCTACATTGTTCCAGGTTAATGGACCAGTTGGTTTGCAGGGATGGAAAGATTATTGCTACGATTTGAAAGATTCTGATATAGCTAAGGAGCTCACGGATGATAGCTTTGCGCTGATGGATGGCGATAAAATGGCGGGAATCGCATACGTGATTGAAAATTACGGTATTATCTATAATAAGGGCTTGTTGAAACAGGCAGGATATTCAGCGGAAGATATCAAAAATTTTGATAGTTTTAAAAAGGTTGTAGAAGATATTACAGCACGTAAAGATGAACTTGGATTTTCAGCATTTACTTCTGCAGGAATGGATGGATCTTCTGATTGGAGATTTAAAACACATTTAGCAAATCTTCCGATTTATTACGAATATAAAGATGAGGGAATAAATAGCACAGATGCAATCAAGGGTACTTATCTGAATAATTATCGTCAGATTTGGGATCTCTATATCAACAATGCAACATGTAAGCCGGCAGAAATTTCAACTAAGACTGCAGACGATGCTACAGCAGAGTTTGTTACAGAAGAAGCAGTGTTTTATCAAAACGGAACATGGGAATATAATAATGTAGCTGACTTGGGCGATGAGAATCTTGGAATGCTTCCAATTTATATTGGCGTGGATGGTGAAGAAGAACAAGGGGTCTGCACCGGAACAGAAAATTATTGGTGTGTAAATGCAAAAGCATCCGAAGAGGATATTCAGGCAACACTGGATTTCATGAACTGGTGTGTGACATCAGAAACGGGTGTGCAATCTATGTGTAAAGATATGGGATTTGTAATTCCGTTTAATGCGAATCTCGAATCTGAGAATGTACTTGTAAATGAAGCTAATAAGTATCTGGATGAAGGAAAAACACCTGTTTCATGGAATTTTTCAACAATGCCTTCAGAAGAATGGAAAAATGGTGTTGGATCTGCTCTTACAGCATATGCAGCTGATCAGACAGACGCTAACTGGGACAAAGTTGTTACTGCTTTTGTAGACGGATGGGCAACAGAGGCGGCAGCGGCAAAATAGAAGAGGACAAACATAATGAAACGGCGGAGGTAGTTTTTAAGTCTTCGCCGTTTTTTTAAGGAGGATATAAAAATGGAAAAATCTATGAAACGATATATGCCGATTTTTGTATTACCGACATTTTTTGCATTTATACTCGGATTTATTATTCCGTTTATTTTAGGGGTAGGCTTGTCATTCTGCAAGTTTACAACTGTAACAGATGCGCAATTTATCGGCTTTTCAAATTATGCAGAGGCTCTTAAAGACACTGTATTTAGACATTCGTTCTGGTATACGGCGCTATTTGCTGTCACATCATTGGTTGTGATTAATGTTCTTGCTTTTACGCTTGCAATGGCATTGACACAAAAGATTCGTGGAACTAATATTTTTCGTACCGTATTTTTTATGCCAAACCTGATTGGTGGAATTGTACTTGGCTACATATGGCAGTTAATCTTTAACGGTATTTTAGCAAAGTATGAAACAGCACTGGGGTTAAATGAATGGTATGGTTTTTGGGGATTGATTATACTTGTGAGTTGGCAGCAGATAGGTTATATGATGATCATTTATATAGCAGGGTTGCAATCAATTCCAGGAGATGTAATGGAGGCTGCTGAGATTGATGGGGCAAGCAGGCTGCAACGATTGTGGAAAGTTACGATTCCAATGATGATGCCGTCTATCACAATCTGTATGTTCCTTTCCATCACAAATGGATTTAAGTTATTTGACCAAAATCTGTCATTGACAGCAGGCGAACCAGCTAAAATGTCAGAGATGATGGCTCTTAACATTTTCAACACCTTTTATGGACGCACTGGCTGGGAAGGTGTAGGTCAGGCAAAGGCGGTATTGTTTTTCATACTTGTTGTGGCAATTGGGATGATTCAGTTGCGGATGACGCGATCAAAGGAGGTTCAGCAATAAATGAAAACGAAAAAAGGTATTTTGAGCTGGATAGGTACAGGTGTATTTACAATTTTAGGAATTATATATATTTTTCCTATCTTGATTGTACTCATAAATTCATTTAAGAAGAAAGTTTATATTAACAAAGAACCTTTTCAAATTCCTTCTGGAAAGACATTTGCAAGTATTGAAAATTATATATCTGCAATTGATAAATACGAACTTTTAAGTGCAGTCGGATGGACAGTTTTTATTACTGTGGGTTCAGTAATGGTAATTCTAGTATGCACATCAATGTGCGCTTGGTATATTACAAGGATTACGACTAAATTTACGAAATTGTTATATCTTCTTTGTGTATTTTCAATGGTAGTTCCATTTCAAATGGTTATGTTTACACTTTCATTGGTTGCTGACCGTACAGGGCTACGTACACCATGGGGAATTATTATCATATATTTAGGATTTGGAGCGGGGCTGGCTGTATTTATGTTTTGTGGATTTGTAAAATCAATTCCATTGGAAATCGAAGAGGCGGCTATGATCGATGGGTGTACACCACTCCGTACATTTTTTAGTGTAGTACTTCCTATTATGAAACCAACTTATATATCAGTGGGAATTTTAGAGACTATGTGGATTTGGAATGACTTTTTGCTGCCGTATTTAGTGTTAGACTTAAACAAGTATAAGACTATTTCAATTGCCATTCAATACATGAAAGGAAGTTACGGACGTGTAGATATGGGAGCAGTCATGGCTGCGTTGATTCTGGCAGTGATTCCGGTGATTATTTTCTATCTATCTTGTCAGAAACATATTATTAAAGGTGTTGCAGCAGGTGCAGTAAAAGGATAAAAATTATATGAAAGGATAAAAATAAAAGATGAATATAAATATTGAGCAACAATTGAATTTTATTTTGGGGAAATCTCTTGACAGAGCTTCAAAAGAAGAGATATACATAGCATTGTTAAATTTTACAAAAAAAAAATTGAAACAAATGAAAAGAAATAGCGGAGATAGAAAGTTATATTATATTTCTGCTGAATTTCTTATTGGAAAACTATTATCCAATAATTTAATTAATCTGGGTATTTTTGAAGAAGTAAGAGATGTTCTGAAAAAACATGGGCACAGTTTGACAGAGATAGAAGAAATAGAAATGGAACCATCTTTAGGGAATGGAGGACTTGGACGTTTAGCTGCGTGCTTTTTGGATTCTATTGCTACATTGGGACTTAATGGAGATGGTGTAGGCTTGAATTACCATGATGGTCTCTTTATGCAGAAATTCAGGGATAATAAGCAAGAGGAGAAAAAAAATCCGTGGATTACAGACAAGAGCTGGCTGGAAAGGACAGATGTGAGTTTTGAAGTGCCATTCAAAGATTTTACATTGAAATCCACAATGTATGACATTGACATTCCAGGATACAACAGTGGATGCAATAAGCTGCATCTGTTTGATCTGGACAGTGTGGATGAGTCGATTATTTACGATGGAATACAGTTCGACAAAAATGATATTAAAAAGAACCTTACACTGTTCCTCTACCCGGACGACAGCGACGAGGCAGGACAGCTCCTGAGGATATACCAGCAGTATTTCATGGTGAGTAATGCGGCACAGCTTATCATAAAAGAAGCGGAGGAAAGAGGGGTAGACCTTTACCATCTGCACGAGCATGTATGTATCCAGATCAATGACACTCATCCGACTATGGTGATACCGGAACTGATCCGTATCCTGACGGAACAGAAAAACTTTAACATAGACACAGCTGTGGATGTTGTGAGCAGGACATGTGCATATACAAATCATACGATTCTTGCAGAGGCGCTGGAAAAATGGCCGATCCGTTATCTGGAGAAAGTGGTTCCGCATCTGATGCCGATTATCCGCGATCTGGACAGAAGAGTGAGAAGAGATTTTCACGATGAGAGAGTCTACATTATTGATAACATGGACAGAGTACACATGGCGCACATTGATATCCATTTCGGATATGCAGTCAACGGTGTTGCAGCTCTTCATACAGAGATACTCAAAGAGTCAGAGCTGAAACCGTTTTATGATATCTATCCGCAGAAGTTCAACAACAAGACAAACGGAATCACATTCCGCAGATGGCTTGTGCACTGCAACCATGATCTGGCGGAGTATATCAAAGAACTGATTGGGCCGGGATATATGGAAAATGCAGAAGAACTGGAAAAACTCCTACAGTACAAAGACAATGCGCAAGTTTTGGAAAAACTCAGAGAGATCAAGGCGAATGCAAAGAAAGAACTGAAAAAATACCTGAAGATGACACAAAATGTGGACATTGATGAAAATGCAATCTTTGATATCCAGATTAAACGTCTGCATGAGTATAAGAGACAGCAGATGAATGCCTTGTATGCGATTTGGAAATACAAAGAGATCAAAAAAGGCAACCTGCCGAAGAGACCGCTAACGATGATTTTCGGGGCAAAGGCAGCACCGGCTTACACGATCGCAAAAGACATCATTCATCTCATCCTCTGCCTTCAGCAGCTCATCGACAATGATCCAGAAGTGAGCCCATACTTAAAGATTGTCATGGTAGAGAACTACAATGTGACAAAGGCAGAAAAACTGATTCCGGCATGTGATATTTCAGAGCAGATCTCACTGGCTTCAAAAGAGGCGTCAGGAACCGGCAATATGAAATTTATGCTGAACGGAGCGGTGACACTCGGAACAGAGGACGGCGCGAATGTGGAGATCCATCAGCTTGTGGGCGATGACAATATTTACATCTTTGGAGAGAAATCAGAGAAAGTCATCAAACTGTATGAGACATCAGGATACTGCTCGGCAGATATCTATGATAATGACCCGGAAGTTGAAGAACTGGTGGACTTCATCGTTAGCAAAGACCTGCTCCGCATCGGCGATCCGGTGAACCTGGGACGTCTGTATAAAGAGATCGTGGGCAAAGACTGGTTTATGGCTCTTCTGGATCTGAAAGATTACATTCGCACAAAAGAGCGTATGCTGGCTGATTATGAAGATGCAGGAGCATGGGAAAAGAAGATGCTCGTAAATATTGCGAAAGCAGGATTCTTCTCATCAGACAGAACGATAAGCGAGTACAACAGAGACATCTGGCATCTATAAGGAGACATGGATTATGAGAAAATCAGGAATACTTATGCCGCTTTCATCACTTCCGTCAGACACGGGGGTGGGAGAGCTAGGAGGAAACGCCTGCCGCTGGCTGGATATTCTGCAAGAAAACGGAGTGGGGATATGGCAGATCCTGCCGCTGAACCCGGTGGGGTACGGGAATTCCCCGTACCAACCGTATTCCTCCTGCGCCGGAGATGAGCTGTATATCAGTCTGGAGCTGCTCTGTGAGGAGAGCCTTCTGCCGGAGATGCCGTCTCCGTTCAGGGAGAGTGAAAAACGTTTGGACTATGACGCGGTGCGCAAGTTCAAAGAACCTTACCTGAGAAATGCATATCAGAACTTCAAAGATAAAAAGATGCAGGAGAGCACAGAGTATCAGGAGTTTATTTCACAGGAGTGGGTGCGTGAATACGGAGTGTTCCGGGCATTAAAGTCCGCAAATAACGGTGCGTGCTGGAATGAATGGAAACAGGAAGATAAAGAGTGGCCGGAAAAGAGAACTGCACTGCAGCCGGAGGTTGAGGAAGAAGCACAGTATCAGATGTTTCTCCAGTACCTGTTCTACACGCAGTGGATGAATGTAAAGAAAACTGCCAATGAAAAAGGCATAGAGATTATGGGGGATGTCCCGTTCTATGTGGGCGTGGATTCTGTTGATGTGTGGGCCGGAAAAGACAACTTCCTCCTTGACACGGATGGGCGTCCGATCTTTATCGCGGGTGTGCCGCCGGATTATTTCAGCGAGACAGGACAGAGATGGGGCAATCCGATCTATGACTGGGACTACATGAAAGAGACAGCATACCGCTTTTGGGTGGACAGGATCGGATACAGCAGCAGGCTGTTTGATATCATCAGAATCGATCATTTCCGAGCGTTTGACACGTTCTGGAAGATCCCGGCGAGCTGCCCGACTGCGGTGGAGGGAGAATGGATCGAAGCACCGGGATATGAAGTGATTGACACCCTGAAAGAGAAGATACCGGGAGTGAACCTTGTAGCAGAAGATCTGGGCGACCTGCGTCCGGAAGTGCTTACACTGCGCGACCACTATCATTTAAAGGGCATGAAGATTCTCGTATTCGATATTGATACAAAAGGGAAATATGCATACGACTGTTCCGATGATGTAGAAAATATCATTATTTATACGGGGACACATGACAATGATACTTTGATGGAGTGGTACAAAGGGCTTTCGTGCAGGGCACAGTGTAAGGTCCGTAGATTTCTGAAAAGAAAAGGCTTCGGTCAGGGCAGTGTCAAGGACAGACTGATTTCTTACACATTAAAGAGCCGTGCTGAGTATGCAATTCTTCCGGCGGCAGATTTTTTGGGGCAGGGTAGGGAAGGTCATATCAATACTCCAGGAACGTTAGGAAGCCCCAACTGGGAATGGCGGATGCCCGAATTTGAAAGGATTCAAAAAGAATTGCAAAAATATAAAACAATGCTCATGTTCCGCTAAAGGAAATGAACCCCGGAGAGTCGTGTCTTCCGGGGAATTTCTCTTTTGAAGTAGGATACTTAGAGATAATAGATAAATTTAAGGAATCAATACTGTGTGTATCTACTTTCCAGAAATGATGCGGTGTTTTCAAAATAAATGTTGTCAAGTTTATTTACAGCATTTATAATGCTCTGGCAACAAATTGGCAACAGAAAATCAGCGAGCCAAAATAATATATGTAACAGAAATAAAATAACGGAAAAAAAGACATAAAACTTAAACAAATATATTTAAGAATATTTTTGAATTTGCCGAGTTTGAATAATATATTAGAGCCAAGAAATGCCTATTTTACGGGTTTTCTTGGCTCTTTCTATGTCCGTTGACAATCAAATGACAATACTTTTTTAATATTATTGTAAATAATTTCTTCTTATTTAGCTGGGAATTGACTTTTCCAGTCTAAATAATCTTTTTCTGTAATCTCTTCATTTCTGAATTTCTGGTACATATCAGCCCATGTTCCAATATGATCCAGCATATTTAAAGAATCATGTCCTTTGTCTTTAAACATGAGTTGTGGTACGCCGGATTCATCCCGGTAGGCGTGCAGACCATATTGATCCTCTAAAGCAAATAATGCGTGCATGACACTAACATAAGTATCAAAGTTTGGATCAGACATGGCGTATGGACTGATCTTTAATGAGTTTGCTATTTTTTCCAATTGTTCTGATGATGGAAAACGATTCCCAAGTTCATAATTTCTAATTGCCGATTCGCTCAATCCGGACATGATTGCCAATTCTTTCTGTGTATATCCTTGATCGATCCGGAATTTTCTTATTTTCTCACCTACTGTCATAAGAAAACACTCCTTTGCTGATTGTTACTTAAAAGTATAGCATAAACAGTTCAAAAATGAAATATAAAAATAAACCGTTCATTTTTGAAATTATTCTATTGACAGTACGAAAATGAAATGTTATGATGCATATACACCGTTCGATAATGAACTGAAAAAAGAAAGGAGGGATATAGTATAATGGTCTCATAAATTAAGACACTTTTTCGGACATTTTTTAATGAATCTGATATACTAAATTCAGTATGAAAGAGGGGAGATAAAGGGATGAAGAAATAAAATCTATGCTAAAAAAGCAAAGTCTAGACATTGTTTTTTGGAATTGTAAATCAGAGAGAATAGATTTATATAGGCGAAGAGAGAAAATAGCTTTGGCAGGCCTTTGAGAATTAGGTGAATGCTCTATAAGTAATGTGATACAAGGAAAGGTAAAATAGAATTTGTGGAAATGTGCGTTACAAGATGTAAGCAGAAACTCTAGCACAAAAAACTTCCATTTCTTTTTTTGATGAAGTATAATGTAAGCAACATATTTGAATTTGCAGCGATAGAAAATCAGAAGAATATATTGAAAAATAAGCATTTGAGGGAGTGACACGAATCGTGTCACATATGTGAAAGAACGTTTCTTTCATTGTTTTATGCTTTGGGATAAGGTGAAGGTGTTAGAAAGACAAACCAAATCAGAAAGGATGTAAAATGATGAAAAAGAACGAAAAAAGATGTTTATTACTTGGAAGTGTATTCCTTGCAATGTTTGTGTTATGGACAGTGCTGATTCAGATGGTGGATGTGCAATCTGTTGGTCAAAATGAAACCAGTATTGGATTTGCAACATTCAATTGCTGGTTTCACCATTTGATAGGGGTGAATAAGGTGATTTATACAATTACTGATTGGATGGGCCTGGTACCTATCGTTGTATGTTTGGTTTTCGCGGGTGTTGGGTTGATTCAGTTGATTAAAAGAAGAAGTATTTTCAAGGTTGATGCAGATATTATGATCTTAGGGGTATATTTTGCTGTTGTGATCTTGGCATATGTGATTTTCGAAATTATACCAATCAATTACAGACCAATTTTAATAGAAGGAAGAATGGAGGCATCTTATCCATCTTCAACTACATTATTGGTATTGAGTGTGATGCCAGTTTTTATTGAACAAATCCAGCGCAGGTTGTCTGGTGATGTGGCGAAAAGAATCATAACAATTGTATCACTAGCTTTTTCGGGATTCATGGTGATTGGGAGATTGATTGCCGGAGTGCATTGGTTCACGGATATCGTAGGCGGTGTACTACTAAGTACCGGATTGGTTTTGATTTATAAAGCGACAGTTATGTTGGTAATAAAGGAAAAATAGAATTGGAATGGGAGGTGCAGATTTTGGAATTTCATGAAAAACTTCAGGAATTAAGAAAAATCCGAGGTTTGACACAAGAAGAATTAGCCGAGGCATTATTTGTTTCTAGAACTGCTATTTCAAAATGGGAATCTGGAAGAGGGTACCCAAGTATAGATTCGTTAAAAGAAATATCTAGATATTTTTCTGTATCCATTGATGATTTGTTATCTGGAGATCAATTGATTTTCATAGCAGAAAAAGAAAACAAATCAAATCTCAATAGTTTATGCGACTTATTATTGGGGATTGTTGACTTGCTTTCTCTGATGTTGATATTTCTGCCGCTATATCCCAAGCCAATTAATAGTTATATTTACTCGGTAAATCTCCTTGGGTATGTAAATAACAATACTCTCATTATCAAAATATATTGGGCGTTGTATATCAGTTTAGCGACAATAGGAATCGTGAAAATGCTGATGGTCTATTTCAAACTCGAAAAGGGAAAAAAGATGATTACTGACTTATCTGTAGGAATCAGTATAATTGCTGTTTTGTTTTTGGCTATGGCGAAAGAACCATATGCGACAACAGTAATGTTCCTTTTATTACTTATCAAAGGTGGCCTATTTTATAGGCAAGCCAAGGTAGGGTAATAAGATATTGTTCTCTACAACTTCCTGACTGTAGGGGAATTGAAATGTTGTATAAGTATTATAGCATTTAAGACTATTAGTTGATTTTGATATATAGCATATTGCTGACAATAAAATGACAATACAATCAGATAAAAACATAGTGAATACATGCAAAACAGTTCGAAAATGAACTGTTTTAAAACTAAAACACTGAGGAAGCACCATAAAGCAAATAGAACTTTGCGAGTTTGAATAAGTTGGAGTATCGAAGAAACCCAGTATTTATGCGGGCTTTCGGCACTTCAAGAAGTCTTTTGATAACAAATTGATAACAGTTGCATAAGAGCCATTATTCTTGTAATCCAGTGGTTTTATGGTTAGAGAATGATTGACAGGCGGTTGTGTAACAAATAAATCCATATTATAAACTAAGCCCTTAGCAGTGGGTATGAAACTCATGGCTAAGGGCTTTTTGTCGTCTTTATGCTACTTGCTCAAAAATCTGTTTTTACATATTCAAATAGTATTTCAAATCATCAGAGGTTTTCTTGTTGAAATATTTTGGTCGGTTTATAGAATGTGTGTTAATGTTATTAGCTTCAGCTAAGCGTTTAGTGAAATCAAATATGCAATTTATCAAATCACTAAATTGAGCTGCGGAAATATTGAGGTTAATAGACTTCTTTGGATTATTTTTTTCGATTGCGTCAATGGAGTTGATAAGAGTGTTCAAGATGTCAATGTTCAAAGTTCCGTTACGAGCAGAATCTAAGTACTCCTGTAAAGCTAATCCGAATTGTCTGTCAAGTTTTCGCTGTTTTCGATGTGCTACATATCCTACCGTTCCAGCGACTGCGCCACCTACGATAAGGACACCGCCCACGATGATAGTACCTTTTTGATGGACTCGAATAAAATCAATAGCTTTAGATGCGCCCTCTTTGGCGGCATCAGCAACCGCTGGAATATGCTTGGCTTCTTTATAGCGGATAATATAATCCCATCCATAATCAATACAAGTCTGTATCGCCTTCTGGCAGACATACAATCCATCGACTGTTATGATAATTGGAAGTCTTGGAAAACGTTTCTTGATCTTTTCTGCAAGTCTGACAAACGCTTTGCTTTCACAATCCTGTTTTACCTCTTCCTCTCTCTGATTGATATACTCCTCTGAGTTTTGGATCGGCTCAGATGCTATACTGCACACAAGATTATTTCCTAAATAAAGTTTCGCTTCCAGTACACTCCTATGATACTTCATAAATTCATTCGCTTCCCCCGGTTATAACAGCGGCTCAGATAGTAATCATTCTTCTTCTGATATCCTTCATCTAACTCTGTACCGTCAATGAGAATCTGCCACTTTTTCATTACTTTTGCATTATCAAAGGTTTTTCGGCGGATCATAGAGTACGCAATATCTTTCTGTATTTTTTCCAGTTCTTCGTAATCCAGTCTTTCCAAAAGTTCATTTACAGTGACACCATGCGGAAGATACTCTTTCTTTGTATCTCCCAGGAAAGAATAGAGATTTTCCACAACTCTATCATCATTAAATTTCCGGGTCATTTCCTGCATACTTGAAATTCCGCCAATACATTTATAATACAAGGTTCCCAACATAGTCTTTATCGAATAATCAATATAACTCTGGTTTCGAGGGTCTTTCACCTCTGCAAACATAGAAAACAATGCCGGATAATACTTCTGTTGGATTTTGTTACATTCAACAATAGGGTTCTGTTCTAATTTTTTTCTGGCTCGTTCCTGTTCTCTGCTCATTTTTTCTTCCTTTGCGATAAAGTTTTTCTTTTATTGTACCTTATCGCAAAGGAATCTGCCTTAAAACAAGCAAAATCATTGCGAATTATTTTTACCTTTCAAAGCTGGCTGAAAACAAGGATTATAGTCTGCTCCGTAAGGTGTTTGGTCGAAAACAGATAGATGATCTACTGGAACAGGCAAGAATAATCAAAGGTCGCAAGCGTGATAATACACGCTCACGATAAAGAAAAATCACAGGAGGAAAAGAAAAATGGCAAAGACAATTTTTGAGGAGATGAGTGGAAATTACAGACAGGGAGTGACGGAACAGTTGGATGCTGAAAATCCGCACGAATGGATCGGAAGATTGAATTCTTCAATAGCTACTTGTATAATTGAAGACGAGAACACTGTATTTTCAGGTGTAATATAGAACGTTAGAAGATTGGAGAACAATGATGTTTATTGTAAAATAAAAATGTAGAAAGTTGCAGACCAAAAATGTAGGTGATTG
>OMGQ01001137.1_pt1 | contig 16814 bp, 14 predicted proteins | sample 1646071 | NCBI WGS metagenome assembly OMGQ01 (sample SAMN05578585, study PRJEB25193) | human gut metagenome | biome: Human Microbiome; feature: human-associated habitat; material: feces | host: Homo sapiens | place: USA:Birmingham
ACTCTTTCAATTACTGGATAATGTTTAACCAGTCCAACTTTTGGGGTACACTTCATAATCTAGGGAACCCAATAGGTTATTCATCGTAATGGATTCTACCGTTAAGCCTAATACTCGTACAGGAGATACACTAGCCGCTTTTACCGACACCGCTACTTGCGAGCAAAGCCGCGTAAATGGATTCGTCAAGGTAACCGACATCGTGTTTTGTCCCGCTTTCTGGGGCTGGACAGTTATATCGTTCATGAACGTATACATAAAATCTTGCCCATTTTGCACGGTCACCAGATTTCCATCACCCAATTCCGGCGCATTCTCCTCATTGTAGGAAGTGAAATAAAGGTTATATACACCCCGATACAAAAATAGGGCCTTGCCCGATTGGGCGGTGACCTTTCCATCCGCACCCACCACATAAGTACCTTCCGCCGAAGGAGTACCAGTTTCACCAGTCCCAGTCTTAGTACCGGTCTCAGTCTTAGTCTCCACCTTGAAAGCATAGACTTTAATCAACGCTTTATCATTCAAGGCTGAAACGGTCGCAGCCTTGGTTACGTTCGCTTGATAAAGATCGAACTCCAAGGCAACCTTATCACCTTCCCCTTCTTCCAAAAAAGATTCCTTTTGGCAACCCACCAACGTGACCAAAAGCCATAGACTTACAAAACTTAATACATATCTCATATCTCCTCCCTTCTTATTTAAATACCCACACTCGTATTCTGATCCGTACTATTTTGCCAATCGTATACGGTTACGCCCTCGAATGTACCTTCCATCTTATCAATACGTATCTTATAGACATAATGATAACCCGCCAACCATTTCACCCCGCTTTCGGAAGAAATAGAGGCTGTCTCAAACTCACGTTCCACCCCGTCTACATCCACTGTCAAACGGAACGACAATACTTGCTCGGCAGCGTCCATCGGGGCTACGAGACAAGATATGTTCGGTTGCGTCAACGAGGTTTCCAATATTTTCGAACCGGTCAACTCTATCGAGGATGTCCCCGCTAGGCCATTCAGACGCCCTAGTTCCTCCCCTGTCCCGTTCAATCGCATGTCCGCCTTACCGATTTGCAGACGTCCGGTGTTACTACGTATATCTATTTTTTTCAGCGTTAAGATCTCATCGCTGGCATTCGCAGACTTATAGATATAGAAACTCACCTTTGTCAAGGCATGGAACAATTGAAGGCTGATTATCTTTGAGGTTTTGGAAGCCTGAACCGGCGTAGCATAAAGGTAATCGATCTGTTTACCATCGAATGTATCCGCATCCCGGACCGTGACCTCGACAGAGTACACGCCGGAGGAGGCTGTTACGTTAATGGCCTTACCTTCTTCTTCCGTAGGATAATAAGCATACACATCCGTAGCGGTACTACCCAGCAGTGGCGCGGATTCACATCCCCATGTTACTCCGGATTTGGAATACACCGGATTCACCCATGTATCACTGGAGTTCTTCAAATACAATTTCACGTTATCCACAGAGGTAGTCACAGCCTTCGTAACAGCGTCGTCAGCCAAAGAGACCGATCGCAGCTCAAGGGTGGAACCTGCCTCCACCTCCGGTATCCCGTCTGACTGGCAAGCTCCCAACAGGGAACAGAGGGCCAATCCCCAACCTAGATTATATAAATTTCTCATATTCTTCATTCTTTATAGATTTTAAATGGATCAAGTGGCGCTAATAGGATTGTCGGGAACCGTTGTCTCCGTAAACCCCATTACTTCCACGGAAGTCAATATCAATTCATCGGATGACGTGAAGTTATATACATAGTTCTTACTAGCCCCAAATGTGTATGCCGGCTGAGTAAATGTTTGTTGTGTAGCCTCTGGACTTGAAGCACCGTCAAGCGTACGGGAAACGCTTAGCTTGAAACTCATATTCGCTCCCGATCTTAAGATACAGACGAAAGTATGCTTATCGCTAGCTACGGTATTATCCCCTGTATGCAACATCTCGATCGTTTCAGAAGAAGAGGCACCAGTCCGAATGCCATTGCCTGCCAAGGTAGCCGTCACATTCTTATATTTTGTAGTAGCACCCCCTGATGAGGCATAATTAATTGAGATCGTGATCTTCGCCGCTACCGGCATAAAGGTAAAGTTTACCTTGTTGCTACTCAAGGTAACGTTAGAGCCGCCTTTCGCTTCCAGTTTATTGCTTTGCCAGAAATTCTCATAGGATTTCTGGTTTTGCAGAATAAAGGTGAAAGCTGCCGGATATGAGGCCGAGAATGAAGAAGCCGTAGATGATCCGGAAACCGTCAACGAGCTTCCCGCCGTTTTCGGAATCCACCCGTTCGTGGCATCCTTTCGGTAAGTCACGGTCTGGCTCCCACCATTAATCTGTATCTCATCGTCCGTACTAAAGCTACTCTTATCATAGTTCGTAGCGTCGACCGCACGGGTAGACAGAGAAGAAACGATCTCCGCCGTCACCTCCAAGGGCTGTCCACCTTCCAGATCCACCTCTGAGGTACAGGCAGGGGCGAGCAATAGCAATAAGCCTCCGGACAGGTGGAGCATGGTTTGTCGTATGTTCCTAGTATAATATATCATAATGCTATATAGTTGTTAAGTTAAATTTCCTCCAGCCATGATCTCATCCGTCCATTTGCCGATGGTACAACTTTCCGGGATCAGCATGTCGTTATGCAAGGTCAAATTATATGTATAGTGGTAACCGGTCCGCAAGGCACAACCCGTTAAGGTAGCCTTGTAGGTAACACCATCGCAAGTGAGAGAGACCGTTAGATCCGTAGCAGGGGTTCCCGCACTACCACCTACAGCCCTTAGGATACCACACCATTCATATTTCCGGGATGCATCGACCGGGTAAGGCCGATATAGCGTGATCGTCTGGTTCGTAGATACAGCCGTACGTATCCCCGCCGCCGCTACCAATACGGCATCATTGGCGATGGTAGTCTCACGGTTCACGGTAAACTTCAAGGTCAACTTCGAATTGACGTGCGTAAAGGGCTTGCCGCTCGACGTAAAGTCCAACGTACCGTCGCTGGATGTAGCATCACCCGTTTTCAGCAGGTTACTGGCCAAATAAGCAGCGCTCGTGGTTTGAAACGGGTTGATGGCCGAGTAATCCGCCGGAAACTGCGCCGAATACGTAACGGCAGGCTCCAAGGTCACAGGCGAGGTTCCCACCACGGTCCATGCGGAAGTCCCGTCATACCGATAGCTGGCCGATTGGGAAGCCGCCGTCCCACTTGCCTTTTTTGTCCTTGTCACCTTTATCTGATCGCCGGAAAGGAAGGATGTCCTATCGAAACTATTATCCGAGCTAACCGCCTCGCCGCTTTTGGTAACAGGGCTGATCTCGGCAAGTACCGTCACCGGGATTCCCTCCGGGGCGGAAAGCCCCGGAGGGAATCCCGTTCGTGCAACCGGAGAGAGCCAGCGCCATGTTTAAGGCTCCCATCCATGCTAAACTGAGGTTCATGTAATTCATATTCATATTTTTCTTTTTATGCCGTAATTAATAGCCGCCGGGCTTAACGTCTCCCGTTCCCGCTGAACCGCTCCCTGTCCAAGGGCGGATATCGGCGTTCACTGTAATCGCCCGGTTGGATAAGGTTATTTGTATTTTGTGGGTATGTCCTCTTTTCCAAGTGATCTGACTTAGGTTGGCGGATAACGTCCGGTCATCCGTAGTGTCATCCCGCTTGCCGACCACTACCGTAAGGGTCATATCAACCGATGCCAAAGGAGCCACCAGCCCATAACCTACCTCCACCGGAACACCCGCAGCACCGCAAAGTATGGCGGTGGTTTTACTCGACGCATCGTTTTTAGGGGTAAAAGTGAGTTCGGCGGTCTTTGTTCCTTTAAGTATCCCATCCGCGATCTGCATCGTTCCCGTGCCGGTAGTGAACGCATTGGGGGATGTCTTCAACGTTATCTTCTTCACGTAATCATAGGTCGTATTCACGGAACGTCCCGTGGCGGATTGCATCGTGAAGGAAAGGCGGGCCAGCGCATGTTGCAGGTAGATTTCCGGCTGATAAGTACCGCTTGAGGGGGAGCCGCCGGACGGCGTGGTATTGCTGGCCGTAATAGCGATAGCCTCTCCTACCATGTTGCTGGCGGAACCGTACATATAATCGGTAGCGTCAGAATCCCATCCCTTGCCACCATAGAAATTCTGGTGAACGGGAAGGGTGGTTGCTATAGTATGCGTCGTGGTAGTCGTTGATTTTGTCAAGATGGCGTTCGCCGGGCTATAGGCATAGATCCGGGCCTTTACACTCGATAAATTCACGGTGGGATCGCCTATCCAATCGTTTCCGCCGCTACCTACCGACTGATAGGTGAAGGTGGAAAGGCCGGCATCCCCCGCCGTACCAACCCCGCCATAGGGAGTATAGCCGTCCTCTGCTTTAGTAACGAAAAGTTTTACCGCATTAATCCTTCCCTCACCCTCCGTCGTGGAGGTTCCGCTTATGATGGAGCGGGTCTCGACACCGCTCATGTGGAATACGGGTTGTAAGAATGCCCCTGTCGTGTCTTCCGGCAAGGAGTCGTCGGAGGAGCAGCCGGATAAGAGCGCCAGTATCGCCAACAGGCCTACACCGAGGTGTAGCGGACGTGCGTTTTTGTAAATATCCTGTATCATAGGTCGTATAGTTTTTTTAGATAGTCGTACTTGTATTGTCGGATGATTCATTCGTCCACCCTACCACATTGAAGCCGTCCAGCTTAAGGCCGGTACCGTGGATGGAGATGGTGTATGTATATTTATTTCCGGCGGACCATTCGCCACCGTCGGTAATGGTGTCTAGTTTCATTTCCTTGCCATCTACTACGACGGTCAAGGTAGCGGCGGTAACATTTGCAGTGCCGGAGGGGAATGGTACGCCGTAATTGATGAACTCGATTCCGTCTGTGGTAGCGGCAACGGTTACGCCGCCATTTACCGTGTACTCGTACTTTACCGGTGTACCCGCCTTCGCTCCGGTTAGGTTGCCGAGGGCTCCGTCCTTTAGGCTCATGGTGGTGGTACCATTCGTTTGTAGTGTCGGGATGGGGCGACTATAGGTTATTTTTGTCAGGTTGCAAGGACCGACGTAGTCCGTGTGTTTCTTGAACTTTAGGCTTACCAAGCAAAAGGCATGCTTAAGGCCGAGGTTTATCTTCTCGCCTTTTGAATCGGAGGCTCTGTGGCCGTTATCGGCTATGGGTTGAGTGGTATCAAAGGTATTCGTGGAAGTGTTAAAGGCTACACCATACATATAATCGTTACCGGGAACAGTGAAATCCAGGGAGGAGGCATTCGTTACCGTATTCGAATAGACTATGGCATTAGCCCGTACCGGGATGGTATAGACCGGGGAAGAGGCATTTCCGGCCGCGGTTATCGTGGTGGCATCCGTGACTGGATAGCAAGAGTAGACTATAGCTTGCTGGGTGCTTAGCCAGATCGTTTGATCCTTACCGTTTATCGTAGCGGGTTTTAAGGAACCCTCTTGGAGGGTGTATTGGCCGTATGTACCTTGGGGGGATGTGCCGTAATGGTTTTCACTTGCCACGTTATTTACGGCGTATAGGCCGATAGCCGCTATATCGCTGGATGTGGCAGTGGCCTTGGTGAGGGCTACGCTGGCGATCTGCGGGGACAGGGCGACAGGGGTATCCGGATCAACCGGGGGTACGATGGGGTCTTCGCCATCCTCTCCGCCGCAGGCGAAAAGGGAAAGCGATACTGTTGTTAATAATAGGTATCTATACGGTTTCATATTTATCGTTGTTTATATTGTTCGTTTATTTGCCACCCGGTTTTATTATTACCACCCGGTCTGATTGTTACTACACAGATTTCGTGTTTTGTATTTCGTGTTTCGTGTTTTGTTGTAGAGACGGGGCACGTCCCGTCTCTACAACCCTAGACTGTAGGTTTAATTAACCTCCAAATCATCATTGCCGATTCCTGTGCCCCAAGCGGCTACGGTTACGGTGCCTATGGATAATTCCTTACCGCTAAGTTTTACAGTATAGATGTTTTCTTTCCCCTGCTCCCAAGTAACTCCTGTCCCACTATCGGCTAACGCAACCTCATAATCCGCTCCATCAATCGTAAAGATGGCTTTGGTATTATTTAGGGCTTTGCTAGTTATCGGCAAAGCCAAGATGCTAAATCGGGATGAAGCATTTTTTGTAGCTGTCTCATCGGTTAAGCCTCCAGAACCTTGTACCTTTAGCGTATAGTTAGAGGAAAAATCCCGGACGTAAGTCGCAGCACTAGTTGTATTGGCGTGAACCGTCAATACTCCCGTATTAATATTCATCGTCGCTATCGCATCGGAACCTGTATTAGCTTGATTAGGTACATCCTTCAACTGTATCTTCGATAGCACACCTTTATTCTTATAAGTTCCATCATTGTAAATGCGGAAACTAACCAAAGTCAAGGCATGCTTCATGGTTAGATCAACAGAGGCATCTATAGAGGTTTCCTTTTTCGTGTTGCTCGCAGTTATCCAATTCGTCTCAGAGCTACCTTGGTCCGCCCACATATAATCGATTTCACCTTTCGCTGAATTAATCTTTGCCTTATTGGTATTTGTCGTTTCAGAGTTGTCTATTAATGTCGAGGGATAATCCCTATGCGCATCATCAGTCGTTCCAGCAAAGACCGTTACTGGGATTGTGGAGTTATCCGTAGCGGTATTATCAGATAATACTAGAGCTGTGGTTGTGGCTAACTCTTGATTTGTTCCGGGCTGATAAGCCGGATAATAAGCGTATATCTTTGCCACTTCGGAGGTCAGATAGATCTTTTTATCTCCGCTTTTCCAACCTGCGGTTCCTGTTGTCGAATAAGTATATAATGCGTAATTATTACTTTTCGCATTCGTATAAGGATCTTCACCCGATACGACTGTCCCCTTTAAGCGTGCGTACACCGCCACGCTTTTCATGACATCATCTTTGCTAGCGTTAGCTTGGGTACCCGAATTTATCACGCTTTTCGTAAGCGTCACCCCCGCCGTAATCCCCAGCTCTACGGCATCCGGCTGGTTGGAAGGGAGGATGGAGGGGATATTGTCCTCGTTGCTACAGGCAGCCAAGAAGAAGGGAGAAAGAAAGAGTAGTTTATAGTTTATCAGTTTTCTCATGATTACTTTTTTTGATTCGTTCTATTAATTGTTCAATTCGTTTAGTCAGTCAGTGGATCAAGTCTAGGTTGCCATCGACATACGAGGGAGTCCATTCGGCTACCTCCACGGAGAAGATACCTAAAGAGGCATCGTAGATATCCAACGTGATCACGTGAGAGAAACCGGGCTTGAAATTATCCTCAGATATTTCATCACCCATCTTCACGGATACGTCGGTAAAGGTACCGATCGAAGTCTCGACCGTTATTTTCACATTGCCCGGATCGGGTGTAGGCGGCAGATACAGGCAGCCCAGATCGATGGGACCGACATTTGATGCCCCTACCGTGGCGTTGCCGGCAGGCTCAAGGATCACTTCCGAGGAACCGGAGAAGACAGCCTCGCCCGTAGCCAGCGGAACATTTACCGCCGTAGGTATGCTTTTCACGATAATCTTGTTCACCTTCACCTCCAGTCCTCCGGCATCATGCTTCTTTGCCTTGAATACCAGCTGGGTAAGCAGGTGGGCGTAATTCAATGAGCGATTCGCCTCGACCCCGGCGACGGTATTGCCCGTAAACCGGTTACCATCCCACTTATTACCCGCCAAGGGACCGGCGTACATCAAGTCCATATGCCCGTCAAGGGTATAGCTTACGGTACCCTCGGCGGCATCGTACGAGTTATCGCCCGCCACGGGAGATACGCCGACCAGATACACGTTCGCTCCCATGCGGGGATAATGGTGCTTACGAGAGGCATCCCATGAGATACTCCCGCCTACCGCCACATCAGCCGTCCGCTCTACCCATTCCTCGTAGAATACGGCATCGCCCCAACTTGTGGTCACGTCGGATACGGGGGTGGAGAAACGATCGGCAAGACTCGTATAGTCGGGAACACCTGTGATGGCGTCGAGACGGGTCACGCAAAAGAGGGTAGTCTTGAACGCCTCCGCCTCTCCCACTTCCGCTTTCGTGCTTATGGACGTGTCCGGGTACGTCGCCCGAAGCTCGATCGGAGGATCGGCGGAAGGTATCTCACCTCCCGCCTCACCATTGTCCGAGCAAGCGGCCAACGATCCCATGACTATCATCGACAATATGTATGTAGAGAGTTGTCTCATGATGGTTGAGGGATATTTAGGATTATTTCAAGTCAACGGTTCCGCCGTTACCCTGTTTCCATTCGTTGACAGTGGCTTTCACTTCCAGTGCCTTCACATTATCTCCTGTAGGTTTGTCTGGCTCGGTAATGTTCAACGTAACCGTATGGGCATAGCCTTCTTGGGCATTCAACTTTTCACCTGCATTCTTTGAGTCCATCACCGGGACATTCAAGAAGGTACGATCCGTACCGCCTACGTTGATCGTTACGTTCAGCTTGATATCGTTAGACGGAGCGACCATTACCGCCGGGCTAATCGTAGAAGCTGTCGTGGAAAGGGTGGTTGTTGTGATATTGGGAACAGAGAAATCGGAGGCAGTAGCCCAATTCACGTCACCATTTGTCAGGTTCACGGATTGGGGCAATTGCGTGCCCAAAACCTTGATGCTCTTGATGGATACGTCCTTTCCGGCCCATTCTCCTTTGTTATCAGCCACACTAGTGTAACTAGCGGCGAAAACCAATTGGGTGGTCTTGTGTGAAAACGTCAACTTACATCCATCCTGATTTGGTGACGCTGCAGTTCCGGCATCTTGATCCGCACCGATCGTCATGACATCCTGCAAGCCGTCCACCTTGCCGAAAACCACTTTTGAGGACTCGATTGTTCCGGAAGGAACGACCGCCGTAATATGGGAGTTTTTAGGACTCGCCTGCGCATTATCATAATACAAGGTGGGAGTCAAGGTAATATCCGTTTCTGTCCCAGCCGTAAATACAGCGCCAGCTACGTTGGCACGTGTTTCCAATGCCTTTGTAGTTTCATTGATCACATTCTTGTAAACCGGATTAAAGCTACCCCAATCATGCTCGTGTCCGGAAGTCACGTCCACCATCACCACGATACCTTCCACCTGCGATCCATTCGTGATCGGGGCTTTAGTCGTGAGACCTTCCACGCTTTGTGTCAATTTGATCGCTACCGGAGCGTTCGCCGTACCCAAATCGGGAGTGATCACATCCTTGTCGTTCGAGCAGCTTGCCGCTAACAGGGCCACAGCCGCCATTGTCAAAATCTTTTTCATTTGTCTTGTAATTTTAAAGTATTAATAAAAAATATGAATTAAATAATCTGGTCTATAAATCGGCGTTGCCGCCATTGCCCGGTTTCCACGGGGTGACGGTTGCCGTTATCTTTACTTGGTACTCCTCGAAGGGATCCGGCTCCTTGGGTTCCTCGGGAGTATCGGGATCGTCCGGTTCCTCTGGATCAACGGGTATCTCAAGCGAGATCTCGATATCGTAAGCCCCTCCACTCTCGTTGCCCTCGCCGCCGAACGAGACGGGGAGATCCTTGAAATCCTGCCCGGAGGCGGGATCACCTTCCGGCGCGAGCGTCATGTCAAGCGTCAAGGAGGCCTTGGGCTGCACCAGCACGAATCCGGGGAGCGTCACTACGCCATCCACCACGGGGATACCATTCCCGTCATCGGAAGAATAGATGATCACCGAGCTGGTCTCCCCGACCGGGACCACCTCTCCATCCGACAAGGACACCTTAGCTACCGAGGCTAGCCCGTTCAGCTTGACGGCATGTACGCTATACCCGTCCGGCGCTCCCTTGACACGTAGGCGGAAGCTGAGTTGCGTCAGCAGGTGCTTATGGATCAAGGGCGTTTCCGTAGCGTCGAAACGGCGGGACAGGGAGCCGCTCCGCTCATCGGTCAGCATCAAGTCTTCCTGCCCCGTCAGCTCGTACCGTACCTCGCCGTTCACGTGGGGGGCGGCGGGGTGATAGCTGCGGATGAAAAGCGCGGAGCCGTCCGTGGGATAGTAGCGCTCCGGGTCCAAGAGGATATCGCCCTCCGTAGCCGTCCCCGTCCAATGCTCCGTGTAATCGCCGGCGGAAGTGCCTACGGCGATGGATACGGGCGTGGAGTCGAAAACGTCCACGGCGGCACGGGTCTGGATGCCGGTGTAAAGGCGGATCGGGACGGCGGGGCTTACCTTCAAGGAGAGATCCAGCGTATCACGGCCCGAGGACATGGCCTCATGCAGGCTCGCAGTTAGGTTCTCCTCGTAACTGAAACGCTCGCCGCCGGCGGTCTCGAACGAGAGCGTGCAGACGTTGCTCCGGTCCGAGCCGTCCAGCGTCACCGTACCCAAGATACCCGCCACGGCTTGGTAAACGCCCGCTACGCCCGTAGCCGAGGCACGGAAATCAAGGTCGAGCACACCCACTCCTGTCGCTATCCGGTCGGACAGGCGCACCGACGAGGCTATCCCGTCCAGACGGCCCTCCACCTTCGCCCCGCCGAAGCCTTTCCCTGCGTCGATGGTAAGGCGCAAGATCCGGCGGATATCCTTAGGGGTCGATGAGATTGCGGTCTCATCGCCATCGGTCACCTTAATCCCCGTCACGCTCTCCACGTAAAGAGGGCTATCCAGCGATACCAGCACGCTGTCGCTTCCCGAGGGAAGGGCGGCGGCATAGGCTTTCCCCAGATTCTCCGTATCGCCCAACCGGACTTCGGCGGGGTCGGCGCCCGCGACCAGCAGGGCGTACTCCCCCACCACGAGCCGCTCGCTCCACGACCACGTAGACGGCGTTCTGGCGGGCTCTTCCTTCCCCGCCACGCGGGAACCATCCGCCTTATAAGTGAAAACGGCCAAGGGAGTATCGCCCGTATGTCGCACGGATACCCGCAACAATCCCTCGCCGGAACCGGGAACGGGTGGTTCCGGATCGTCCTTACCGCAAGCTCCCAAGACGAGGAAGCCGAGTAATAAAAAAGCTGTTTTTTCCGATAAATGTCTTAATCTCATATACTAGTTTATCTATAGTTTTTCCTTTCCCTCTGTACGAGCCGGTTCCCTGCCGTCGGGGAGGGTGTCTCCCTAGCGTTAGGGATGACGCCTCCCCAGCGTTAGGGACGATGCCTCCCTAGTGTTAGGGATGATGTCTCCCCTGTGCTAGGGATGATGCCTCCCCCGGATCAAATCTCATCCGGGCTCTCGGAGTCGCCTGCCCCGGCGCCCACGGTGAGCGGCAGCTTGTACTCGATCGTGCGGGGAGACTTGAGCAAGGTGACGCCTTTCGAGAACTGCGTCACGATGCGCAGCCTGTACTTGCCGTCGGTCAAGGCCGGTACGCGGGCGATGATACGGCTGGGGTCGTTTTGCGTGAGGCGGCGGGTCACGGGCGTAACCTTCTCGCCGTCTTCCGACACGAAAAAGATACCTACCGAGCTATCCGCCCCGTTAATACGGATACGGTCGCCCTCGATCAGTATGTCCTCGTTCGGGGTAATAGAGCCGTTGGACAATCCCGTGAAGGTATCGGTCACCATGCCGATGCGCCCTACCTCAGACTTGGCTCCGAGAACCTCCACGCCCACCTTGCTCAACGCATCACGCATCTCGGCGGAGGGCACGATATCGAGCGTCAGCTTATGGATAGCGGGATCGAACTTCGCCGTCTCGCCTCCCCAAGGGCCCGTGATACGGGGCGTGTACTGGCACACCTCGGTGAGTAGGCTGTAGCCCATCATGAGGTGCTCCCGCACGATGCGGTCGCATTGCTTGATAATGGACAGCAAGGTGTCATACTTGATCTCGGAGCCTTCCTTGATGATGGCGTTGGCTATATTCTCGTTGTGCAGGGTGTCTTTTTGTGTCAATACCTCCGCTACGTAGTCGTTGTCGTCATCCTTGGTTAACAAATTCGGCCGAAGCCATACTTTCCAGTAATACTCGTTTGCCATGATTGGTTTGTTTTTAAGTTGTTTATAATTCGTAATGTGTGATCTTATTTGTTTGTATTCTTTACATGTCAGTTTGCTTGCACGCAACGGACGGACATGCCGTAACCTTTATCCGCATTGGCACTATTCGTTATGTGTAATTGAAACGCCTTGATCTCCGTATACCAACCCGTTTTGCCAGCGCCATGCGCCGAATACATGGTCATGCTCGGATTGCTAGTCCTTAATCCACCGGCAAGCTCCCTCAATCTTGTGGAGGGAAACCATACCGATTTATCGGTGAAGCTATTCGGAGCGGACTCTCCGGGATACATATACAGGAAGCCGTTTCTTGAGCCATTGTCATTCTGGGAACTTAACCCCGAGCTATACCAAGTGCCTTTAAAATAGATCATCAAGTTGCTCGCTCCATATCCAAATCCTTGGAACATATCATTTACGCTGTTCACTGTATGAAAATCAGGAACCTTCCAGCCTTTCGGACAAGGGTCATAAATGGTCTTGGCGACCGGTCCCCATGAATTATCGTCCAAGACCATCCTGCTATAAAAAACTAACGGATTTTTCACGCAATTCTCAAGATTCCCTCCCGATAAAACCTTTATCTTAGGAAGAGCCACGCCATCTCCATCATATATGATACCTACTTCTTTGGACGTACCATCGGCCGAACCGGGCAAAGGGTCCTTACGCCCCCATTGATAAAGATTACCATAGGCACGGGCCGCATCTAGGTCGTCATCCGTTGAAAACGTACTACGGATAGCCCCTAGGTTACGATCCATGATCACCTTCTTGAAGAAAACGCCATTTTCTTGTGTCCATGAGGTACCCCTATAGGTATGCACCGTACCGCCCGCCGTAGCGTTCCGGGCCGTCTTGATAGCCGACTCACGGTTTGAGGACGTGATGTCTCCAGACAGAGGAACTGGTACATAGTCCGTTACCCACACATGCCAGCTCCAAAGGATCGTGGTACCATCCGACGCATACGCCGTGATCACGGCGTTGCCGCCTTGCGTGACCGGCACCTTCACATGAACAAGGGCATTTGCCCTATCGCCGATATTCGTATAGTTCACCAGATTCTGATGGTTATAGCTACCTGCCTCATTGCTGACGGCGTAACCCATCACCAAATCACCCGAGGTTCCGGCGTCCTTGCTCTGCCACAAGACACGGACGCTACCGATCGTCTTATCGGACAGGTAGGTATTATCGCCACCCGTACCTGCCTCGTGCCGATAAGGGTTGAAGCAGATATTCGTACCGGGACGCATCATGAAGCAGTTTGATGTCTGGACGAGGTTCGTGCTGATCACAGGGGTCTGGTCAAGCAACCGGATACGGGGATCGCCACGGTAGTCGGTGTTTCGGATATTTATCGTATAGTTGTAGTTCGTGTTCTCCAGAAGGTTGAAATCCGACACATCCTTACCTCCCAGATAGGCACGGTAATACATACGTTCCGAGCCGTCTTTGCTGTCCACCACGAACTCCATATAGGTAGCCGAGGCATGGGCGTATTCTTTCGTGCGGTAATACTCGGAGGTCACGCTACGGGACCTGCCTTTCGCGTTAGCGGGCATCCAAGTAACTAACGAGCCTTCGTTTTTGGCATCGGTACCTTTCAAGCGGTACAAGTCCCTGTATTCCAACAAGGAGCTGGGATAAAGAGCGCCCTCGAAAAGACTGTCGGTCTCTGTCTGGGGCAAAAGATAGTACACGGTGGGAACTTGGCAGAGTTTTACCTCCTTCAAGGTATAGTCGGTACGCAATCCCTCAGCGAACTTCCAGTTCACCGTGAGCCGCACGGCGAGGCGCTTCAAGAGGATACGGGCATCGCTACCGTCCGCACTTTGGATGATGATCTTGCCCTCATTCGTCACCCTAACGTCTGTCAAATGGATGAAGTAGGGCATGGCGTTGATGTCATCATCCACTATCCCATTGATGGTAGCGGCATTGGCAAGCCTTCCTTGAAGGTCGCTCCAGCTAGGGCTACCGGAAAATTCGGATATGGCGTTCGAGGAGCCACGGGCCACGATGATAAGCTGGCAGTTCTCGCAAGCAACCAAGTCTACGGTCAATGTTGAGCCAGTGGCTTGGCTGACCGTAGGGGTTAGCTTCTTGAAATTCCTGTTGGAATCATACTGCAAGATCTGCAAGTTCTGGAGTTGGTCCGGCTTGGCACTGGCCAAGGCATCCGCCTTTGTCCGGACAGCGGCAGGCACCAGACGAACGTCGAAGGCCCCGTTATTCCTCGCCCCTACGCTCTTCGTCCCGGATGATCCGGCATTCAGTGACGCCGCATCCACCTCGTCGGCGATACCCACACATAAGGATACCTCCACCGTCTTGCCTACACCCGTAGACGGGCGGGGTGAATCGAGACGATCCTCACAACTTGACACTCCTAACATTGATACCATTGACATCATCATCAATACTGCTTTTTGTAATTTTATTCCTATGACCTCCATCGTTTCACGTGCTTTTTCACTACTACATTTCACATATTTTTACTTGAAAGCACCTGTCTCTTTCTTACGCAGAAAGAGACAATAAAGAGAAATATCTATTTATCCGCTGTTTTTCAAGCCCTTTGAAATGTTAATAGGACAAGGCACGTCACGCTTGACGGCTCGTTATTGTTTGTCTTTTTTAATTTTGACAAAAGATTTAAGCACTCACCTTGCCTTTATCAGCAATTTGAGCTACTTTTACACCCGAAAACGGATATTTATCCGTCATTCTGAAAGTTGTCTCTTTCTGCGTAAGAAAGGGACAACTTTTTTTCTCTCACACCTTCATTCTCAATATCTTCCATTTTCTTTCCTTTTTTACATTTTCTTTCATTCCGCTTTTTGTCTCTTTACAAATCACTACTCATTTAACATTTCGGACTTACTGTCCGGAAAGGCACGCACGAAACCGCACGATACCCGACGGGGGTACCGTGTAACTTCACGCACGCGACAACAATCATATCATCGCATGACGGGATTAATAAGGATAAGGAGTGTTATTTTACTCGGAGGTCTTCACCCACACACGCTTGCCATCGAAGGTGATGGCCATCTCCAGAATATCACGCACACCGGCCGCATGGAGCGTGGCGGCGTATCGCTTGTCTTTTATTTGCTGCAAAGCCGTATCCAACGTCGTCTCGACCGTGCTGCTCATTCGAAGGCGTTTCAGCTCCATGATGTATCCACGACGGCTAACGTCAACAGGGCACATCAAGATGTCATATCTGCCTAAACCGGACTCACGGTTGCTGCTCACCTTATACGAGCCGTGACTTACCAGCATTCCCAACAAGAAAGCTTGGTAGACCTTCTCCGGATCACGGCCGTTCGTGTCGTAATAGGAGAGCGTATTTACAACGAACTCATTCAAGATCTCCTCGAACGCCTCGATATCGTTCTCGTCCAAAGCCTGCAGCATCATCTCCAAGCGGTCGTTCTTCACCGGGCCGTCGTTGATCCAGCCCCGGATGATCGTAGAAAAAACCGTGGAAACCTCCGTGTTCGGCACCCCCAAGGTGTACGACATCAAGTGATCCGGGGTCATTCTCCCCTCCGACGCTTTCAGATAGCCACTGAACAGCATGAAAGACCAGATGTTGGAGGCGCTAGACAACAGGTCCGGGAAAGCCAGCTTGTCGTTAATCACGCTAGACAGGCTACCGCCTTGGACAAGCGTCTCGATTCCCTTCCGTACTTGGGAGGGGCCCTCCGCTATCAAATGACGAAGCAACACGTCTGAGCCCGTATTCACCCAGTAAGGGGCAAAGACACCACCTTTATTTATATAGTTCAATACAGACCATGGATTATATACCACCTCATTCCCGAACAAGTAACCGTTATACCAGTGCTTGACCTCCGACTTCTGATCACCCAACGAGTATGAGTCGAGCAGCGTGTCGACATCCACTTGCGTGAAGCCAAACGCCGTACACATCGGACGATCCAGCAGGGTATCCACGTCGATATTGTTCAGCCCGCTAAAGATCGACTCCTTGCTTACACGGAGGATACCCGTGATTACACCGCGGAAGATAGAGGTATTGTCCTTGAAGACCATCGACATGAAATTGCGCATGAAGACGATCATACGATCATAATACCCCTTGTCGAAAGCCACATGAATAGGGGTGTCATACTCATCGAGCAATACCAGAGGGGGCATACCCCAATGAGCGGTCAGCAATTCGGATAGTAAGAGTAAAGATCTTTGCATTCTCACCTCACCGGGATTGCCTTCCAACAAAGACTGAAAGATCGGACGATAGGTCGAATCCATTACGGGAGAATCTAACAGGTACTTATGCCGGAAAAACTCTTTCTGAAGTTCGGAGGCGACAAGCTCCAAGGCTTTATCGAACGTATCCGCCTTGCAGTCCTTCAACGTCAACATGATCACAGGGTATTGACCTTGATGCTTATCGAAATCCTTCCACTCCCGGATACGCTTGCCGTCGAACAACGGACGGAACACGTTACCATCCGTCTTCTCGAAGAAGTACCGCAGCATCGAAAGGTTCAGCGTCTTGCCGAAACGACGGGGACGGGGCAACAAGGTGATCTTGCTACCAAGATCCAGAAGCTCACGGATAAAGTCTGTCTTATCCACATAATAAAAACCTTCATCTATCAATTCCTTGTAGTCGCTGATGCCGATCGGTATTCTTCTCGTTTCCATAAGTATCACTATTTTGAGTTGTGAATACAAATATAACAATTTATATGACAACAGCGATTATCACTTTTCCTTATTAATCTCATCATGTCAAAGAACGTTTCCCC
>OMGQ01001138.1_pt1 | contig 16811 bp, 17 predicted proteins | sample 1646071 | NCBI WGS metagenome assembly OMGQ01 (sample SAMN05578585, study PRJEB25193) | human gut metagenome | biome: Human Microbiome; feature: human-associated habitat; material: feces | host: Homo sapiens | place: USA:Birmingham
AACCGAACCATTTTTCTTGGTAAATCTATGGAAAAAAGTTAGAAATGTGGAAAACTTGATAAAAGAAAAACCCGGACTTCTGTCCGGGACTTTGTCTACAGTCTGAGTCAGCATAAATGCTGGCTTTTTTTATTTTTAAAAAACTTGACAAAAAAAATTTTCAAGCATTGATTATATAGTGCTATAGTGTTATAATATAAAAGGGTGATTTTATGGCGTATTTTTTAAAGAAAACAACGAATAAAAAAGGTACTTATCTTCAAATTTACGAAAGCTATTACGATCCTGAACGTAAAGGTGGTGCACACCGCTCTTATAAACCGATAGGATATGTTCATGAACTGCAAGCAAGCGGCATTGAGGATCCGATTACCGTATTTGGCGAAGAAGTGCAAAAGCTCAATCAGGAATATAAAAGGAAAAAACAGTCCGAAAAAGAACGGCAGATTTCTGAAGAATCTCCAGAAAAGTTACTTGGCTATTTCCCTCTGAAAAATCTGAATGATTCTCTTGGATGTAAAAAATATATTGATCTTATGCAAACTGCAACGAGTTTCAGGTTCAATATCTTCGATATGATGTCAGCCCTTATTTATGCGAGGGCTGTCTATCCCTGTTCAAAGTTAAAAACATATATCGAAGTTATTCCGAAACTGTTTGAAAAACATGATTTTTCCCTTAACCAAATTTATTCCGGTCTCGGATACATTGGCTCTGAATATGAAAAAATCATTGAAATTTTCAATCATCAAGTGTCTCAGAAGTATCCATTTGATACTTCTCACTCCTACTTCGACTGTACAAACTTTTACTTTGAAATCGACAAAGAAGATGAATTTAAATTAAAAGGATCTTCCAAAGAAAACAAGAAAGAACCTATTGTCGGAATGGGGTTACTCCTTGATGCAAACCAGATTCCCATCGGCATGAAACTGTATCCAGGCAATGAAAGCGAAAAACCCATAATACGAAATATCATTGATGATTTAAAACAGCGCAGCCACATATCTGGCAGAACCATTCAGGTGGCAGATAAAGGGCTTAACTGCTTTAACAACATCATGCATGCCCTAAAATCAGGGGATGGATATATTTTCTCAAAATCTGTAAAAAACCTCCCGGAAACAGAAAAAACATGGGTACTTCTTGAGAATGATTATGTTGATGTGAAAAATAAAAAGGGGGAAGTGCTTTATCGCATAAAAGACTGTGTAGATGATTTTTCATATACTTACACGGATAATACCGGACACAAAAAAACACTGAAGCTTACAGAAAAACGTATTGTAACATTCAATCCAAAACTTGCTGAAAAGCAGACATATGAAATTAACCGACAGGTGGAAAAAGCAAAAAAGCTAGCTGGATATAACATGCTCATAACTTCTGAAATCCGCATGACTGCTTCAGAAATCTATGCCGCATATCACAATCTTGGAGAATCGAGGAGTCTTTCCGCATTATGAAATCTCAACTTGATGCAAGGCCAGTTTTCATACAAAAGCAGGAAACGATTACAGGGCATTTCCTGATCTGCTATCTTGCAGTGTTGCTAACAAGGCTCTTACAAATACATACATTGAAAGATGAGTATGTCACAGAAGAGATTTTTGATTTTATACGTGATTTTAGAATTGCCAAAATCGCTGACCGAAAATATATAAATCTAACGAGAAGCTCCTCGTTTATCAAAGAGTTATCTTGCCTGACAGGATTGCCTCTGACATCGTATTTTCTGGGAAATGAAGACATAAATAAAATGCTAAGTCATAGGTTCTAACCCATGGCTTAGCACTAGTTTTTCACTTCAACTTCAAAAGACAGGTATTATATACTACTTCTATTTTGATTTCAAGTTATTTTTTATTTTATTTATGCCTTTTATTTATGCTTCCACTTGATTTTATTTATGCCGCTTCCGCTATCGTTTTGTTCCGATTCCATCCCGTCTTGCCAGTTTCAGACGGTTCAATGTCACTTCTTTTTCTTTATATAGAACCTTTTGCTCAACGCCTTCTTCAAGCAGATATACCTGTTCCAGTTCATCTTTTTTCTGTAGTTTGATTCCACGAGCTCCGACAGCACCTTTTTTCTTTTCCGGCACCTCTGTCGACGCAAACCTCAGAAAATATCCATTCGTCGTCTGAAGCACAATGCTTTGTCCATCTGTCACAACCTGTACGCAGATCACTTCATCCTCTTCTAAAAGCTTTGTCGCTGCGATGGTTCGTTTTGCCACCTGAAATTCACTTCCATCCACCTGCTTTAACATACCTTGTTTTGTCGCAAACAACAGCTTTGCCATAGAGAGACTTCCCTCATCACACACAAACACAATCTGTTCTTCGGTGCTGTTGTAATTACTCAAATTATCAATCGGAGTTCCTTTATCCCTGAATTTTCCATATGGAATATCCGGCACCTTCACCTGATGCATCTTTCCTGCATTCGTAAACAAACAGATTTTTCCCGTATTGAGACAGGAAACTATATATTTATTCTCCGAGTCTGCTGCTTCCCTGTTTCTTTCATAGGTCGACACATCCACCGTTCTCGCATATCCAAAACGATCCATCAAAAATACAACTTCCTGCTCTTCGATCTTTTTTTCTTCAAACACTGCTTCTTCTGCATTTTCGACAGTCGTCCGTCGTTTTCTTGCATATGTCTTTTTAATCGCATCCAAATCTTCTATAATTACTTCCGCCATCGAATCATAATTATTCAAAATATCTTCATAGCGGGCAATACTTTTAAGTGTCTGCTCATGTTCTGCCTGCAATGCCTCAATCTCCAGACCAATCAGTTTGTACAGGCGCATCTCCAGGATTGCTGTCGCCTGTCTTTCTGTAAACCGGAGCATCGAGGCCATCTTTTTTGAAATATTAGATTTGAATTTGATATTCTCTGTGATACCGTCAGTCAGACACGCTTTTGCCTCTTTGATCGACTTGCTGCCACGCAAAATTTCAATAATCAAATCAATGACATCGCATGCCTTGATCAAACCTTCCTGAATCTCTTTTTTATCCAACTCTTTTGCAAGCAGTGTCTTGTATTTTCTCGTCGCAACGTCAAACTGGAAATCTACATGGTGCTCGATAATTGATTTCAGTCCCATCGTCTCTGGTTTTCCATTGGCAACGGCAAGCATATTCACTCCAAATGTATCTTCCAGACGAGTCTTTTTGTAAAGCATATTCTTTAAGTTTTCCACATCTGCATCTTTTCGAAGTTCGAGCACAATCCGAATTCCTTCTTTGGATGACTGATTGGAAATATCTGTGATGTCATTCGTCTTTTTGCTCTCCACAAGGGACGCCACATCGTTTAAAAATTTTCCGATTCCTGCACCGATCATTGTGTAAGGAATTTCTGAAATCACAAGACGTTTCTTTCCGCCTTTCAATTCCTCCACTTCCACTTTTCCGCGAATCTTAATCTTTCCGGCTCCCGTCTCATAAATGTTCAAAAGATCGTCTTTGTTGACTACGATACCGCCCGTCGGAAAATCCGGTCCTTTGATATGTTTCATCAACTGCTTTGTCGTGATCTCACTGTTTTTCATATACGCTTTCACCGCATCGATCACTTCGCCTAAATTGTGTGTTGGAATACTCGTCGCCATTCCGACTGCGATTCCCTCTGCGCCGTTTACCAAAAGATTTGGAATACGAACCGGAAGCACCTCCGGTTCTTTTTCTGTCTCGTCAAAGTTCGGAGCAAAGTCCACAACTCCTTTGTCCAAGTCTGCAAGAAATACCTCCTGTGTCAGTTTTGCAAGACGAGCCTCCGTGTAACGCATCGCAGCAGCTCCGTCTCCCTCGATAGAGCCGAAGTTTCCATGTCCGTCCACAAGAATCATTCCTTTTTTGAATTCCTGTGCCATTACGACAAGTGATTCGTAGATGGAACTGTCTCCATGCGGGTGGTATTTACCCATCGTATCCCCGACGATACGCGCACATTTTCGATATGGTTTATCATAGCGGATACCAAGTTCATGCATATCGTAAAGTGTTCTTCTCTGCACCGGCTTCAGACCATCTCTGACATCCGGCAACGCTCTTGCCACAATGACACTCATCGCATAATCGATATATGATTTTTTCATGATATCCGAATATTCGGTTCTTATAATTTGTGAATCCTGCATCTTTTGTTGCCTCCTATATATCTAACTCTGCTTCTGTCGCATTTTCATAAATAAACGCACGTCTCGGAGGCACTTCACTTCCCATCAGCATCTCCGTCACAGAAGATGCCATTCTCGCATCTTCAATCTCGACAAGCTTTAGCATTCTCGTCTCCGGATTCAGCGTTGTCTCCCACAACTGGTCTGCATCCATCTCGCCAAGACCTTTGTATCTTTGCAGCGTAAATGGTCCTTTCTGACGTTTGCGATAGCGCTCCAGCGCTTTGTCGTCGTACAGATATTCCTCTTCCCCTTTTTTCGGCATCGCCTTGTAAAGCGGAGGCATCGCAATATAGACATGTCCTTCAAAAATCAATTCCGGCATAAACCGATAGAACAATGTCAATAATAATGTAGAAATGTGAGCGCCATCCACGTCCGCATCAGCCATAATGATGATCTTGTTATAACGGAGTTTTGTGATGTCAAAATCATTACCATACCCTTCCGAAAATCCACAGCCAAAGGCATTGATCATCGTCTTGATCTCCGCGTTGGCAAGTACCTTATCGATACTTGCTTTTTCCACATTCAAAATCTTTCCGCGGATTGGCAGGATTGCCTGATAAGAGCGGTCTCTCGCCGTCTTTGCGGAACCTCCCGCAGAATCTCCCTCCACGATAAAAATCTCACATTTGCTCGCATCTCTGCTCTCACAGTTCGCAAGCTTTCCATTGCTGTCAAACGAATATTTCTGCTTCGTCAACAGATTCGTCTTTGCCTTCTCCTCCGTCTTACGGATTTTTGCCGCCTTCTCCGCGCAGCTGATTACTTTTTTAAGCGTATCCAGATTCCGGTCAAAATAGCGCACAATCTCCTCCCCGGTCACCTTTCCGGTCGCCTTTGCTGCATCCGGATTGTCCAGCTTTGTCTTCGTCTGCCCTTCAAAACGCGGATCCGGATGCTTGATTGAAACAATCGCCGTCATCCCGTTGCGAATATCCGCTCCTGTAAAATTGCTGTCCTTCTCTTTTAAAATGCCAAGTTCTCTCGCGTACTGGTTCATCGCCGTCGTAAACGTCGTCTTAAATCCCGTCAAATGTGTTCCACCCTCTGCATTGTAAATATTATTACAAAATCCGAGTACGTTCTCATGGAACTCATTTACATACTGGAATACAACTTCCACTTCAATCCCTTCTGACTCACCTTTAAAATAAATCGGCTCATGTATCGCCTCTTTCTTCTGATTCAGATCACGGATAAATCCAAGTATTCCGTCTTCCTCATGATATTCAATATGTTCTGTCTGCGCTCCGCGTCTGTCCTCAAAAATAATCGTCAGATTCGGATTCAGATACGCAGTCTCATGGAGACGACTTTTTACTTCCTCCGCCTTGAATCTCGTCTTCTCAAAAATCGTGTCGTCCGGCAGGAAATTCACTTCTGTCCCCGTTTTTCTCGTCTTTCCAATAACCGGAAGCAACCCGTTTTCAAGCTCTACAACCGGAATCCCCCGCTCGTATCGGTCGTGATGAATTGCACCTTCCCTGCTGATCTTGACGTCCATATAAATAGAAAGTGCATTTACAACCGAAGAGCCAACCCCGTGCAGCCCGCCGCTTGTCTTATAAGCTGTATCATCAAATTTTCCACCTGCGTGAAGTGTCGTATATACAATACGCGCTGCGGATACCCCCTTTTGGTGCATCCCGACAGGGACACCTCGCCCATTGTCGATCACCGTTGCAGAACCATCTTTTTCCAGTATGACCTGAATCTTGTCACAGTACCCCGCAAGATGTTCATCTACCGCATTGTCCACAATCTCATAGATCAAATGATTGAGCCCCTTCGTAGACACACTTCCAATATACATTCCCGGTCTTTTTCTGACCGCTTCCAGTCCTTCTAATATAGAAATACTATCTGCATCATATGTATTTTGTTTCGCCATTTACTTAAAACCCTCTCTTTTTCATACTGCACCCATCATAACACAAACAAAGGTTCGTTTCAAATAAATTCTTCTACCCCATGATGACTTTTGCTAAAACGTCTGACAGCAGCTCCATCGCATTTCGCATTTCCTCCACAGTGTTTGTCTGGGCGCCTGCCTCGATCAAAAGAGATTTTGGCATCATATGGAGACTGTAACGGTACCCTTTCAGATAGATTTTCCTTGCAAATCCCGGATACATACTCTCTGATGCAAGCTGCATCTGTAGAGAAAACGACAGATTATCCTGAATATAAGGATTTGGAAGATATGCGATATCTCCATTGGCTTTTGTTCTGCTAAGTCCATTGAAAAACATGATCTTTGCCGCCTGTTTTCCATTTGCCTCCGTCACCAGATGTGTATCATTGCCGACCCCATCACGGTGCAGATCAATCACAACCTCAATACTTGGATTTTCTTCCAATATTTTTCTGACCCCCACTTCCGAAAATTCGTACGCTTTGCTTCGGTCTAATTTCCCGTCGATCAAATCATACACGCCGTCATGATGGATGGTTGAAATTCCCTTCGCATTCAAAAGCTCTGACAAATATGCTCCCATCCCGACGATACTTGTTCCGACATCTCCCTCGACAGAATCCACAAAAGTCTCCTGCGAGTGAGTATGAAAGATAAGTACTTTTGGTCCTTCCCCACTTGTGTCAATATGCATATCTTTTGCGAGAAGCTCATCCACATTTAACTGCTCCTGCCCGATCATCGTTGTACTGTCCACCGTATAGTAATGGCTCACCAGATAGTTAAAATCTCTCAGCTGCTCTATTGATACGGTCACTGGTTCCGTTTTCACTTCCTTGGCATCTTTTTCTGCGTGACTTCCGTCCCCGTTGATCAGATTTCCATTCTCGTCCACCTCATTTTCATCTGCCGCCTGCCTTGCCATGATCATTTCATAGGTCGCAGTATCTTCAATTTCAGATTCATAAGTTCCTTTCCCTTCCACATAACTTCCAAGCGGAATCATCTGCATCGCTTTTTTTGCAATCCATGTATTCCAATCTGTCTTTTCTTCTTTTTCCGCATAAAAAAGTCCTGGCATAAAAGACCTTTCCGTCATTCTCACAAGATTTTCCCGCAGACTCCACTTCCATTCTTCCGTAATCTGCGTTCCACCTTGAAATAATATATATATGCCAAGACAAAAGATCAAACTGCCCGACAATATTGCTAAACTCCTATTTTTTCTCATATTTCTCTCCTAACAGAATCTTTAGAGCTTTAACAATATATGTTGCCTTTTTGATAATTATGAGCATGTCCTCTCCGAAAACAAAATATTTAATCCCTCAGAAATCGTATATCCGATTCGTTTGATTGTCTCATCAATATCTTTCGGGGTCACAAACATTCCATTTAAATGCGGAGAAATCAGTTCTTTGATCAGCTCATATTTCTCCGTCGCATTATATCCCTGCAAAACGACCCCGACACCTTTTAGTGTCTCGGATGTCTCCAGTGCCGCAATCAAATTTTCCATCGTGTCATTGACAATCGTAGCTGCATCTACAACCGTCGGCACACCAATGGCAATGACCGGAACCCCGATTGTCTCTTCTGTAATTCCGTTTCTGTGATTTCCCACACCGGAGCCCGGATTAATTCCCGTATCTGCAATCTGAATGGTTCGATTCAGTCTCTTGCTGTTCCTTGCGGCAAGCGCATCCACCGCAATGACCAAATCCGGTTTTGTCTCTTTTACAATCCCTTTGATGATCTCTAATGTCTCCATACCGGTCTGCGCCATAACCCCTGGAACGATTGCGCTTGTCATGTGCACAGCATCTTCCCCCATTGCGTATTTACCATACTCTTTTACAATATGTCTTGTAATTGCCAGATTATCGACTACATGTGGTCCTAATGCATCCGGTGTCACCTGACGGTTTCCAAGACCTGCCACCAATACAACATAGTCCTCTTTTTCGATTTTTATGAGCTCTTTGATATATTTTGCCAGTTCTTCTGAAATTTCCCTGTGATATTCCTCGTCTGGGACGGCCATATTCGGTGCTTCCATCGTAATATATGTGCCGACAGGTTTCCCCATCGCGCGAGCCCCTTTTTCCGTCTCAATCTTTACTTTCGTGATTCGTATCTCCCGCTCTTTGTCATACTCCTCTTCCAAGATAACTCCCTGAACTTCCACATGATCCGATTCAAATCGCTCTTTTTCCTCCAATGCTAAATCTGTATGAATACTATACTTTTCCAACATCTCAACTTCTCCTTGTAACTTTATTTTTTAGTTTTCACAAAAAAAAGAGAATTATGTATTGACAAGCCACAATAGTTATTTTACAATGAATGAGTATGTTTCAGTAGAACGTTCCGTGTCCGGGTCTGCTGAACAAAAGATGAATTTTATATCACATATATTGGAGGTGTTCAGATTGGCTAACATTAAATCTGCAAAAAAAAGAATTTTAGTAAACGAAACAAAAGCTGCTAGAAATAAAGCAATTAAATCAAGAGTAAAAACTTCTATTAAAAAAGTAGATGCTGCTGTTGAAGCAAAAGATCAGGCTGTTGCTGTTGAAGCATTAAAAGCTGCTATCAAAGAGATCAACATGGCTGGAAGCAAAGGTGTTTACCACAAAAATACTTGTGCTAGAAAAGTTTCTCGTTTAACAAAAGCTGTTAACGGAATTGCTTAATTTTTATTAGGAAATATATTATAAGACAACCATACCGTCATGTGGTTGTCTTTTTGATTGCACTTTAAAAATAAAGGAGTTTTTTATGGACACTGTTTTTCACGAAATCGAACCGATTTTTAATAGGGACTCAAAAATATTGATTCTCGGCTCTTTCCCATCTGTAAAGTCACGGGAAGGACACTTCTTCTACAACCACCCACAAAATCGTTTTTGGAAGGTGCTCGCAAAAATTTTCAACTGCGAAGTACCTCAAACAATCGAAGAAAAGAAACAATTTTTGCTGAATAATCAGATTGCGGTCTGGGATGTGATTGCTTCCTGCGAAATCAAAGGCTCCAGCGACAGCAGCATCAAACACGTCGTTCCCAATGATCTGAATCGAATCTTGTCTGTCTCCCATATCGAGCAGATTTATACAAACGGCAACACCGCATTCCAGCTTTATGAAAAATACTGCAAAAGCCAGACACATATGGACGCAATAAAACTGCCATCCACAAGTCCCGCAAACGCAGTCTATTCACTGGAGAAACTTGTAGAGATTTGGAAAAGCATCACCCAATATACTGCACACAAAAAGTAGGTAGCGCACTTAATGCATCTACCTACTTTTCATTATAACGACTAGTTATTGATCAATTTATCCTCGTCGCTCCAGCTGTATAATTTACGGATTTCTTCTCCGACAATTTCTGATGGATGTTCTGCTGCAAGTTTTCTCATTGCTTTGAAGTGTACCTGGCTTCCTGCTGATGACATATCTAATAAGAAGTCTTTTGCAAATGTACCATCTTGAATATCTGATAAGATTTTCTTCATTGCTTTCTTTGTATCTTCTGTGATGACCTTTGGTCCTGTAATGTAATCACCGTATTCTGCTGTGTTTGAGATAGAGTATCTCATTCCGGCAAATCCACTCTGGTAAATCAAGTCTACGATTAATTTCATCTCGTGGATACATTCGAAGTAAGCATTTCTTGGATCATATCCTGCTTCTACCAATGTCTCATACCCTGCCTGCATCAATGCGCAAACACCACCACAAAGTACTGCCTGCTCACCGAAAAGGTCTGTCTCTGTCTCTGTACGGAATGTTGTCTCAAGCACACCTGCTCTTGCTCCACCGATTGCAAGCGCATATGCAAGTGCGATATCCTGTGCTTTTCCTGTAGCATCCTGTTCTACTGCCACAAGACAAGGAACACCTTTTCCTACTTGATATTCGCTTCTTACTGTGTGACCAGGTCCCTTTGGCGCTACCATTGTAACATCTACATTCTTTGGAGGTACGATACATCCAAAATGAATGTTAAATCCGTGTGCGAACATTAACATATTTCCTTCTTCAAGGTTTGGTTCAATATCGTTTTTGTATAATGCAGCCTGCTTTTCATCATTGATCAAAATCATAATAATATCGGCTTTTTTTGCTGCCTCTGCCGCTGTGTATACCTCAAATCCTTGTTCTTCTGCTTTTTTCCATGATTTGCTGCCTTCGTAAAGACCGATAATGACATTGCATCCGGATTCTTTTGCGTTCAATGCATGCGCATGTCCCTGACTTCCGTAACCGATTACCGCAATTGTCTTTCCTTCTAATAATGATAAGTTACAATCTTCCTGATAATAAATTTTTGCCATAGCTGTTACCTCCTAAACCCTTCTCATGAATATATAGTTAAGGACCTTTGCCCCTAGCTTTCTACATTAATCATCAATTACTTTGATACCTTTTGACCCTCTTGACAAGGCCGTGATTCCTGTTCTTGCAAGCTCTAAAATCTTATATCCCTGCAGGAGATTCAAAAAAGCTTCTACTTTCGACTGATTTCCTGTCATCTCAAGCATCAGCGACTCTCTCTCCACATCGACAATCTTCGCTCTGAAAATATCAGCAACAGAAATAATCTCTGCTCTCTCAGATGCATCTGCCATCACTTTGACCATAATAAGCTCCCTGCAAACCGACTCTCCATCCGCCAAAATCTTAATATCAACGACATCTTCCAATTTGCGAAGCTGCTTCTCAATCTGAGACAAGATCAACTCATCCCCGCTTGCAACAACCGTAAGTCTTGTAAACCGTTCATCCGTTGTAATTCCCGCTGTGATACTGTCAATACTGTATCCTCTTCTGCTGAATAATCCGGCAACGCGACTTAACAATCCCGCATTGTTATTTACCAATAATGAAAATACTTGTTTCCTCATAACATCCCTCTACTTTCTTATTTTTAAAAAACAGAGTGCGTTCTGTTTTTATATATTATCAACTAGAAACCTATTTGTCAATACTTTTTCTAAATGTCACTTTAACTTTTTACTGCGCTGCAATGCGCTCTGCCAGATCATTCAGATAAACCCACCGTTCCATCTTTTCTTCCAACTGTTTTTCTGCGAGCTCTTTTTCTAAAGTAAGCTCAGAAAGTTTCGCAGAGTTCGTTGCATTCGCCATCATATCCGCATCCAGCTTTTCGAGTTTTTCCTCCAGCTTGGCAATGTCTTCATCAATTGTCTCAAACTCCTTCTGCTCCATATATGAAAATTTCAGCTTTGTCGGACGATTCTGTTTCCAATCATTCTTTCCCGTACTCTTCTTCGTCTTCACTTCTTCTTTTGGAAGTTCCCGTCTTTGCTTTGCCTCTATGTAATCCGTGTAACCACCTTCATACTGCTGCAAATGCCCATTTTCATCAAATTCAAAAATGCGGTCTACAACATTATCCAAGAAATACCGGTCATGAGATACCGTAATGACAATTCCTTGAAATGAGTTCAAATAATCTTCCAAAATTGTCATAGTCGGAATATCAATATCATTATTCGCCTCATCAAACAACAATACATTCGGCGCCGCCTGCAAAATACTCAACAAATATAATCTCTTTTTTTCACCGCCCGACAGCTTTTCAATCGGTGCATACTGCATATCCGGTGTAAATAAAAATCGCTCAAGCATCTGAGACGCCGTGATTCTTCCATCTTTTGTCGGTATATACTCAGCGATGTCCTTCACAAAATCAATCACTCGCTGACTCGTATTCATCTCCGGAAGTTCCTGAGCAAAATATCCAATTCGTATCGTCTCTCCAATCTCAATCGTCCCCTCATCAGGTTCAACGATACCTGCAATCATTTTCAACAATGTTGACTTTCCACAGCCATTCGGACCGACAATACCAAGATTCTGATTCTTCAATACAATATAATCAAAATCGTCGATGAGCTTTTTCTCTCCATAACTTTTGCTGATATGGTGAAGTTCAATTGTCTTCTTTCCCATTCTCGTTTCCACAGAATCAATCTCTGCCAAACGATCTGTCTCCGGAGCTTTCCCACTTTTCAAAAGCTCTAATCGCTCCAATCTTGCCTTTTGCTTTGTTGTTCTTGCACGGCAGCCGCGCTTTGCCCATTCTAATTCCATTCTCAACACACTTTGGCGTTTTCGCTCTGAAGCAAGCTCCATCTCTTCCCGCTCTGCCTTCATTTCCAAAAATTTCGAATAATTCGCCTCATACCCATATAGTTTTCCACGGCTGATTTCCAAAATTCGATTTGTCACTTTATCTAAAAAATAACGGTCATGCGTTACCATGATCACAACACCTTTATAACGTTTCAAATAATCTTCCAGCCAGGAAATCATCTCTCCATCTAAATGGTTCGTCGGCTCGTCCAAAAGCAAAATTTCAAACGAAGATGCCAGCGTTTTCGCAAGCGCTACTTTTTTCTTCTGCCCGCCGGAAAGATGCTCCATTTTCATATCGTGATCCGTAATTCCAAGTTTATTGAGTGCACTTTTCACTTCACTTTTCAGCGCCCAGTCATTCTCCGCAATTCCGTCAAATGCATACGAAAGAACAGTCGCTCCCTCAGGAAACGAAGGATGCTGCGAAAGATACGCCAATCGAATCCCATTCTGTTTTATAATCTGTCCACTGTCAGGCTCTTCCACTCCCGCAATCATACGCAACAGCGTTGTTTTCCCTGTACCATTAATTCCTATAATGCCAATTTTGTCTCCTTCTTGAATTCCGAATGAAACATCATCGAAAATTGTCTTCTCGCCAAATATTTTACTGACGTGTTCTATATTCAATATATTCATTTTCAACACTCCTATTTTTCGTAACAGTTCAGCCGTGCACAAAGTCACAAAAAACTGAGTTCAAACTGATTTGAAAACGAAGATTTTTTGTGGAGTTTGTATATAGTGTTCTTCCATAAGCGGGATTTCAGCTTCGTTAGCAGCGAAAAAGGCTGTGTAACAGCCAATTTGAGCTGTTATGGCTGAACTGTTACTATTTTTCTTCTTCCAAAATATCATAAAGGATTTTTCATTTCCCGTCAATTTTGAAAATCAATCTATAAGGACAACAGATAACAAAACAGCCCCTCCAACCGGAACTTTTATTCCGTTTTGGAGAGACTGAAAAATCGTCCTTACAAATCATGTTGTTTAATATAAGCGAGCAGCGCTTCACAGCCTTCTTTCACATCCCGATAGGTAACATCAAAATTTCCGGTATACCATGGATCTGCAATCGCTCTTGGAGCTTTTCCAAAATCAAGAAGCATGTGGATCTTTCCATCCGGATCACCACCTGCGATTCTTGTCATATTGCGAATGTTCGCTTCGTCCATTCCTATGAGATAATCATATTTCTCATAGTCTTTTTTTGTCATCTGTACAGCGCGATGCGGAAGTACCGGAATCCCTACTTCCCGCATCTTGTTTACCGTTCCGTAATGTGGACCGTTGCCGATTTCCTCGCGGCTTGTTGCCGCGGAATCAATATAAAATTGGTCGGTGAGACCTTGCTTGTTAATCATGTCTTGGAATACAAATTGGGACATGGTGCTGCGGCAGATGTTGCCGTGGCAAACAAATAGTATTTTTATCATATCTAAAAACTCCTTATTTTCTGCGTATTTCCTTGATTTTTAAAGGACTTTCATCTTTTTGATTTTTTATTTCTCTAGTATATTTTAGCATATCTTTGACCTCAAAAGTAGTAAATTGATCTCAGCAAGTAGTAAATTCTAGTAGTACATTTTCATACTTCAGAAATTACATATTTTTCTTACCTCTTCTTTCGCATCCTCATATCCCATATGCGTATAAGTATTTAAGGTTACTCCTATGTCAGCATGTCCCATGAGATACTGCAAAGTTTTTGGGTTCATACCACTTTTTGCCATATTAGAACAATATGTGTGTCTACATACATGCGGTGTTATCTTCAGCATTTGAATTTTGTAAATCCGATTATACTTTTGACAGATATGCTGAAAATATTTTTCCCAATGTAAAGCTACCATGAGCATATTATTCTTGTCCAAATACAGAAAACCACATTTCCCGTCTATCATTGGCTCACTTTTTACTTTCTTTCTATTTGCTATGATCCGACTGAAACATTCATATACATCTTCAGATATCGGTATTTTTCTTGCTCCGCAGGATGTCTTGGATTTTTCAATGATACATTCCATATTACGCTTTCTTTGTAATTGATGGTCTACATTGATCATTCTCTCCTGCTTTTTTGTGATTGCTTCCCTTGTTACACTGTTATTCACAACAACAGTTGCTAACTGAAACTCAAATAGATTCTTCCGCAGCAAGTCATCATCCACAGCCATTTGAAAAGCGGGCCTGACCACACCTCGTACGGAATGAATCATACTGTACCCTCGACCATCTTTCTGTAATTTTATAAGCCAACACTTGGCATCCGATAATCTAACTTTATCAATTCTTCTTTTACCAAATTCTTCTTTTTTGATAATATTCAGAACAAATCTATAGTTAGCTTCTGTATTATCCCGGACACCTGTTTTTGGGGAAAGATATTTTTCAACTAGCTGCTGTACGGTCATCTCCCCACCACAAGGAACGATATCATCTGCAATATCTTTCATAATCAGCTTCTCTTTTTCTCTCAGGGAAAGATCATTTCGTTTTCCACCAGGTATTTTATCTGTCTTTTCAAGTTTCCAGCTATATATAAATTGTGGCTTTCCAGTTTTATCCATGTATTTGAACACATATCGCCCATCTCAGCGTCGGCTCTCTCCGCTTCGAAGAATACGATTTTTTTCGATTTCTTCTTTTTTCGCCCATTGAAATGCTCCTTTCATAATAAAAGAGCCACTAAAACACCGGACTGAAACAATCAGTCTGGCTGTCCTTATCCTAATTTTCTTTGATATAACTTATACAGATTTTCAATGACATACTAAAAGGTTCTCTTCTAAATTGCAAACTTATCCACTTCTTCTTTTGTAAGTTCTACCAATTTTTTTCCCGTTCTTTTTGCGTATCTTGAAAGTTCCAATAAATTCACATGACAAGATTCCGCATTTACATAAGTATTCTGTGTCATATAATATTTTTTTCCAACAGTTCCATTTAAAAATTTAGGTTTCGTTCCATTCATAATGATACACCTCCAATAATTTTCTCGCCTGTACCTCATCTACAAAAAACTGATATTGATGTAACATTCCTAAATACTCTGCATGAAACACTTCAATGTAATGTTCTATCAGTTCTTGGTTCACAGCAAATCCGTGTAATGCCCCCTCATATCCCCATTGTATAGATTTATCTGCAACGATTGCAAATAAATGTCCACCTACTCCTACATAATGTTGTTTCCCATAATCATATTTATTATTATGCGGCGCTGTACATGCCCAGTGCATATATGCAGCATGCGAATCTCTATCATTCCGGATTCCTACTAATCCCTGAATTTCATTATTATCCCTAAGAGCCAAAGCATATGTTTTAACCTGAATCTCATTTTTATGCCGTAAAATCAACGTTTTTAAATTTTAGGTTAGATGTTGCCGTGACACTCATCAGCATGTGTCAAGCAAGGGCGGAAAGATTTTTCTGCCATATTTTTTCATGACAGAATACCCGTCATTTAGTCAGGGATAATGCGGTATTTCATATATCTTGCCTTAAACCAACAATATCCATCGCTAATCTGATCCACGATCATATCCTCTTCATCTACGAAGTAAACAAATTCATCTTGAAGGATAACTGTTGAGCCATACCAATATGGAGCACACTTTTCTGGATTTCTGCTTGAAATATCATATTCAACATCACCCAGAGCCATACCTCTACTTTACATCCCAAGGTCCCTCGAACTTAACATATAAACTTCCATCTTCCATTTGCTTACACTGTTCTATACAAGCATCATGAAATCCACCAGAAGCCCATTCTAAGTTTTCGATATCTTTCTTGGTTAAAATTTCCGGTTCAGGATTGTATTTATAGTCAGCCCCTATAGCTTTACACTTTTCAAATATTCCATTTGGAAATATTCCGCTCTCAATAATCTGATCAACCATGTCCCTTGTCATAAATGCAACACCACCAACACCATCTTCATCCATAACCCAATCATCCTGATTGCTCTCGATGATTAGTATCTGGGAATAAGATATTTCGTATTAGGCTGCATTACCAACCATTTCACAAGATGCTTACCTGCCTCATCCCATACAACGTAGTATGGAGTATGAATGCTTTCAAGGTACCTTTGGTAATCATCAGTAGCCTTTGAAATATGAGAAATCCAGCTTTTCCATCAATCTCGGATGTTCATCTAATAATTTGCTTAATCTTCTCCTGTACTCAATGTAACGTTTATCCATTAGCGTAATTTCTATGTCCTCATCTTTACCTTCAACACGGATTTTTTCTGCATTTTAAATATTTTTAAGCATTAACAATATTGCAGCATTGGCTTGGAAATCCCACCCCAAAGCCGATGCTGATGCATTTCTATTTTCCATTCCAATACCTCCTTCTCTCTAAATCCACTTCTACAATTCATTTTTTAACAACATTATAACAAATCCTCTTAAAAAACACAAAAATCTGATTAATGGTAAGCGCCCCATAGTGGGTACGTAAACGCAAAATAGCGAGTACCTTGACATTTTTAGGCGGCTGCTTTGCAGCCAC
>OMGQ01001139.1_pt1 | contig 16804 bp, 20 predicted proteins | sample 1646071 | NCBI WGS metagenome assembly OMGQ01 (sample SAMN05578585, study PRJEB25193) | human gut metagenome | biome: Human Microbiome; feature: human-associated habitat; material: feces | host: Homo sapiens | place: USA:Birmingham
ACTACCCGATATTTGGAGGAATTCATTAAGAAAGAATATCAGTTATCGGATATTGCCTTGAACAACTTGGAAGCCAACTTCATTTCTAAGTTCGATGCTTTTTTGAAGATTGAAAAAGGTTGTGCGCAGAATTCAGCTATCACCCGATTGAAGAACTTGAAGAAGATTATCCGTATTGCTTTAGAAAACGACTGGATAAAGAAAGATCCGTTTGCTTACTATCGCTTCAAACTGGAAGAAACCGATCCTGAATTTCTGACAATGGACGAGATTAAAATCATTCTTGCCAAAGAGTTCACAATTAAACGAGTAGAACAGGTACGAGACGTTTTTGTCTTTTGTATTTTTACTGGTTTGGCTTTCAGCGATGTGAAAGATTTATCACCTGAACACTTGGTAAAAGACAACAAAGGGGAACTTTGGATAAGGAAGAACCGCCAAAAGACTAAAATCATGTGTAACATTCCTGTGTTACCTGTGGCAGCTTCTATACTGGAAAAGTATAAAAATGTGGCAGAATGTACCGGAAAACTATTGCCAGTACTGAGCAATCAGCGTATGAACAGTTACTTGAAAGAAATTGCCGATGTATGCGGGTTACAGAAAAATCTGTGCACACATTCAGCCCGGCACTCGTATGCCACTACTGTACGATTAGAGAATATCCAACTGATAAACAATGCATTACGATATGTCATTTTGAAAAGGGTAATGGTTTAGCAATGTGCTATCTACTTGAAAATTCTTAGAATTGCATCATTTCAATAACCTACCACAAAAATAATATTTAATCCGATAGCCACAAAATATAACTTAATTTTAAATAACGCCATTTATCAAAATGCCAAGAACTGACAAACTCCTATAATTAGTTGAAATTGAAAAAGTTATTATCGTAAAATCATGGTATGCAAATTGCAAATCGACAAAATGAGCTCAAATATTAGGGAAATAATCCCTTTGCCAAACAGTTCATTATTTAATGAACTATAAAAATCCAATAAACGTTCACTCAAATACTTGTTTATAGTTTATTTTATGTATATTTGCCCATAAATATTAAAATATGACTTTTATGTCTTATACTATACATGAACTAGAAAAACTCTTATCCGGCTTAGGGTTTTCTTACACACGCAATATAGAAGGTAGAGACAATTTTTTGTATCTGCAAGATAAAAAGACTGGAAAAACAATTCCATTCCTATGGAATGGAAAATCTTCTCATGTAATCCCCGATGAGATTCGGCAAGAGATCATCGAGTATATAATTAGTGCATGTGATTCAAATGGATTTAATAAATGATATAGTATGGGAAAGTATAATAATATATCAGAGCAACGTCCTTTTCTTTTATCTCATGAAAAGGTAAGTACAAGGGATATATATCCACTTACTAAAATGTCAGAATCAACAAATCTAAATGAAATATATATTTTACTAGATAAATGGAAATATTTGATCTGCGATTTTGGATCAAGTACTTTAGATTTAACTCTCGGGATTAGAATTTCAATCGTAGGTCAATCTTCTAAGGGAAAATCATCTTTGATTAATGCCTTGTTAAGTACTGATAAAAATTGCAGAAATGAATTAGAACCATTAGATTTTACTATTTTGAAAGATGATGATTGTAAGTTTAATGAAATTTTAATCACAAGAAATGAATCTAACATATACACACTAGATAATAGAAAAATATTTTGTGATAAAATATATGATATGAGTATTTTAATAGATACCATAAAGAATAATAATATCTCAAATTTATCAAACCCGATATTAAGTAATTTTATTTGTGACAGAAAGAATATTTTATCGTTATATGATAACTTTATAATAAATGATAACTTAAAAGAGGAACAGAAAGTAATTTCTATATTTGACAATAAAACAAATGAAGAAGAATTTTATAGGTGTTTTTCAATCTATTATTTACATAATAATAAAAAAAACTGTTTAAGGAATGATATTTGTTTATATGTATTTTCAAAAAAAGGATGCAATACTTTGAATATAATATATGATACATATTCAAAGTATAACAAAAGAACTTTTCTTAATCCTGTTTTAGATTCAGGAACAAAAGGATTAGAGGAAAATATAACAAAGTCTGACTTTGATGAATGTTTAATTAATAAAAAAGATAATATGAATACAATTAAAGTTATCATATCATATTCTGATAAAAATTATTTTGCTAGAATAATAGAATTGCCTGGATATATAATTACAGGTGATAGCATTGAAGAGATTATAAAAGAGATAAATATAAGCATAAAGAAATATATAAAGATAAGTAGAGAACTAAATTGGACTATTCCAAATATATTCAATTCAGAATATGAATTAGAATATGAATACACCATAGAAGCTTTATTGAATAAATATAGCAATATATTTACCAAAAGTGCACTTGCCAAAATAACAGGTATTAATGAAAGGCAACTATGGTATTATGCTTCTGGAGTTCGAAAGCCAAGAAAAAAACAAATTGACAGAATTAACGATGGTTTAAAAAGATTGGCATCAGAATTATTGTCTGTAAATATTTGTCTTTAAAAAGATAATTCAAAACAAACAAAATTAATATCAATGAACTTGTTGTGTAACGATAATCAAATATTAGTCAACTTATACTATATAAGTGGAATTCTTATATTGCTTGTTAATAGTCTTGTATTATGGCAAATAAAGATTGCAAAGAAAGCAATAACTATTACTGATGACAGACAAAAACTAGAAACAGCATTGAAATATATCAATGATTTTCATAATTCTATACTGATTAAATGGAATGTGTATTATGAAAATTATAAATCAGAAAATTTGAACGACACCGACAAATATTTTGCTAAATCATTTATAAGTAATGAGCTAAATTGTTTAAATAAGAAACAATTATCTTCATATTATAAATTGTATCTTAGAAATTACAAATCAATCTCAGATTTTTTAAATGCTTTAGAAGTTTTTTCGGTGGGGGTTAATAGCAAGATTATTAACGAAGATATTATTTATATGTCTATAGGTGAAGCCTATTGTGAAATTATTGAATTTATATCTGTAATAATCTGTATCAATCGAGAAGATAATTTATCTTCACAATCAAAGTATACAATTGAACTTTATCATAAGTGGAAAAAGAAATTAGATATTAAAACGAACGAAATAAAGCTTCAAGAGTTAGGGGAGAAATATAATCAAATCTCCAATGAACTTAATTATTTAAAAGGAGATAATTAGACGAGATTGCATTCTACTTATCCAATTATCCAACTTTTAATAAATAAAAAACATTATTGATATATAATAAAATATTCACATCCATTTTCATGGAATAGTGTTTAAATATTTTCTATACCACAGCTGCTGTTTTTCTCTGTGGAAATGGTTGTGAATATTATTTTCCAGTTATAATTTTGCGTTTTGTTTTTTATCTGCAAAAAAACGACTAAATAATTGATCGTAAGGAAGAAAATTCATTTGCTGCATTTTTTTGCTTTACTGAATATACCTTTGTGTTCAGAGAAATAAAGGATTAATTAAGATTATTCCATTGAAAAATAAGAGATTAAATTGGCTACGGATATTGCGAAGTTCTCGCCATCTATGGAGTAAAAGCCTAACTTCTTGGCTAATGCACTACTTTTGTCATTGGTACACTCGATGCCGATATGGTTAAAATCATACTTTCGGGCGACTTTGGTCAAGAATTTGATAAAGTGTGTTCCGTGTCCTATCCGTTCTTTGCTAAAACCCAATCGGGCAATAATCAGACAATCAGGTGGAAATCGGCTTTCTATCTTTCTAATACGCAGATACAAATCTACTCGGCTATTCCTACGGATGGTAATAATGTTATCCACCGTCAGCCGTACAAACGATTTGCGATATTTGAAACGCTCCATCAGGTAGCGGTCTATATCGGCTCTTAGTTCCTCGTATTCAATCATCGTCTTATCCCTTTCTTCTTTTTCTTTTTGCGCTTCTGCGCTTGTAAATCTTCTGCCTGTGTAGTATCGTAACTGTTGCCATCTCCCAATGAAAAGATAGATAACAGAGAATCACTGCCACTATTATTTTGTTGATTGTAAGCGTGTTTAGGATCTTGCTTGCTATCAAGATTGCAAGAAATCATGTTTTCTTCTTCACTGGATTGTGGTATTTCTTTTTTATTTTCGCCAGTATAATATTGTTTTGGTTCTTGTAATTCTTGTTCCTGCATTTTCAGTTTATCGTCTATGTTGCCATTCTTCATCGTGTTGGCATATTCAAAGGATTCTGTTTGTTGGCGGTTGTAGCCGAACAACTTATCAAAGCCCTGTTCTGCCTGTTGGAACAGGTTTACACGGTCAAAACCACCTGTTACCGTCCCTTTCTTTGTATTCTTGTGGTTGGTAAGCGGTGATAACTTCTTTTTGTTGGTTTGGTCTTTACGGCTCACAATCAAATGGCAGTGCATATTCAGTTCGTTGTCGGAACGGTTGCGGTCGAAATGTATCTTCCCGTAAAACTTTATATCCACTTCGGATAATCCTTTGTTGAAGTTCTTAGCATATTCGGGAATAAATACCTCCCGGATATACCGTTTCATGGCTTCCGCTTTCTCCTGCTCGCTATCCCCCATTGCCCGAAGTTCGCTTTCCGATGGGCTGACGTGGATAGCGAAAAACTTAGCATCCGTTTTCAGCAGTTGCCCGATATTGGTATCTATATCCTTAATCACCTTTGATTTGTAGATATTATCATCCTTCAGGTTGAAAAAGCCATCAGTATAGATTCCTTTCTCCATCCGCTCCAAATCTTCATGCTCACAATAATTTGCTAATTGTCGGCTACTTCCTGCATTGTTGTATGTTCCTTTTGATGGTGGGGCAAAGTCTATGTGCATGGCTCTATGTGTTTATCAGGTTGGTAATTTCAGTCTTTAGGCTCTCTTTCCGTTTGCTATCCATCACACCGCAAGCGGATAACTCCGAATAGAGTTGTATCAGGTGAAGTAACTTTTTATAATCTCGTTGGTGTATCTGATACAGCGCAGTCAGTTGCTTTCCTTGTTGGTTGATTACATCGACATGTTTACCAAACTGTTCACTTACTTTTTGCAAGACGGCTGTTTGCTTCTCCCTAGTCGTTTCAAGTTGATTAAGAATTGTATTTTCCAATGTCTTGCCAATGGTATCAAAGCGAACGGCAATAGAATTGGCTGTTCGTATCATCGGATTTAGTTGTTCTTCCTCGTAGTGTCGGATGAAGCGGATAATATCGTCCTGCCGTTTGTTTATCTTCGCCAGTTCCGATTTTACCGATTCGGGTGCTTCCGATGGGTTGATATGTGCCTTATCAATATACCCGAAAGCCAACTTTACAACTTCGCTCTTTTTCAGCGAATAGCGTCTGCATAGCATTTCTACCAAAGTTGCCGTTTCCTTGTCTACGGAAATGGTGGTGAATATCGTTTTTCGACTGTTATTTGGCATGGTAATTACTTTTTTATAGAAAAATGAATAGATAAATACCTGATAATAAGCATTACAACGGAAATGATTATTACAGGTGTCATTACAGCGTGTTTTCATAACACGCTAAAGCCGAAGGCTTTGCCCCGCAGGGCAAGAGGGAAGAACAGGACTTGTCCAGTTCCCTCTTGCTTCATTTAGCGAAATGAGCCGAGCCACAAGGCAAGGCGATTTCCGCTAAATAGGGAATGGTGACACTTCGTCAGGCAGTAATATTACCCACCTTGTTTTGCTTCGGTTTGCTTATCAAGTTGATTTTCCTTTTTGAACCGTTCATAGGTCTTGCTATCAGCATTTTCCTGAACAAATGCCCGAATGTCAGCCGAACGATAATAGGTCTTATGACTTATCGTGAAGTAAGGGAGCTTACCACTTGCCCGATAACGCTGCAAGGTTCGGAAAGATACTTTCAGCAGGAAAGCTAAATCCTGATTGTCTAATAGTCGGTCGTTTTCATCCAGCACTTTATCGGTATTGATAAGAGATTGCTGGTTTTGACCTATCTCCCCAAGTTTCTTCGATAGCCTTTCCATCCACTTATCGAAATTTTCGTTGTCTATATACATTTTGCTTCGTTTTTAAGTTTAATATTATTGTTTTCAATCGATTGATGAAGCAAAGTTCGGCAAATGGGTGTAAATAAGTTAGGGGAGTAGATATACTACACCCCTAAGAATAGTTGGTAAATAATTGATTTACAGATAGCCTTTCTTTTCACTTTCTTCGGTAATGGCTTTCCGAAGTATATCCAAAAACTCGGTGCGTTTGTTGGCTTTCCGGCAAATTACATTCTCATGCTTTTTATGAATATCTCCTAATTTGATATTAAAGAGGTGTTCAAACGCTCTTCCGATTTCTGTAAGTGGTGATTTTGTTCCATTGTAGGTTACAACTCTTTCAGATAAGAAGATTCCGCTAACCAGTTCCATGATTTCTATAAGATAGGTTTCATCTGTAAGATGAAGCGGTGAGAGTGGAAATTTATCCTTCCGGTTTTGGAACTGAACTGGATATTTAATTCGCATATTGAGTATGCGGATTTCTGTATTTACAAGTCCTATTGCTTCATCAATTAGCAATAGCAAAGTATTTTTCCCCCTGCTCAAATTGCACACGATGCGATTTGAGCCTGTTTAGTCCAAAAGAGAAGTAGCGTAATAATACTGCGCAATCTTGTTCACTTATAGCAATGCTTGCCAAATGGTTAGCAAGTTCCTGTAATGCAGCCGTTAAATCGTTTACGGCAAATTCTTTCTGCGAGTATTCCGACAATAGTCGGAAAAATCTCTGTTCGGATAACTGATTCATTGTAACTATTATTTAAAATGAATTTGTTCATTCACAAATTATTTTTCATATATCTATCAAATTTAGATGCTAATTTATGAGCAAAAAATAGATTTAAAACAGCAACAAATACCCCTGCAATAAAACATGTCACAATCTCAATAACGGCAAATGAACGAACGATACTATTGATACCCCAGATAATATACGGTATTGAGAGCAAAGATGTAATAATAATAGGGATATATTTTCTAACTATCATCCATTGACCTATGTGGATTAAAATATGAAGTGAAAATCCTGAAAAGACAGCAATCCACACATTATACCATTGTAATGTTAAAGCCCAAACGGTTACAATGCCTATAATTATAAATTCTTCCAACACTGCTAATGCAAATGCCGGAACTGACAATCTCTCATAAAAAGAAATTTGTTTAGCTACTTTGGGGTACTTTTTCGCAATCCATGCCCCGTCTTTAGTAACCCAATGTTTGAAACCTATAATCTCTTCAAATTCGTGGAGCATAAAAATAATAGGGAACAGGCTTACAATTAGTTTTAATTCATTCATAATCTTTGATTTTATTGTTTTACAATTTATTTGCAAAGTTACTTTGCTTGGTATTTGGAGAATTGAAATTTAAGCCATAGATTTGTCCAATCACGCCAATATTTGAATAATGTATATAACAGCAGGGACATTTAATATTATACTACGACAGGTAAGTTTGCTTGAAATGGACGAAGCAGAGGTATTTAGTATATTAGGTATTGATAGTTCATTATTTGAGAAAGCGACAAATAAGATTGACAGCAGCATAGTAGGGCAATCTCTTGAATATATGGCAAGTCAAAGACCTAACATACGAATAGGACTTAAAATGGGATTTAACTTTCCCGTGTCTGTAATGGGAGTAATACTCAATCTATATCAGAACTGCCGTACTTTGAAAGATGTATTTCAAAAATCACCTCTTTATGCTCCTGCTGTCAATACGATATGTTTGTTTAGCAACCATTCTGATGAACAATATTTTTATCATTCAATGCAAGTTGCAGACAAATTTTCAGAAAATTATCCAATCGCAACAAGGCATGTTTACGAGTCTCAATATGGTATCATACTTCAACTTATCTATGCTTTGACCGGGAAACATATTACTCCTGTATCGGTACATTCCCCATACAAGCAAGAAACTACACCTGATTTACTGGAAACTCTGATGCAATGTCCGGTAAGGTTCGATAAGCCGTTTATGATGATTTTTGATAAAGAGATACTTGAAACTCATATTACCAATGCAAATCCCGAAATGCTGTTTATAGCCGAGCAGTTGATTTCTGGGCTACTTGAAAAAGAACAGCAGCAATCAGTTTCATCTGTTGTCCGTAGGTATATACTTCAAACCGTTCCGGGAATAAACCTCAGTTTGAAAAGTACTGCTCGTGATTTGAATATGAGTGATCGTACTCTTCAACGAAAGTTATTATCTGAAAACACTTCATATCAAACAATTCTTGATGATGTGAGAAAAGAATTGGCAACCAAATACCTTAAAGAGAATATATCATTGGTTGAAATTTCTTTTTTGTTAGGTTTTGAAACTCAAAGTGCTTTTAATAAGTTTTTCAAAAAGCATTTTGAAAAGCAACCCTCTGTTTTTAGAAAGAATAATTGAATTAAGAACGAAAGATACCATATATCTGACAAATGCCATTTGATTCCAACTACATACTACATACATTTTTTCCGAAACGGATTAATAACATTAACTCTATCAGTGTAGCATCCAGTCTGTGCAAGTCTTAAGCTAAAAATACTACCCGAAGCGTAGCGCAGGTGTGGAGATTTTTAGCTTAACCCTTTAGGGCTTGGACTTGAACGGGCTGGATGCGGAGCTTACCTTTGTTAATGTTTTAGTCTGCTTTGGAAAAGACGATCAAACTATTCCTCTTTGTTCTCTGGAAATATTTCATTAATTTTCTTCCAGTGAGGAAATTTCTTGTGTGCTACTTCGGAAGTAATATCACTTTCAGCAACTTGGTACTTACCACTTACTTTGGTAAATAACTGTTTCATATCCTCATTTACTTTCTGATTAGTGATTTTTGCGTAAATCTGTGTTGTTTGAATAGACTTATGTCCCATCAATTTGCAAACGGTTTCTATCGGTACACCTTGCGAAACTCCTATCAGAGTTCCGTAAGTATGACGGCTCATGTGGTAGGTTAAATCTCGCTCGATTCCGCATATTTTAGCAAGTCCTTTCATGTTTACGGCAAGGCTGGGACGGTTAATCATATTGAATACTTTATCACTTTTTCGTTCTTTCTCATACTTCTTTATAATCTGTAAAGGAATACTCAACAGTTTAATGCTGCATACTGTACCTGTTTTCTGACGGGAGATTTTTATCCATGTACTACCGTCTTGTTCCTCTATTAAGTTATTGATAGATAAAGCGCACATATCCGCATAGGATACACCTGTAAACACTGAAAAAACGAACCAATCTCTTGTGCGACTATATCTATAGGATGCTATAGGAGTGGTGAGTATTTTTGAAACTCTTCTTCCGTCAAATGCCTGTGTAGTCTTTGTGGTGTTTCCGCTATAAAATTGATAAACGGATTACGCTTTAGAGTACCCTGATTAATAGATCGCCTTATTATTTTCTTCAAAATAATAATATGATTCAAGACTGTATGTGCTGACATTTTTCTTTCAACTCTTAGATAAAAGTCATAATCATTGATAAACTTGTGATTTAGACTGATTAAAGGTAAATCTTCTGTTTGATAGCGAGATAGAATAAAATTAGAAAGATGTTTATATGCAGATAAATAGAGGTAATAGGTCGAATAAACACGGTTTACACCGACACGTTTTTCAAATTCCTCGTTATGTTCCTGAAAGAGTTGTAACAAGTTCGTTGCTTTAGCTCCTATGTCGTATAAGGCATTTTTTACCCTTTCGGCTGTTACATATCCTTCTATTTCTACAATTTTGGAATAATGCGTTTTTACTTGTTCTTCCAAACGGTCAAGTGTCTTATTTATCTGTACAAGTTCCTTTCTTTCTTTTTTCGCTCGTCCTTTCTTTGTGTCCCAATCAGAGGGAGAAAGATTTATCTTAGTACTGAATTGTACGGATTTAGCGTCTATCGTGATACGCCCGACAATCGGACAAGTTCCATCTTTACGGGGTTTTGAAGTATTGAGATAAAATAATATAGCAAACGTGCTTCGTTTGATTGATGTCTTTATTTCCATAATGATAATTGTATTAATGATGTTTTTATTGTTCTATACCTGTCAATCTGAATTTACCTTTTATCCGTTTCTCCAGTTTGTCGGTATCTTCCGATATTTTATTGTTGTTGATTTTTGCATAGACCTGTGTTGAACGTAAATCACGATGCCCTAACATACGGCTAACTGTTTCTATTGGTACTCCTTGCGAGAGGCAAATTTCAGTCGAGAAAGTATGTCGTCCGGCATGAAAAATTAGTTTACGTTTTATGTCGCATATTTCAGCAATAATTTTTAGATTCTTATTTAATCTGCCACAACTAAGCATGGGTAATAATTTACTATCAAGGGCTAATCCTTTGTATTTCTCAATAATTTGCAGCGGGATTTCCATTAGGGGAATTTGACATGGTGTTCCTGTTTTTTGTCGAGTAGTTTCTATCCACAGAATACCGTTCGAAGCTCTTACTATATTTTTCTCTGTAAGATTACAAATGTCCCTGTACGCTAGACCTGTAAAAACTGAAAACAAAAACATATCACGGGTTAGATACCTGCACGGGTGATCTAACGGGGTGTTTATTATCTTGTTTAATTCATCACGAGTTAGATATTTTTGCGTAAGTTTTGGTTTTTCGGGAGAATACCCTTCAAATGGATCTTGGGTTATGATACCTTCTCCAATGGCGTATTTTATCATCTTACGCAAATGGGCTGTTATACCTAAGATAGTATTAGGTTTTCTGTGTAGTTCTATCCGCAAATAATAGTCATATTTCTCTATGAAAGAATAATCAAGTTGGGTAAACGGTATATCTGATAATTTGTATTTCAGTGTCATAAACCGTTTGAGGTGCTGCAAGGAGATTTCATATTGTTGGTAAGTGGATAATTCACGATTTACCCCAACTCGCTTCCTAAATTCTTCATTATGATGCGTGAAGAACTTGATTATTGTTTCCTGTTCGGATGCGATACCTTGAAAAGTATTTTTCAAATTGGTAGCGGTTACGCTGGTTCTATTCTCCTGTAGTTTTCGGTAAGTAGCACTAATTGACACAGCCATTTTATCAAGTGTACTGTTTACTTCGGTAGCGTGTTTGCTCTTACCCTTTACTCTACCTGAAACAATATCCCAAAGTGATGCTTTAGCGGTAATCTTTGCACTAAACTGTGCCACATCTCTGCCAATAGTAATTTTCCCAATAACGGGGCACTCACCGTTTTTCTTTTCATCGGTCTTTCTTAAGTAAAAATGTACTTTTAAGTCTGCTTTCATATCTCTGTTTTTTTAAGTTGATAAAGTTACTTGTAACAGAGTTATTTGAAATGATGCAAGTTGCTGTCAAACAGACCGTTTAATGGTCTTATGAGGACAGCGAAAAGAGAAAAATGATTCTATGAATAGAGTTCCGCTTTAATTCATTGTTTTTCTGCTTGTTGGCTACCTCTAAAAAGGGTAACGGATAAGCAACGGAACTACTACTTAGAAATGCTCTTTTCTGCTTTTTCAATGATAGACAACTAAAGACTACAAGCGACATATAGACTTGATAATCTGCTATTTACATCTGATTGCTATTAATTACCTTTTTCGTTTATACTTATGCCACAAGTATTTGCCTAGCAAATGGCGTGAGTATGGAAAATGTTGCTAAAATGTTAGGTCATGCAGATACAAGCGTAACAAAACACTATGCACGGGTACTGGATCAGAATATTTTCAAGGATATGCAAAAAGTAAATAACTGTCTGTCTGAATTGATATAAATAAATAGCGATTAGAAGCACTTAAAATCTTCTAATCGCTATTTATAGTTTCACTTTATTTCATTTACAATAGATTATTTCTGTTTCTCTAGCAAATATTTATGTAATTTTTTCTTTATATATCCAGCATGAAGAATAAACTTCTTTCCGTTTCTTCCACCAAATAATATGCCAATAACCTTTCTTTTATCATTTAATATAGGACATCCACTAGCTCCCTTTTCTAAACCTCTATCAACAGTAAAACAATTATTAAAAAAAGATTGAGTATGTGCTGTCTCATCCACATCGTTTAAATATCTATCAACAATAGTCACAGGGATTGAATACGACTTAACCTTCTCAAAATCCACATAATCATTAGTCTCATTTTTTCGGAAAGTTATATCATCTCCAACTTCTCCGTTTACTTTCTTTTCATTAACTAGACCTTCCATAACAACTCTTTCTCCTATTTTGGGTCTATGTGTTTCGAATTCAAAAAAAATATCTGTAAGCAGATTAATCTTTGCAAATGCTAAATCTTTAAAAACATTATCTTTTTGGTTATTACGCTGTTTATATTCTACATATACACTTTGTATAGCGATTAGCTCAGATTTTTCATCAGGAAACGCACAATAATATTTACTTAATGGGATTTCTCCTATATGATATTTTTCAAAGACGTGTCCTGCTGTAACAATGTCACCAGCAGAAGATATTAAAAAAGCTGTTCCAAGATGTCTATACTTACCACCTTGTTCATATCCGATCAATAGCAATTGACCATATTGTTTCTCTAATTTAGACTTACAGTTCATTTATTTAGTAGCTTTATAGTGAAGAATCACAAAATAAAATAGTTTTCATCACAAAAACAAATTAATACTTCAACAAATTAATATGAAGCATTGACAAAGGTAAGTTCCGTATTTAGCCTGTTCAAGTCCGAGCCTTCAGTTTAGTTAAAAATCTTCCTCTCACTTCAAAGATTACTGAAACCCACTTTTCGGCTATCCTCTTTCGTTTTTGCCAGCAAAAGGAAGCCATAAACATTTCCACGGTATTTTTCTTCAATGTACAGCCCGCATACCCACGGATATAAATACATGCGACTGATAAAGTCGTTTATTATCAATTCGGTACACCCGATGATCTCATATTCGTTCATCAGAAAGCACCATTGAGGTAAGGGATTGGGCGTGGATAAACTATGTGTAATGCAATCATCATACATGATTTATAAAACTGACGACCATTTACCGCTGATGTAATCAATAGCTCTGTCTTTATATTCAGGATTCTCTCTGATGGATATAATCCTCATATCGTATTGTTTTTTAATTACTGCAGCAAATATATACCATACTTTTACTTCTTTATCTATCAGTTGAAACACTGTTTGCAATAAAATTGATGCCTATGAATAATTTATTGAAGACAATAATCTTCAACTTATCGTTATATTGAGAGCAAAAAGTATTAGTATACTATTTCTTTATAAATCTTTTTAAATCAGGGACTTTCTCATTCGGACTTAAAACCTTGATAGAGTCTACAAAAGCAGTATTAGCATCATCACAAATGATTGCATTCCATTTCTTGCTATAAATGACAATCACAAAAGTCTTAGGCTCCGATTGAAAATACTTATCCTCAACTTTACTAACTGTCTTTGCTATGCCTTTATTGGATTTTAGTTCTGATTTTTTAAGCATTTCAATGTACGACTCATAGGTAAGCGATGATAGGTTGTTTTTATATTTACCAAACAACATCAACTCACCTCTGATTTTTACATTTGTTGAAGAAAAATCCATTGCAAATTCCTGTAAGTCCTTACTTACCTTTTGTGCTGAGCATATCAAAATTGAAAGGAATATGCCCAACATTAATAAAAATAGCTTTTTCATATTTATTAGTTGTTTATCCATAATATGGGAACTTGATCTAAATCATTATTCTCAATAAGCCTCCCTGTATCCAAATTAATAGGTGGAATATCTTTGTCACTTAAAGAAACGCCATCCTCATATACAAATTCGTATGCTTTCTGTGCCACTTCTATGTATTTAGAGAAATACTGCGGTAAGCATTGGTTTATGAAGTTTATGCATTCAGTCTTCAGGAAGTTTTCATTTCTATCTTTCGGAACTTTAAGATTCAAAATCTCTTCCCGGTTTATATCGTCATAATTCCGATATAGTACAGTATTCCATTTTGAGTTTCTGGCAAAAACGGGGAAAGAACCTTCTGCCAAATCAAACAGTCGATATAGCCCCTTTACCCATCCTAGTATATCCTTCTCCTTAAATTCCACCTGATATATATCTTCAATCAAGCTACTAAACGTTTTTATCAGGGCGGAAGTACTTTCTATCGTAGAGAAGTTTAAAAGTTCTTTATGAATATTTGTATAGTTGAGTTCTAATTTCAAGCCTGAACCTTCCGTAAAATGACGAAGCAGCAATACGTCCAATTGCATCTCGAGATTTCTGTGTGCAGCAGCATTTTCCTGATACTCCCCTACCTTGTCTCGGACAAACGGATGGATGATGCCATCACCAAAAACGTGAGAGATGTAACCCAAATAGAATGAGAACATATGATAATGTGTCGATTCATCTATTTTCCCTTTCATTTCCTTTAGCAGCATCAATGACCTTAGCGGTATTTGATTTGTGTTTTTATAATGGAAATCGTCTGCCAGAAAGCTATGCGAATGAAATATATTATTATCCACTATACTGGAATACGGAATATCAGGAGCCACCGCACCCACTTGTAAAGAATCGCCTGCATACGCAAAAATATTCTTCAAATCTCCATCCGGAAGATAATCTTGTAGCTTTCTTGTTAACAAGATATGAGTAAGTCCACTTGCCATTTTTATTTTTTATTTGTAGTCAATGTTTAGGTTATGTTAACCCGGCTGTCCGGTAAAGATCCCCATACTCCCGTACATTTTATGGCAAAAGTACAAATTATTCTTCATTTTAAATTAGGAGAATCATATTATTCCTTATTTTTGCATTCAGATTAACTTTAATAGCAATCAATTTCAAGGAAAGGAGATATTCAAAGAATCCAAGAATGACAAACAACTCATTTACTATTAAATAAACTCATATTTCACAATGAAAGCAATCAAGCTAACCAATTTTCTCAGTAAGAATCATTCCATCAGAACAATGAAGAGAAATCTTAAATGTATTGGAATAAGTCTGCTCTTTTTAACTTCATGTGCCAGTATTCCTAAAGCAACGGTAGAAATGTCGGTACAGTTAGAGCAACAGCTCTATGCACTAAAACAAGCCAATAACAGCATCATTGAAAATGTGTATAAGGAAAAAGAGAGTAACGTAATAGAATACGTTGATAACATCTGGTATCCTCAATATCTGAAAGACTTATTCCAAAATCCAACCATTGTGCAGTTGTGGAATGAAGTAGTCACTACCGACAAATTAGAGGACAGGATGGAGATGCTGTTGCTGCTGACTAACAGCAGCATGAAAAAGTATCAATCATACAAAAGCTCTCTATTAGAACCGATAAAGGAAGAGAAAGCTGCTACTTTGAAGAGCTTTAATAATGAATATGATTTAGCCATCAGAATGAATGCCGCTATCATGAGAAATGTTGCATCAAGCAGCACTTTGCAAGAGGAATACAAAACCTATGTATCTAAAATAATCTCTCCTGAAAGATTGGACTCGATAACGCAGACATCCTTACAAAAAGTAGATAAACAATTGGACAATATCCAAAAAGGATTGGATGCATACGACAAATCCGAGGAAAAGATAAAAGAAATTATTAACAAATTAAAGAAATAAAGCTATGAATTTTAATATCAATGACATCGACAAGGCAGCAGAAGAAGCGGCTCTCAGCGCAAGTATCAAAACAGCAGAGCAAAGAGAAAAAGCTCTAGGAAAATCATTCTTCTCCGAAATAATAGAACAGCTAAGAGCGACTGTGGATAAAGAAACAGTTGATGCTTTGGAGAAAGAAATCAATCATTCGACCAACAAAAATGAAACCATTCTAAGAGTGATCCAAAAAGGAGGCATTGTTGCCAAGGAGATATTGGGACTCTTGTCAGTTTAGATGAAAATCTTCCTCTCATTACATTTCGAGCGTATTTTCATCTAAAGACTTGCACAGACTAAATACTTCACTGGAAAAGTCAATGATTCAAATTAAATTCCGAAAAACAATGTTTTCGGGGCTGACATGAGGAAAACGTCTCCCACTTGATTAGGGTTTAAACAAGTTTCTCATACAGTTTGAACCAATCCAGCCCGTAGTTGCCAAAGCCTAAATCTACGGTATCAATGTATTCAAAGCCGCATTTCTCATAGAGGGAGATTGCCGGAAGATTATTCTCATACACATCCAAACGGATGGATTTTATACCTGATTGTTAAACCAGTTCAAACGAATAGTTCATCAAAGCACGACCAATACCCATTTTCAAGAATGAGGGATGCACCACAAAAGTGCGTATTACAAAAATACGGCTGTAGTCACCTTCTATTTTCCACTTTACATTATTATAGGCTTCATCGGGATGATGATCTAAGATAATAGAGCCAGCTATCTTTCCGTCATGCCTGACAACGAAGAGGGTATTATTTTCTATGCCAGCAACAGCGTCTTCACGGATAGGATAAATGCCTTTTATCCATCCGGGATAATTGGTAGTAGCTGATAAATAATCATTCAGGTCATCATATAACTTTTCTAATTCGTTAATATCGGCAGTCGTACCGGATTCTATTACAAACTTCATAATTTCAACTGTTTGGGATACAAAGGTATAATTTCCACCGTAATAAAAGAGGTTTCCTTTTAAGATAGTGGAAATCATACTCTTTTAGATAGTTATTCTTTCCAACTTTCAAAGTAGTGCTTTTGGAGCAGTTCATCAATATCACTCTGACGGTAGATGATTTTACCTTTTATCTGGATAAAGGGGATT
>OMGQ01001142.1_pt1 | contig 16758 bp, 20 predicted proteins | sample 1646071 | NCBI WGS metagenome assembly OMGQ01 (sample SAMN05578585, study PRJEB25193) | human gut metagenome | biome: Human Microbiome; feature: human-associated habitat; material: feces | host: Homo sapiens | place: USA:Birmingham
ACCGCGACGCCCGAGCCAACGGCCATGCCGGAGCCAACTGCGACACCGGAGCCGGAAGCCAGCGCTGCGCCCGAGATCTCCGGCGTGGCTTGGTTCCGCCGCCTGACAGCGAGCGCTTCCCCCACCCCGGACGCATCTGCCACGGACGCGCCGGAGGAAATATTTGAGCTTCCGAACGGTCCGTTTGCCGCGCGCTTCGAGGTGCACGAGGAGGATAACGAAAATCTGCCGCTGCGCAAGGGCTGGGCCATGGACGGGCATCGGATCTCCGCCGGCTTCTTCTTTGACGCGGTCGAAGCGCCGGAGGACAACATCGAAATGCTCGGCATCGAGCCGGACGACCCATGGGTCGCACCGATCGACCCGGGCGACGGCATGTACACGCAGGAAGAGCTCGACCGGATGATCTTGGAAAAAAAGCAGGAGATCCGCGATTTGGAGATCGCCGTCAAGCAGGCCAAGCTCGACCTCAGCAAGGCGGAGCTGGAGCTCAAAAACGCGACGGTCACCGCAACGGTCAACGGCACCGTAAAGACGCTGACCGATCTGGACACGGCGCTTGCCTCCAGCACACCCTTCCTTGTGGTTTCCGGCGGCGACGGCTTCTATGTGACCGGCACGCTGAACGAATCCCTGCTTGGGCGCATCAACGTGGGCGATATGATTTCCGTATCGGCATGGGAGATCGGCGCCAGCTATGAGGCGGAGATCGTCAAGATCTCCGATTTCCCGAGCGAGGGCAGCTACTACGACGGCATGAGCAACCCGAACACCTCAAGCTACGCGTTCACGGCCTTCATCCCGGACGCCGCAGACCTGAAAAACGGCATGATGCTGGACATCATCCTGCAGGCCGGCGCCGGTGACGAAGCCCCGAGCGACGCCATCTACCTTTCGAAAGCCTATATCCGCAGCGACGACGGCGGCCGCTACATTCTGAAAGCCGGTGAGGACAAGCGCGTGCACAAGACATACATCCAAACGGGCAAAACCGTATACAACGAATATCTCGAGATCAAGGGAGACGTGCTGACCGCGGACGATTACATCGCTTTCCCCTACGGCGCACAGGCCATTGACGGCGCGCGGGCTAACCTGCCCGAGAACGCCGCGCTCGGCGGAGAGGAGGCAGTGGCAGAATGATCGAAAATATCCGTCTTTCCTTTCAGGGCATTTGGTCGCATAAAATGCGTTCCTTTCTGACGATGCTCGGCATCATCATCGGCATCGCCTCGATCATCTCGATCGTCTCCACCATCAAGGGCACCAACGAGCAGATTAAGAAAAACCTGATCGGCTCGGGCACCAACACCGTGCAGATCCAGCTCTATCAGGGCGAATGGCAGTATGAGATCCTCTACAACGGCCTGCCCACAGGCATTCCGGTCTGCACGGAGGAAACGCTCCAGAGCATCCGGGATGTGGCAAACGTCGAGGATGCGGCGCTCTACACGAGCCGCACCGATTACAACAGCGGCGTGTATTACGGCAACAACAGCATCACCGGCGCGCAGATCTTCGGTGTGGACAACAGCTATTTTTCGACGAACGGCCTCGTGCTGAAAAGCGGACGCAGCTTTGTGGACAGCGATTTCAGCACCTTCCGCTCCGTCGCCGTGATCGACAGCGGCACAGCGGATTCCCTGTTCGACGGCGAGGATCCCATCGGCAAGACGATCGAGATCAACCAGCTTCCCTTCACGGTCATCGGCATCGTGGAGGAGGATTCAAAGTTTGAGCCCGTGATCAACTCGATCGAGGAGTATTACACCTACTACGCAAACCAATCCGCCGCGCGCGTGTTCGTCTCGAGCGCCATGTGGCCCGCCATCTATTCCTTCGACGAGCCGCAGAACGTCTCGATCCGCGTTTCCAGTACCGAAGCCATGACGGACGCCGGCAAGGCGGTCGCCGACATTCTGAACGCGCGGATCACGGAAACAACCGGCATCCAGTATCAGGCGCAGGATCTTTTGAAGCAGGCCGAAGAGCTGCAGAACCTCAGCAACTCCACGAACAGCCAGCTGATCTGGATCGCCAGCATTTCCCTCTTGGTCGGCGGCATCGGCGTTATGAACATCATGCTCGTCTCCGTAACGGAGCGCACGCGGGAGATCGGCCTGAAAAAGGCAATCGGCGCGAAAAAGGGCCGCATCCTGTGGCAGTTTCTGACAGAGGCGGCCGTGCTCACGAGCATGGGCGGCATCGTCGGCGTCGGCGCGGGCATCGGCCTCGCCGAGATCATCTCGCATATGACCTCCGCCCCCGTTGCGATCAGCTTCCCCTCTATCGTGATCGCCGTGGTGTTCTCGATGATCATCGGCATTATCTTCGGGCTTCTCCCCTCCTTCAAGGCGGCGAACCTGAACCCGATCGACGCCCTGCGGCACGAATGAACGGGCTGAAATCGATTTTAGCGGCCGGCTTTTCGGCAGATAATTAAAACAGAGGAACGGGCTGCGCGGCAAAGCTGTGCAGCCCGTTCCTTTGCGCCTTGATCCGAAGAACTTTCGCTCAAGCAAAAAACAGGGACGGCAGACGCACCATCCGGTGCCTGCCGTCCCTGTTTTTTATTAGATTACCGCACCGGCAGCCAAAGCAGGCTGCACACGCACGGCTTTACGCCTTCTCCGCCGAAGCGCGCAGAAATGCCTCATGCCAAGCCGGGAAATGCTGCTTGAGGCGCACCGGCTTCAATTCCGGCGTCGTAAAGCAGTGCTGCGAAACGCCCGTGCAGCTCAAAAGCCCGGTTTCCTTGTGGCGGCCGGTGTAGACCACCTCAAACCGTACGCCGGTGTAATTTTGGATCTCCAGCTCCAGCACAATGGTTTCATCGAACCGGATCGGATGCTTATATGTACAGCTCACGCCGAGCACGGGGATCAGGACGCCGCTTTCCTCCATCTTCCTGTAAGGAAGCCCGAGTTGATCCATCAGATCAATTCGGGCTTCCTCAAACCAGCGAATGTAATTGGAATGGTGCACTATCCCCATTTGATCGGTTTCGTAATACTTGGCCGTCCGCTCAAATGTATACATTGCATTTCCCTCACAGGTGCATGTCGATCAGGTTCGCATAAAAATCCTTCTGGTGCGCGCCGACCTCCACGTTGATCGGCTCGCCGTCCTTGAACAGGATCACCGTCGGGATGCTCTCAATGCCGTACTGCGTCGCGAGCTCCTGCTCCTCGTCGATATCGACCTTCGCCACGACCGCTTTGCCGTCATACTCCTCGGCGACCTGCTCGATCAGCGGAGCGATCATCCGGCACGGGCCGCACCACGTCGCAAAAAAGTCGACGAGAACGATCTTATTCTCCCGGATCAAAGCCTCAAATGTGTCTGCTGTCGCATGTACCAACGCCATAGCCGATTCCTCCTTGATTTGGTTTTTATTCATACGGAACGATTTCCGCCGAGAGGATCACAACATCCTCGACCGGCATGTCACTGTCGTCCGTTTCGACCTGCATGATCTTCTGCACGACGTCGAGCCCTTCAAAGACCTGCGCAAATACCGTGTGGCCGGTGCCCGCCGTGGAATACGCGCCGTCGAGATGGGGATTGCCGCCGTTTTCCTCGTACAGGGATTTATACGCGTCCGTCACCTTATCCATGTCGAGCGTCCCGCCGTACATCGACGTGAACTGCTCCGGCGAGGATTTATAATAGCTGTAGATCTCGTCGTACTGATCCCAGTCTATTGTAACCGGCTCCACCGCATTTATGAAAAACTGGCTGCCGTTCGTATCGGCGCCGCGGTTCGCACAGGAGACGGAACCCGAAATATTCAAGAGGTTCTCGTGGAATTCATCCTCGAAATCCTCGCCCCAGATGCTCTCACCGCCGGCACCGGTGCCATCCGGGTCGCCGCCCTGAATCATAAAGTCATCGATGACACGGTGAAACTTCAAGCCGTCATAGTAGCCGGAAAGCGCGAGCGATTTAAAATTGTAGACCGCCTTCGGCGCGGCGTTCGGGAAAAAGCGCATCTTGATGTCGCCGTAATCGGTTTTCAGGACGCAGATCTCCTCGCCCTTTTCGGGCGCCTCCAGCTGGTAGCCGATCTTTTCCTTATCCGACGCCGACGACGCTTTGAGGTCATCCATCGCGACGGTTTTCTCCGTGCCGATGACCTTTTCCGCCGCAGACGGACCGGAAGCGCAGGCTGCAAGCGAAACCGCCGCGAGCAGCGCCGCGCAGAGTATGCTGATTTTCTTCATGTTCCTTTCCTTTCATGTGGGCACTTTGACCCACGATCGCTTTGTTTGTCTTTCATTTTATACCAATTTTGTGCAGGAATCAAGCACTTTGCCGCGCTTCACGAAAATTTAAGAAAGTGCATGTTTGCCGTTTTCGGCTCATATAGTTCATTGTAGTTAAAAGGAGTGAAATCAATGAAATTTTATCCGGAAGGCCATCTGATCGACAGAGCCGAAAACCAAGCCGCCATGCTGAACGCCGCCGCCCTTTCCGACGCAATGCGGGACGCGCGTATTCTCGAGGCGCGCAGCGTCATTTGCGATAACGAGCACAATTTGATCGTCGATTTAAAGTGTATGCGCGGCATCATTCCGCGCGAGGAGGGCGCGCTCGGCATCCGCGAGGGCACCGTGCGCGACATCGCCATCATTTCGCGCGTCAATAAGCCGGTATGCTTTATCATCACCGATTTTATCCGCGACGCGGCGGGGCGGATCACCGCGGTGCTCTCCCGCCGCAGAGCACAGGAGCGCTGCCTTGCGCAGTACATATCGGGCCTAACGCGCGGCGACGTGATCGACGTACGCATCACGCATCTCGAGCCGTTCGGCGCCTTTGCGGATATCGGCTGCGGCATCGTCTCTCTGCTGCCGATCGACGCAATCTCCGTCTCCCGGATCGACCACCCGCGCGAGCGCTTCACCGTGGGCATGGACATCCGCGCGATCATCCGTGCCAAGGAGGAAAATCGGATCACGCTGAGCCACAAGGAGCTGCTCGGCACGTGGACGCAGAACGCCGAGCGCTTCCGTACCGGCGAGACGGTCGCCGGCATCGTGCGCAGCGTGGAGTCCTACGGCATCTTCATTGAGCTAACGCCGAACCTCGCCGGCCTGGCCGAGCTGCGCGAGAACGTACAGCCCGGGCAGCAGGCGAGCGTGTTCATCAAAAGCATTTTACCCGGCCGCATGAAAGTGAAGCTCGTCATTGTGGAGTGCTTCGATTACGACTATAAACCCGAGCCGCCCGCCTATTTTTTCACGGGCGACCATATGGAAGCCTTCGTTTATTCGCCGCCCGAGTGCGAAAAGCGCATTGAAACGTACTTTTCCTGACCCAAATACAGCAAAAGGTGCCGCCCGGAAATCCCGGCAGCACCTTTTTTTATGCCTTTATTCCTTTACATCAAAGGTATATTGACCGTCCTTAAAATCGCAGACATAGGATTTCCCAGCCTGCATGACGCCTTCCAGCATCCTTTCGGAGACGGGATCCTCGATCTTGCTGCGGATCGCACGGCGCAGCGGGCGCGCGCCGTAGATCGGATCAAACCCGGCATTTGCGACAGCCTCGACCGCCGCCGGCGTGAATTCCACCGCGATCTCCATATCGGAAAGCTGCTCTTGGAGGCCCTCGAGCATCTTGCCCGCAATTCTCTGGATATCCTCGTGCAGGAGCTTGTGGAACACAATGATGTCGTCGACACGGTTGATAAACTCGGGGCGGAACACCTTCTTCAGCTCGCCCATCACAAGCTCTTTCGTGCGCTCAAAGTCGCGCTCCGCAGCATCTGTTTCGCCGGCGGTTGCAAAGCCGAGGCGCTCCTGCTGCTTCTCCGTGATGAGGCGCGCGCCGATGTTCGAGGTCATGATGATGATCGTGTTCTTAAAGCTGACCACCTTGCCGTGCGCATCGGTCAGACGGCCGTCGTCTAGGATTTGCAGCAGCATGTTGAAAACATCCGGGTGCGCCTTCTCGATTTCATCGAACAGCAGAACCGAATACGGCTTGCGACGCACGGCCTCGGTGAGCTGGCCGCCCTCGTCGAAGCCGACATAGCCCGGCGGCGAGCCGACCAGACGGGATACCGTGTGCTTCTCCATATACTCGGACATGTCGAGGCGGATCATTGCCTTTTCATCGCCGAACATCGCCTCGGCCAGCGCCTTGCACAGCTCGGTCTTGCCGACGCCGGTCGGGCCGAGGAAAATGAACGAGCCGATTGGGCGGTTCTTATCCTTTAAGCCGACGCGACCGCGGCGGATGGCCTTCGAAACCGCTGTGACAGCCTCATCCTGCCCGATGACGCGCTGGTGCAGCGTTTCCTCGAGCTTCAAGAGGCGTTCGCTTTCCTCCTGCGTGAGCTGCACAACCGGGATGCCGGTCCACATCGCAACGATCTCGGCGATGTCCTCCGCTTTCACGACACTGTTGCTGCGCTCATTGTGCGCAGTCCATTCGTTCTTCTTCTGCTCGAGCGTATCCGAAAGCGTTTTCTGCTTGTCGCGCAGCTCGGCAGCGCGCTCAAAGTCCTGCTCGTTGACGGCCGCGGCCTTGTCGAGCTCCACCTCCTTGATGCGCTTTTCGAGCTCCTGCAAATCCTCCGGCGCCGTAAAGGTTCTGAGCCTTACGCGCGAGGCCGCCTCATCGACAAGGTCGATCGCCTTATCCGGCAGGTAGCGGTCCGCGATATAGCGCGAAGAGAGCTTGACGGCGCTCTCGATCGCCTCATCGGTGATCTGCACCTTGTGGTGCGCTTCGTAGCGGTCTTTAAGCCCCTCGAGGATCTGCACGGCCTCCTCCTCGGTCGGCTCGCCGACATGCACCGGCTGGAACCGACGCTCGAGCGCCGCATCTTTTTCGATGTGCTGGCGGTACTCGTTGATTGTCGTCGCGCCAATCACCTGAAAATCGCCGCGGGCCAGCGCGGGTTTGAGGATATTTGCCGCATCGGTCGAGCCCTCTGCGGAGCCTGCGCCGATGATCGTGTGCAGCTCGTCGATAAAGAGGATGACATTGCCGTTCTTCTTCACCTCGTCGATCGCCGCCTTGATGCGCTCCTCAAAATCGCCGCGGTACTTGGAGCCGGCGACCATGCCGGTCAGATCCAGCGAAATCAGGCGCTTGTTTTTCAGCAGCTCCGGCACCTCGCCCTCGTGGATTTTCAGCGCGAGCCCCTCTGCAACGGCTGTTTTGCCGACGCCCGGCTCGCCGATCAGCACCGGGTTGTTCTTTGTGCGGCGCGAGAGGATCTGGATCACACGCTCGATCTCCGTTTGTCGGCCGATAACTGGGTCGATCTTGCCCTCTGCCGCCATCTTCGTGAGATCGCGGCCAAATTTCTCAAGCGCACTGCCGCCTTCCTTCTCACCCGGTTCCGCGCCCGGATACGGCGCGCCGGACTGCTTGTCGACGGCATAACCCTCGGAAAGCGCCGCGGAAAGCTCATTCACGACGCGCTGCGGCTCCACGCCGAGCATCTGGAGAAAACGCACGGCAAAGCTCTCGCCGTCCTCGATGATCGCGATCAGGAGGTGCTCCGTGCCGACGTAGTTGCTGCCGAGCTTCGAGGCCGCGAGCTTCGCCATCTGGAGAATCCGCTTCGTGCGCGGCGTGAAATATGCCGTCGACAGCGTGGTCGGCGAGGATGTGCCGATCTTCTCGCGCATCAGCTTTTCGTAGGCGTCCGCCGTCACGCCGAGCTTATTGAGCACGTTAAACGCGACGCCGCTGCCCTCGGAAAGCAGGCCGAACAGCACGTGCTCGCTGCCGATGTAATTGTGGCCCATGTCCTGCGCCGCTGAAATCGCAATGTTCATGGCGTTGTTGGACTTTTCCGTAAAACCCGTAAATCTATACATAAAAATCACTCCTTACCTCTGTTTTTTAATTGTTCTCTGCCGGATAAGACCGGCTGAAAGCGGTTATTGCTCCGCACACGCTTTTATCGCAGGCCTTGCATTGCCTCGCGCACCATCTCGGCGCGGGCGATGTCGCGCTGCGCCGCCGTCAGGCTGCCATTTTGCTCGGCGGTCAGCGTTGCGGGCTGCACAGCCGCCGTCAGGGCGTTGACGTCCTCGAGCGGTACGCCGGAAAGCACGCCCTCTGCAAGGCCGAGGCGGACATTGGAAATCAGCTTCATATACTCCTCGCAGGAGAGCACTTTCGCGCCGCGGATGACGCCGGCCGAGCGCCCGATGCGGTCAAGCACCGCGATGTTCTTGAGCAGCACCTTGCGCGCCTTGCGCTCCTCCTGAATCAGCTGGTTCGCGATGTTCTGCAGGTTTTCCACCGCCTCGCGCTCGCTCAGCCCGAGCGTAATCTGGTTCGAGAGCTGATACAGCGCACCGGTCACGCTCGTGCCCTCGCCGTATGTGCCGCGGATAACGAGGCCGAGCTTTGAGAGATTCGAGGCGATGCGCCCCATCGCGCCGCTTTCGGTGAGTGCCGGCAGGTGGAGCATCACAGAGGCCCGCATGCCGGTGCCGAGGTTCGTCGGGCACTGCGTGAGGAAGCCAAGCTCCGGATCAAAGGCGAAATTCAGGCTTTCGTTCAGAAGCGTATCGATGCGGTCGGCCGTTTCGGCCGTCTCCGTCAGCGAGAGGCCCTCGTGCAGGAGCTGGATCCGCACGTGATCCTCCTCGTTGACCATAATAGATATGCTCTCATCTTTTGAGATCAGTATGCCCCGCCCTTTGGAATTTGCAATAAATTCCGGACTGACGATGTGGCGCTCCACAAGGGAGACAGCCTGCTCGCTGCTGAGGTCATCCATCTGCAAAAAGCTGAAATCCGCGGCGATAGCGCTGTTACTGTTCAAAATCGCGTCGCGCACACGGCGTTCGACCTCGGCCTTCTGCTCCGGCGTCATGCGGTTCGGAAACGGGAACGCCGCGAGGTTTCTCGCCAGACGAACGCGCGTGCTGATCACAACGTCACTGCATTCTCCGGCTTTTTCGTACCATTTTCTCGCTGTCTTATCCATTGCTCTGTTCCCCCTTTTCCATCTCCCGGATCTCGTCGCGGAGCACGGCTGCCTGCTCGAAATCCTGCTTTTCGATCGCCGCCTTCAGCGCCGCACGCTTTTTATCGAGCGGAGACACCTCCACAACGGTCATCTTTCCAGCCGGCTCCACAATGCGCAGCGCAGCCGTGCCGGGGATCTTTCCCTTGTGCTTTGCCGTGCCATGGATGCGGTGGATCGTCGGCAGCAGCCGGTCGTGGAACACCTTATAGCATTCCATGCAGCCGATCTTGCCGCTTTCGGTGATCTCCGCAAACGACGCGCCGCACTTCGGGCACCGCACCGCCGTTCCCTTCGCCGCAGGCGTACCGATAAATCCGCCGAGCAGGCTGCCGAAATTAAAATCCATATCCTTAAAAAAGTTTGTGTACCCCATCTCTCGGGCACATTCGCTGCACAGGTCGTATTCCGTGAGCTTTCCGTTCACAATGGTCTTTATGTGTGTGGTTGCCGGGTTTTTCCCGCAGTTTTTGCACAGCATATCAATCTCCCGCCTTTCTTTTGGTCGTATTTATGTGTTCAGAACGAGCAGCATATTCTTAAAGATCGCCGCCCGCAGCTGGTCTCTGATCTCCTTCGGTGCAGCCGCAAGGGATTTATCCGAAAGCGCCGCCGCGATCAATTGGGCATCCGACTGTTCAGCCATACCGCTTTCCACAAGGTTTTGCAGCATCGCACGTGCAGAGGCCGCGTCTATAGTCTGCCCAATCGCATTGACAATGTGCATGACCATATCGAATTTCGACATGCGGCGCCGCGTGATGCGGATATACCCGCCGCCGCCGCGCCGGCTCTCGACGATGTATCCCTGCTCCGGCGTGAACCGCGAGGTGATGACGTAATTGATCTGGCTCGGCACGCAGCCAAACACATTGGCAAGCTCATTGCGCTGTATTTCCGCAATGCCGTCCGCATCGTTCAGCATCTGTAATATATAGTTTGCAACGCTGTCGCTGATTCGCATCTCGAGCCCTCCTTTTCTGTCTTTGACTTTCTTTGACTTTAATTATATTTTGAATTCCTTACCCTGTCAATTCCGAAAATCATTTAATTTTAGCGTTTATTTTTATCTGTGTTTTATTTTCTTTTAATTTTTTCGTTTTTCTCTTTTTATCTCTTATTTTCTGTTTTTTAAAAATCGGAACACAAATTGCGCTTTGACATATCATGTACTGTAAACGAAAGGAGGCGCAAGACAATGTGTAACGGTTTTGGCGGAGGCTGCTCCTGGATCATCATCATTATCCTGATCCTTCTCTGCTGCGGCAACGGCTTCGGCGGCTGCGGTTCTAACTGCGGCTGCAGCTGTGGCTGCAACAATAACAACGACTGCGGCTGCAACTGCGGCTGCTAACTGCCCAGTATAGCGGAGGGCGGACAGCGTATGCTGTCCGCCCTTTTGCTGTGCCACCAATGAAGCAGCGCCGTAATATTTTCCATAATTATCCAAAAAACCCTTTCGCTTTTTGAAATACTATGGTATATTTGTATCAGAGTCTTTGTCCCTTATGCCGCAGCGCTCCTCTAAACGCCGGGCGCCGCGCCTGCATCGGGGCGGAGTCCGCCCACAACTACACCGATATGAAAGAAGGGCCGCCATATGCCAAAGCCAGATCCAGTTACAGGAGAGCGGAATCTGATCCGCCACAAGCTCGTCAAGCTGCGCCAGAAGCGCAACTGGTCTCAGCGGATCCTGTCCTATAAGGCGCAGCTTGCGGGCTGCGATATGGACAAGAACGCCATCACCAGAATCGAAAACAACCGCCGCTACGTCACCGATATGGAGCTGATCGCCTTTGCAGAGATTTTCAATGTCTCCCTCGAATATTTTCTCGACGGCGAAGAGGAGGAATAACTGCGGCGCCTCTCGAGCCGCGGCATACGCCGCGCGTCAAAAAAGGCAGGCCTGCGCCCGCCTTTTTGTCTGTTTACTTCTGCTCTGCAAGCGCCTGTTCGAGCGCGATCGCAAGCTGTGCCGGACATGACGTGTTCTTAAAGCCGCACTTGATGTCCTTGCAGCGCTCGATATACTCGCGCGCGTTCATGTCGGCCGCAAGTGCCGCGACACCCTGCGTGTTGCCGCTGCATCCGCCGTCAAAGCGAACGGAGCGGATCGTGTCGCCGTCGAGCTCGATGTGAATCCCCCTAGAGCAAACGCCGCGCGGCTTAAAATCGTATTTCATATTCAATCTTCCTTTCTGTCTGCAAACAATTTATCAAATTCGGTCTGCGCCGTCGTAAAGGTGCCGACCGGATTTTTTCGTGTTGTATAAAAACCGTGAAAATCTGTGCCTCCGGTTTCCGCAAGGCCGAAGCGCCTCGCAATTTCGTGCATTGCGGCCTTGTCCTCCGGCGTATTCCGCGGGTGGTGGATCTCCACGCCGTCGAGCCGCCCCGCCTTTGCCAGCTCCTTCAAAAGCTCCATATTGTGGTATTCGCTCGGGTGCGCCAGCACGGCGAGCCCGCCGGAAAGGCGGATCGCCTCCAGCACCTCGGATACCGTAGGATACTGCACGGAGACGTAGGCCGCGCCGCTTTTGGAATCGTACAGCCGCCGGAACACCTCGCCGAACATCTCCCCCGCATAGCCCGCATCCATCAGCGCCTGCAAAACGTGCTGCTTATAGATATTGGTCGAACCCTCCGCTCGGCGCAGGATCATTTCCCGGGAAATCGGGTACAGCCGCATGACCTTTTCGACGGAGGCCTGCATCGCCGCACGGCGGCTGCGCGTCGTCTCATCAATAAGCGGCAGGAGACGCTCCGGATGCGCTGGGGCGTAGCACAGAATATGCGCTTTACCGCCGCGTGCCGGGTCGGCGGCGGAGATCTCCACGCCCGGAATGATCCGAACGCCATATTCCCGGCCGAGCCGCAGCGCCGTTTCGCAGCCGGCCATCGTATCGTGGTCGGTGATCGCCAGCGTACCGACGCCGCGGAGCGCCGCAAGCGCGATAACCTCCTCAAGCGGCGTGGAACCGTCCGAATACCGCGTATGGCAGTGTAAATCTATCGACATCGTTTTTCCTCCGATCGTTTAAGAGAGCAGCTTTTCCGCCGTGAATTTTGCGAAACCGCGGTTGAAAAGCAGCAGGTCAACCGCAGCGATCACAACCGTCACCGCAAGCAGCATCCACCATTCCAGTACAAAGAGGCCCGTAATCTGCCCGACAAACAACAGCAAAACCGGGAAAACGATGTATCCGGAAACCTGCATCGCCTCCACCGTCGTTTTCGAGCGCCCGGAAACCATCACCATGAACACGACGCCGAGCACCATCAGGGCCGGGGACATCAGAAAAACGAGGATGAACCAGTTCAGGTTGAAGAAAAAGGGCGCGCCGGTCAAAATACCGCCGACAGCCGTGATGGCGAAAAAGGCCGCAAAGGAGAGCAGCGTGATCACCCCCGCGAGCAGAGCGCACCCCGCCACCTTTGCCTGAACAGCATCGGACAGATAAAATTCGTGAACACATAGAACATCTGCCCGCGCACGCCGGTCTGCGGCAGCGCCGTGCCGAGCAGCGTGCGGAATGGGCCGATGTCGATCTCCTCGAGCGGCGCCAGCGCGGCGATCAGCAGAAAGAGCAGCGGCAGGCCGAACGACATCATCAGCGGCAGAACAAGCAGCGAGCTGCGCACCATTTTCTGGCTCCAGATCTCCGCAAAGTCCTTTCGGATCAGCGCGCATTCGCCCGGAGAAAAGAATTTATTCAACAACTTCTGCATTTTGCCCGCTCTCCTTCCCTTCGGTTTCCTGCACAAAGGTGAAATACACGTCCTCCAGCGTCGGCCGGCGGATCAGCGCCTCGTAAACCGGCGTGCCCATTGCGACGAGCGATTCGACGAGCGCCGGCATTTCCGATTCGGATTCCATTGTTTTTTCCCAGCAGCCGCCGTTTTGAACCAGCCCCTCCGGCACATCGGCGCCCTCCGCAACGCGGAACGACGCTGTCGGCCGGACGCCGGACGCCTCGACCAGCGCGGGCAGCGTGCCCGCCGCTTGAAGCCGGCCGTGCTCTAAAATTGCGAAATCGCTGCAAATATCGGCCGCATAGCGGAGCTGGTGCGTGCACAGCAGCACGGTCACGCCCTCCTCCCGCGCCATGGCGGCGATCATGCGGTTGACGATTGCCGCAGACTCCGGGTCGAGCCCGCTGGTCGGCTCGTCGAGAAACAGAACCTGCGGGCTGTGGATCAGCGCGCGGGCCAGCGAGAGTCGCTGCTTCATGCCCGTGGAAAACGTGCCGGCCCTGCGGCCGCGCGCCGCCCAGAGATCGAGCTTTTTCAGCAGGTATTCCGCCCGCGCGCGCACCTTGGCTTCCGGCAGGCCGAACAGCGCGCCGAAAAAGAGCAGGTTCTCCATTGCGCTCAGATGATGGTAGCACGCGGCCGTTTCGGTCAGCACGCCGGTAAGCGCATGGATCTTCTCGCTTTCCTTGAAAGAGGACAGGCCGAGCACCGTGCTGTCGCCGACCGTCGGCTGAACCAAACCGGTCAGCAGCTTCACGGTTGTCGTCTTGCCTGAGCCGTTCGGGCCGAGATACCCCATCACGCTGCCGGGCTCCACCGTGAGGTCCAGTCCGCTCAGCGCGACGACCTGCTCGTATTTTTTTGTCAGGTTGGACGCCTGAATCGCGTACATAGCAAATCTCCTTCTCTGCCGCCTTACCGGGCCTCTGAGGTGCCCTTCTCCCGGAGATACGTCGCCTCGAGATCGGCAAGGTGCAGCTTGACGGCGAGCGGATAACGGTCGAATGCCACGCTGATCGCAAAGCTGCCGCCGCGCGCCGCATCGTCAAAGCCGCCCATGTGCCAGCGGATCGCCATCGCCTCGGCGGGCTTCAGGCGCATGAAGCGCTCGATCAGGTAGACCGATTTCTCGCCGTGCCCGAATGGGAACGCATCGTCCACGATGTAAAATGGCTTTTTCTCCCACTGCCCCGTCTCCTCATTCTTGACGTTGCGCGTGGACGTCTTATAAAACTGCGACTTGCACACGTCGTGCAGAAGCGCGCAGACCGCGTAGCTCTCCTCGCTGTCGCCCTCCTCGAAATACCGCTCGCGCAGCGTCTTGTAGACGTTGATGCTGTGCATCACGAGGCCGCTCGCACAGGCGCAGTGGAACTTTGTGCTCGCCGGCGCGGTGTAAAAATCCGTCGTATCAAGCCAGGAAAGCAGCTTCTGCGCGCCGTCGCGCGCGATGTTCTCTGTAAACAGCGCAATAAATTCATCCCTGTAGGGGTTCGCCATTGCCTCTCACTCCCTGTTTCATTTACATATGCGGCCGCGCCCCTTTAGGCTGCGGCCGTTTATCACTCAAAAAGAGTATAGCACAAAGTCCGCGCTTTTTCAAACGCTTTCGTGCGGCGGCGCCGGGAGGCAGCACCCTCACGCCTGATCCGCAAGCCTCTGCTGGGCCGGCGCGCCGCAGTCCGCCCTGTCCGAAGCCATAAGCAGGATAATCGCGATCAGCTCCTCCTGCGCGTACTCCATTTCGATCCTGTTGACCGCGAAAAAAACCAGCATCGCGTGCACGCCCGTCCGCTTGTTTCGTCCAGAAAGGCGCGGTTGCCGATCAGGCCGAACCCCAGCCGCGCCGCCTTTTAAAGGATCGACGGATACGCCTCCGCGCCCGAAAACGCCTGAAACGGCGCGTTCAGCGCGGAATCCAGCAGCGATTCGTTGCGGAGCCCGTCCGTTCCGCCAAAGCCCCGCACCATCGCTGCGTGCAGCGCCAAAATCTGCGTCTTTGTCAGCCCCTTCATTTTGCAAGCATCTCGCAAGCCTTTTGTTTTTTCTCCTTGAGCCGCTGCCTGCACGGTGCAGTCCTGTGCGGGCTGCTCCGCCTCTGTTTTGCTGAATTCCACGATCAGATAGCGCGGCGCGCCGTTTTCATCCACAAGCCGGGTCACGCGCGAAAGATCCTGCGCGGCCTCTTCAATCGATACCGTATATTTCTCATCCGCAAGCAGTAGATTCCCGCCTCAGAACGATTCTCTATTCCCGGAATATTATACCACATTTTAAGCCTGATTCAACCCTGACGCCGCATGCAAGACGCAGAAAAAGAGCCGGAATCCCCTGCGGTATCCGGCTCTTTCCTTTGCTTTTAGAACTATATGATCCTAATTGCGCGTCTGCCTCAGCCCTTGACCGCACCGATGGCGATACCCTTGACGAAATACTTCTGCATGAAGGGGTAGATGATCATGATCGGCAGAACGCCCATCACGGTCAGCGCCATGCGCACGGAGGTGGACGGCAGATCGGCGCTGTTTACATTGCCGCCGGACTGCGCCTGCTGCCGCAGGGAATCGAGATCGCGCTGAATGTTCATCAGCAGAACCTGTATGCTGAACATCCTGTCGTCGTTGAGGTAGTACAGGCCGTTCATCCAGTCGTTCCAGTAGGCGAGGCCGACGAGAAGTCCGATCGTCGCGATGATCGGCAGCGCCATCGGCAGAACGATGCCGTAGAGGATTCTGAACTCATTGGCGCCGTCTATGCGCGCCGCCTCGATAACGGCGTCGGGAATATTCGCTGTAAAGTACGTGCGCATCATGATGACGTTGAACGCACCCATCAAGAGGTTCGGCACGAGCAGCGCCACCAGCGTGTTGCGGATGTGGAAGGTCTGCGTCCACATCATGTACGAGGGTACGAGGCCGCCGGAAAACAGCATTGTGAAGAACAGATAAAACGCGAAGATGTTTCGGCAGGGCAGGTCCTTTCTCGAAAGCGGATAGGCGTACAGGGTCGTAAGCAGCAGGTTGAGCACTGTGCCGACCGCCGTGACCAGAAAGGAAATGCCGTAGCCGCGGACCACCGCCGTGGAGTCCGTCAAAAGATACGCATAGGCGTAGCTGCTGAATTTTTCAGGAAAGAAGCTGTAGCCGTTTGTGATCAGCGTCTGCTCCTCCGTGAAGGAGGACATGATCAGCAAAATGAACGGCGCGACCGCGCAAAGGCTGAGAAAGACCAGCAGGATGTGCGCAAAAACTTGAAATCCTCTTCCTTTTTCTACCATACTCTGCTGCCTCCTTCTCAAAACAGGGAACTCTCGCTGTCCAGCTTGCGGACAACAAAATTCGCGCTTACAACCAGAATGAAACCCACAACCGACTGATACACGCCGGCCGCCGAGGACATGCCGATATTGTTCGTCTGCATCAGGCCGCGGTACACGTATGTGTCGATGGTCTGGGTCACGCTGATCAGCGGGCCGGAATTCTGCGGCACCTGATAGAACAGGCCGAAATCTGAACGGAAAATGCCGCCCAGCGCCATCAGCGTCAAAATGATGATCGTAGATTTCAGGCTCGGCAGCGTGATGCTGCGGATCTGCTGCCAGCGTGTGGCGCCGTCCACCACGGCGGCCTCATACAGCGTGTGGTCGATGCCGCAGATCGTGGCGTAGTACAGGATCATATTGTACCCGAGACCCTTCCAGATGTTGATGATCACCAGAATGACCGGCCAGTATTGAGGCTGCGTGTACCAGTCGACAGCCTCCATGCCGAAGGCCTTCAGAACGGAATTATTGATATAACCGTTGCTGCTGCTCAGGAACGCAAACGCGAGATAACTGACGATGACCATGGAGATCAGATAGGGAATCAAAATCACGGTCTGATACACCTGCTTGGCGCTCTTGCTGCGCACCTCGTTGAGAATGATCGCGACCGCGATAGCGAGCACCGTGCCGAGCACGATAAACACCAGATTGTAAAGCAGCGTGTTGCGGGTCA
>OMGQ01001143.1_pt1 | contig 16744 bp, 17 predicted proteins | sample 1646071 | NCBI WGS metagenome assembly OMGQ01 (sample SAMN05578585, study PRJEB25193) | human gut metagenome | biome: Human Microbiome; feature: human-associated habitat; material: feces | host: Homo sapiens | place: USA:Birmingham
CGTCAACAAATGGTGATACATCAAATTTTTCTCCGGGGTGTTGCAAAATCTGTTCTGTAATAGAACGAGAAGATTTCCCAAATACATCAGAAAAAACATCATCAAGTTTTAGATTGGATACGGTAAGACAATTTTGAGCACGATTCTTTTCGCCTGTAATCATGCAGGTGAGTTTAAAACGATATCTTACGAGATCCCTAAGTTCTCTGATGTCAGCAGGTGGGATAAAGGAAGGCTTTACCATACCACACATGTAAAGGTCACAAATCCATTTGGCATCTTTACGATCGGTTTTATTTCCCTTCATCGGCTTTGTGTATTTGGGATGAGATAGAGTAACCCAGATTTCGTGTTGCTCTAAGATATTGAATACAGGGATCCAATATTTGCCCGTAGATTCCATGCATACATCTTTACAGTTGTATTTAGCAAGCCAGTCACACAGCTCATTCAATCCTTTTGTGAAGGAAGAAAAGCGAGCCTGCTTATCTTTTGTGAAGGAAGAAAAGCGAGCCTGCTTATACTCTGTGCGATTATTGGAATCAGTGATACCAACACAGGCATAGATCCATGTTTTGTGGACATCGAGCCCACAGCAGTTAAACTTTAAAATTTTAAAAGACAAGTAACTACCTCCTGAGATTATAGTTATAAAACTGACAGTGACTGGTCATCCGGCGAGATCGAGTCGACTTCGGAAGAGATAAGTTTACGGGCTACTGTAATGCGCCACTCATTGATGCCTTAACGGATGACCGACAACATATATAAATACGAGGTCGCCGCTATACAGCCCCGCCACTCACCTTCACGTGTTCTGTAGTATGTCAGTCTTATAAAAATAGTATCAGAAGGAAACTAAAATAGAAAGCGAAAACCAGTGCAACTGTTTCATGACGCATTGGTGTCTTTCGCAGAAAGACGGGTTATATTAATGAAACATTTTTCCATTTTCCTAAAACAGTTTCGACATTTTCCCATTGGGAAATGTCTGCTGCTAATTCTATTGATTTATATTATCCTTCTTACAGCACCCTACCTATCACACAAAAAAGTTCCGGATGCTTATCAGAAGAATTTTCAACCGGATTCATGTTACAGTTCTTCCGCCGGAACAGAACGAGTGGCTTATATCAATGATAACGATGACGCACTTCTTTATCGACTACATATGTTTGATCAGGCTCAGAAGGAGATCATCCTTTCTACATTTGATTTTAACGCAGACAAATCCGGAAAAGATGTTCTCTCCGCACTGATCGATGCCTCAAAACGCGGGGTTTCCGTCCGGGTCATCGTCGATGGAATGAGCGGACTGCTGGATATGCAAGGCAATCCTTATTTTCAGGCCTTTGCATCTTATCCAAATGTTTCTGTAAAAATATATAACAAAGTAAATCTGTTAAAGCCTTATGATATGCAGGCAAGGCTCCATGACAAATATGTAATTATCGATCAAAAAATGTACCTTCTCGGTGGCCGCAATACGGACAATCGTTTCCTCGGAAGTTATTCCAAGGCGCAGAATATTGACCGGGATTTCTTTGTATATAATACTGTTGAATCAGATGAATCAACTTCAATCACAGAACTCCGCAGCTATTTCGAACGTGTCTGGAATTTAAAAGACAGCAAAGATTATCTGTGCAAAAAAATGACCTCAAAAATAGAGACTGCGAAACAGGAACTGGAAGAACATTCCGTAGATCTGAAAAAGACATTCAGCGACGCATATACGGAATGGAATTATGAAGAAATCACATTAGAAACCAATCGGGTAACTTTACTTTCAAACCCTATTGGAACAAAAAACAAAGAACCCCTTCTCTGGTATTCTTTGCAGAAATTAATGGAACATTCCGAGCAGGTTACAATTTATACTCCTTATATTATCTGTGGCAAGGAAATGTATCAGGGATTCTATGATTTAAATAAACTCAACATTCCAGTTGAAATAATAACAAATGATGTTTCCAGCGGCGCCAACCCCTGGGGATGTACGGATTATCTAAATCAAAAAGAAAAGATTTGGGATACCGGTGTAAAAGTATATGAATTTATGGGTGGACACTCCTGCCATACGAAGGCTTTATTGCTGGATGACAGAATGAGCATCGTGGGTTCTTATAATTTCGACATGCGCAGCACTTACCAGGACACAGAACTCATGCTTGCCGTCGATTGTCCTGAACTAAATGCCATCATTCGACAAGAAGCGGAATATGATAAAACCTGCAGTAAAATCATGGGACCGGACGGAGACTATATTTACGGCGAACACTATAAGCCGAAAAACCTCACATTTGGAAAGCAGCTCTTTTATACTGTCCTGTGTGTCATCACCATACCGATCCGAAGATTCTTATAAAAAAAGCTCCCTTTCAGGCAACAAGTTTTATAATTTCACTTGTCTGCCCAAAAGGGAGCATCTTATTTACTTCTATCCTATGCCAATTTACTTCTATCCTATGCCAATGAATATAATTTCAAGAACTCCTGTCGTTCTTCCAGATCCATCTTCACAAAATCTGTAAACTCCACATCCACCTCATACATTGGCTCTCCACAGCAGATCGCTCTGCTCCGCTTATTTGTATAATGATATTTCTTGCATTTTATGCAGTAAAATACACGCATCATTTGTGCTGTTCCTCCCGTCTTCTCTCCACGTATCTGTTTTAAAACAATTTCATGATGTCATTATACATCACAACGACCATTAAAATCATTAAAAACGCAAATCCCGCAAAATGAACCATTCCCTCTTTTTCCGGCGGAATCCGTTTTCCGCGAATCGCCTCTAAAATCAAAAAGACCAGTCTGCCTCCATCCAGCGCCGGAATCGGAAGAAGATTCAAGATTCCCAGGTTCGCCGTCACCAGAATGCAAAGATTCATCAGATTCAGAACCACACTCTTCAGTCCATACTGGATTGAATTTTGGTACGCATCATCTACTACATTCACAATTCCTACCGGACCCGATAGATCTTTGATTCCCACTTGACCTGTCACCAGCATTTTCAAAGATTCAAATGTATAATCAATCCAATATTTTACTGTATATGCTCCGTATTTTAAAGAGCCGAAAAAGGCTGTTCTGGTATACTCTGACGGACCTGCAATTCCAAGTCTCGGAAAGACATCCTCTTTCAGCTGTCGTGGTTCCAGAAGTACAGTCGTTTCCTTTCCCTCTCTGGAATACGTAATTTCCACAGGATCTCCATCTGTATTTGTAATATTTTTTAAGCTGATTTCTTCCCACAAATGAATCCGTTTCCCATCAATTTTAGTCACCACATCTCCGGCCTGAATTCCTTGTTCTGCTGCCGCATAGCCTTCCTCTACACCGGTTATAACAGGAGCCACATATCCGATCCACACCGTCATAATCACGCAGAGAATCCATGCTAAGATCAGATTAAACAACGGACCTGCCACGATTACTGACATACGAGCCCATACGGATTTGCTGTTAAAACTGCCTTCCGACAGATCATCCGCATCATCTTCTCCCATCATGCAGGCGCCGCCAAACGGCAGCAATTTGATAGAAAACTTTGTTTCTCCAAACTGCTTACCGAACAGAGTCGGTCCTAACCCAAGGGAAAACTCATCCACTCGGATTTTATTTGCCTTGGCTAACAATAAATGCCCCAGTTCATGTATGATAATAATCGCACTGAACAAAAGAATTGCCAATATAATACCCATTCAATTTCCACCTTTACTATCTTTTACTATCTTTCTTTCACTTTTTTATCAATATAAGCATACACATCCTGCTCCGTTTTCAGAATTTCTTCTAATGTCGGACATTCAGTCTTCTTATGCTGTTCCATGCATTCCTGTATCAATGCCGGAATCTGTAAGTATCCAATCTTCCGTTCCAAAAACAGTGCGACTGCCTTCTCATTTGCCGCATTGAAAACAGTCGGCATTGAACCACCGGCACGCCCGGCTTCAAAAGCAAGCCTTAATCCATAAAATGTATCCATATCCGGTTTTTCAAATGTAATCTGTGACAACGTTCCGAAATCCAGACGCTCTCCCGGCAGATATCTTCGTTCCGGATAATACAGTGCATACTGAATCGGCAGCTTCATATCCGGTGTTCCCAATTCTGCAATAATCGCCCCGTCTTCATATTCTACCATAGAATGAATGATACTTTGAGGTTGAACCACAACTTCTACCTGATCGATATCTACATCAAAAAGCCATTTTGCCTCAATCACTTCCAGACCTTTATTGACCATCGTCGAAGAATCAATGGTAATCTTTCTTCCCATTTCCCAATTCGGATGTTTTAACGCATCCTCCACCTGAATGTGTTCCAGATCTTCCCTCTTCTTTCCTCGGAACGGTCCCCCGGAAGCTGTCAGAAGTATTTTATGAAGCGCCTTTCTCTGCCCGCCCTGTAAGGATTGAAAAATCGCACTGTGCTCACTGTCAACCGGAAGGATTGATACGCCATGCTCTTTTGCAAGCGGCATTATAAGATGACCGGCAGTCACCAATGTTTCTTTATTGGCCAATGCAATATCCTTGCCTGCCTTGATTGCCTCGATCGTCGGACGAATTCCAATCATCCCTACGATTGCTGTGACCAAAATTTCTGTCCCCGGCAAAACCGCCACTTCCAGAAGTCCTTCCATGCCGCACACGATATTCACATCCAGATCGCTGACCTTTTCCCGCAGCTCTTTTGCTTTCTCCTCTGTCCAGACAGCCGCCAGCTTTGGATGAAATTCCCGGATCTGTTCTTCCAGAAGCCGGATATTATTTCCTGCTGCCAGAGCCAGAACTTCAATATCACCATTTTCTCTCACCACTTCCAATGTCTGTGTACCAATGGAACCGGTAGACCCTAAAATCGCTATCTTTTTCATTTGTCATCCTCTTCTCTACAATAATACAGCCAGATAATAAATAATTGGCGCTGTAAAGATCACACTGTCAAACCGATCCAAAATTCCTCCATGTCCCGGTATGAGTTTTCCGTAATCTTTGATATTATAATTACGTTTGATTGCAGAAGCTGCCAAATCTCCAATCTGGGAAATTGCTCCTCCAACAGCTCCAATAATTGCAAATTCAAGAATCGATGCCCCGGCATTGCTCCAGCGATTGATAGCCAGTGCATACAACGCCCCAATCAGTGCCGCTCCGACAATTCCGCCGATGCCGCCCTCCACAGATTTTTTCGGACTCAAGACCGGCGCCATCTTATGCTTTCCGATCAACATCCCCACACAATAAGCGCAGGTATCACAGCCCCAGGCACAGATAAATACGAGCCACACCGTAAATACTCCGCCTGGCAAGAGTCGGATTCGGTAAATATAGGACAACATAACAGCCACATAAAAAAATCCAAAAAATACCGCCATCAACTGACTGGGATGATATTTAGGATAGGCAAATACCATCGCTGCCATAAGGCAGATCAAAAATGCCATAAACAGCATAACAGACCAATCTGCCAGCCCACCAGGCAATGTTCCCATTCCACTGACCAGTATCAAGGCATAGTACAAAAGTGCAAAGACGTATCCGATCATTCCCAGAGCTTTATTTTCCACATGGAATATCTGATACAATTCTCTCAGTCCAATCATACTGATTGCCGCTACAGTTACAAACAATACCGGTCCGCCCATGATCAATGTAACCAATGCAATGAACACAAGCAGTATTCCACTCAACAGTCTTGTCTTAAACATCCTGCTCCTCCTTTATTCCACCATAACGTCTGTCTCTACTATTATACTGTTCGATTGCCCGGATCAATTCCTCTTTTGTAAAATCCGGCCATGGAACATCTGTAAAATAAAATTCCGAATATGCAATCTGCCAGAGGAGGTAATTCGACAACCGCTGTTCTCCGCTTGTACGTATTAAGAGATCCGGATCCGGAATCTCTGCTGTATCCAGATAGGTTGTATAAAGAGTCTCATCTATTTCTTCCGGTTTTACTTTTCCTTCCACACAATCCGCTGCCAGCCGTCGTACTGCGCGTACCATCTCATCTCTGCTCCCATAATTCAAAGCAATGGTAAAATTCAATCCGTTATTGTTTTTGCTGACTTCTTCCAGCTCCTCGATTCGTTTCTTAATGTCATCATCTAATGCAGCTTTATCTCCGATCACACGAATCTTCATATCATTTTTCTCTGCCGTCTTTAAACAGGTTTTCATATAATTGCGGAGCAATTTCATCAATGCATCCACCTCTGACTTTGGACGATTCCAGTTTTCCGTAGAAAAAGCATATGCTGTCAAATATTTAATTCCAAGACGCCATGCCTCCTCACAGATGCGTTCAACGTTCTTACTTCCCTGTGCATGACCGTAATTTCTCGGCATTCCCTTTGCCTTTGCCCAACGACCGTTTCCGTCCAATATAATCGCAATATGCTGTGGCACATTCATATTTTTATCCTCCTATGATAAATACGAAAAGGGGACTAAAAGAAGTCCCCTCATCATCCCACTTTTCTTTTAAACAGTCATAACCTCTTTTGTCTTTGCTTCTACTGTCTTATCTACTTCTTTGATATACTTGTCTGTTATCTTCTGAAGCTGATCTTCCAGATCTTTGATACCATCTTCGGAAATCTCTCCGCCCTTTAATTTCTTAAATGCGTCATTTCCATCCCGGCGGATATTCCGGATTGCAACTTTAGCTGCTTCTCCTTTTTTCTTAACATCCTTTGCCAGTTCTTTTCTTCGCTCTTCTGTAAGTTCCGGGAAAATCAATCGGATAGAAGAACCGTCATTGGTTGGATTGATTCCAAGATCAGATACCAGGATTGCCTTTTCAATTGCTTTCAGCATGCTCTTCTCCCAAGGCTGGATCTGAATCATACGCGCCTCCGGTACAGAAACATTTGCCACCTGCTGAATCGGTGTCGGTGATCCATAATAATCAACTACGATCTTATCCAGCACATGCGGATTTGCACGTCCTGCACGAATCGCACCCAACTCTCCCTGTAAGCTGTGCATTGTTTTTGTCATCTTCTCGTCATATACTTTTAACTTCTCATCCATTTTTACTTCCTCCTTCTATGCTGTCTCTATATCATTTATACAGTTACTTTCGTTCCGGTAAACGTACCGCTCATAGTCTCTACGATACTGTTTTCTTCGTTCAATCCAAATACCAGCATCGGCATCCGGTTCTCCAGACAAAGAATCGATGCAGTCAGGTCTACCGCTGCCAGTTTCTTGTCAATCACTTCCTGAATGGAAATCTCATCATTCGCTTCCGGATTTACCTTTGGATCACTGTCATAAATACCGTCAATTGCTTTTGCAAGCAGCATTGCGTCCGCTTCAATCTCTATCGCACGAAGCACTGCGCCTGTATCTGTTGAAAAATACGGATGCCCTGTTCCACCGGCAAAAAAGATTACCTTTCCCTCTTCTAAAGCTGCAACAGCCGCATCTTTGGAAAACAAAGTAGTAAACGCTCCACATGTAAACGGTGTAAAGATCTCTGTTTTCATTCCTACGTGCCGGAAAATATCAGACACATAAATACAATTCATAACTGTAGCAAGCATTCCGATCTGATCTGCCTTTGTACGATCAATCGTTTCACTTGTACGTCCTCTCCAGAAATTCCCGCCGCCGGTTACGATTGCGACCTGAATCCCTTCTTCTGTCAACTTCTTCACCTGCTCTGCAACGCCAATACAGGTAGCCTCATCAAAACCGGTTTTCTTATCTCCTGCAAGAGCTTCTCCGCTTAACTTCAGCAATACTCTTTTCATATTATTCCATCCTCCGTATCTGATCTGTAAGATGCACTCTAAAAATTCGTACAATCTAAAATGAAGTATAACATAACTTTTCCATTTTGTCATGTACATATCCGGCATCTCTTTCATCTGTCATCGTTGTCAGCCGATCCCCTGCCATCAGCTTTGTTTTTCCTTTCGGAATCATCTCTTTTCCATTCCTCTCCAACGCAACCAGCAGACAATTATCCGGCCACGTAATCTCCTGGACAGTACGCCCTTCCAACACAGAATCCGCCATGATCACAAAAGAACTGAGTATCTTTTGTGAACCTGCGTGAATCTCCGGCTCTGCTTTCTTCTCTTTTTTCAAAATCCGTTCCAAAAGACTTTCATAGATCGGTTCTGACCGGAGCAAGGTTGCTACAATATAAGCTGTGATTGAAACAATACTCAGAGAAAGCATCTGACTGACAGAGCCAGACATTTCAAATAGTAAAATGATCCCCGTAATAGGCGCTCTTACAATCGAAGTAAAAAAACCTGCCATTGCAAGCAGTACGAAATTGTTCAGATATATCTCCGGAAGTCCAAAATACACACTGCCAATCATAGAAAAAATCCCACCGAGCAAAGCGCCGAGGATTAGTAACGGAAAAAAGATTCCGCCCGGAGCTCCTGAACCGAAACTGACTGCCGAAAACAAAAATTTTACAACCAGTGTCAGCACTGCAATCTTCAAAACCATTTCCCCGTTCGTCAATGTCTCGATCAGATTGTGTCCGCTGCCAAGAACAGAAGGCATCACCAATCCCAATATGCCCGCCGCCAAAAAGGCAATGAGAATCCGTCCGGTTTCATTCAGCCACTTTGGTTTCTTATATAATTCCTGCGCCTTTAACATTGCCCAATTATAAAATACACCTGCCGCACCAACGACCACACCAAGCAAAAGGAGCATCCAATAATCACTCTGGGGCAGAAAATGTTCCAATTGAAACTGAAAGACCGGTTTCAGTCCAACAAAGTGAGAGGCAATAAAATCAGCTGTTACAGATGCCGTCATAACTGAAATCAACACAGAAACCGAAAACCCTTTGTGGATTTCTTCAACCGCAAAAATAATTCCGGCCAGAGGTGCATGAAATGCAGCCGCAAGTCCCGCGCTTGCTCCACACGTCATCAAATAGCGTTCCTCTGTCTTACTGCGGTCAAGAACTTGCGAAATTCCCTTCCCTGCCATCGCTCCAAGCTGTATAGACGGGCCTTCTCGTCCCAGAGACAGACCGCCCAGCATACACAAAAATCCACCAAAGAATTTGGCTGGCAGCACTCGTTTCCAGTTTTGCTTTAACTTTCCGGTCACTTCTCCTTCTACTTGCGGAATCCCACTTCCCGAAATCATAGGTTCCCACTTCACCATCTTCCCGACAAGTACTGCAAATAGAATCAAAACTGCAAACCACCCAAGAATCGCAAGCGGCCGTCCTTTTATATAGAGAAGGATCTGATTCATCCACTCTCCCGCGTAACGCAGCGCCACCCGGTACGCAAGCACGATCAATCCGCCTATAATTCCAACCAAAAGCCCCTCGCCAATTAAAATAACCGGCAGCCGGCTGACTCGTTTTATCACATACGATGTGTCCTTTTTCATGTTTTACCACCCCATTTTCATTCTTCATTTATTATAACTTTCACTCTCCATTCATACAACCCGGAATTTTAGATTCACTTGATTAAATTATTTTTTTGGGGTATATTTATTGACATTGAAAACTGTTTACATTATTATAGTTAATATATTTTCACGCTTTAAACAGCTAAAGTGTTATGGAGGGTTATGGATTATGATTATTGTATTAAAACCACGCACAAGTGAAGAAAATATTTCACGTGTTGAAAACCTGATCAAGCGGCATGGACTGGATACGCACACTGTCCGGGGTGCCGAAATGACAATCATCGGATGTATTGGAGATACCACTTCGGTGGATCCAAGATTATTTGAAGTAGATACGTCTGTCGACAAAGTCATGCACGTACAGGAACCTTATAAACTTGCCAATCGTGCATTCCACCCGGAAGATTCTATCATCGATGTTTCTGGAGTTCCGATTGGAAAAGGCCATCTGGGACTGATTGCTGGACCTTGCTCTGTAGAATCTTATGAGCAGGTTCTGGAAATTGCAAAAGCTGCAAAAGCAGCCGGTGCAAACTTGCTCCGCGGCGGTGCATTCAAGCCGCGTACCAGCCCTTACTCTTTCCAGGGACTTGGTCTGGAAGGTCTGGATATTCTCTGCGCAGTAAAAAAAGAAACCGGACTTCCTATCGTAACTGAATTGATGTCCCCGGACTATTTGGATATTTTCAACGAAAAGGTCGATCTGATTCAGATTGGCGCTCGAAACATGCAGAATTTCGACCTGCTCAAGCAATTAGGTAAAGTCGATCGCCCGATTCTCTTAAAACGCGGGCTTAATGCTACATACGAAGAATGGATTATGTCAGCCGAATATATCATGGCATCCGGAAATGAAAATGTAATCCTCTGCGAACGCGGTATTCGTACATTTGAATCTTATACAAGAAACACATTGGATCTGCAGAGTATTCCGGTTCTTAATCGTAAGACTCATCTGCCGATCATCATCGATCCAAGTCATGCCGGCGGAAAATGGTGGCTTGTAGAGCCTATGGCAAAAGCCTCCATCGCAGCAGGCGCTGATGGACTGATGATCGAAGTACATAACAATCCGGAATGTGCACTTTGCGACGGAGCCCAATCCCTAAAACCGGAAAAATATGCAGAACTATTGAAACAGATCCGACAGATTGCTGCTGTCGTTGGAAAACAGATTTAACACGATGGAGATTTAATTATGAAACTGATCGTAAATTTGGATACAAACAGTTACCCTATCTATATAGAGAACGGGCTTCTTGCTGCTGCCGGATCTTATCTCACCAACATATTTTCCGGCAAAAAAATATTTATTATTTCAGACGACAATGTCTTTCCTCTCTACGGCAAGACACTGCTGTCCTCCCTCTCCGCCTGGGAATGCCACTCTCTTGTGCTTCCACATGGAGAGCCAACCAAAAGTTTCCAATCACTTCCTCAGATTTATGAGGCACTCCTAAATGCAAAGATTTCCAGAAGTGATTTGATCATCGCTTTGGGTGGCGGCGTGATCGGTGATTTGGCCGGATTCGCTGCATCCAGCTATCTGCGCGGAGTTCGGCTGGTTCAGATCCCAACCTCACTGCTTGCTCAGGTAGACTCTTCTGTCGGCGGTAAGGTTGCCGTCGACCTGCCGCAAGGGAAAAACCTTGTCGGAGCATTCTATCACCCAAAACTGGTGCTGATCGATCCGGAAACTTTAAACACCCTCCCAGAGCGTTATGTAACGGATGGTATGGGTGAGGTCATCAAATATGGCTGCATCAAAGACGCCGCACTATTCCAGACACTGCAGAGCCACTCCTCTTTTGAGGATTTGAAAGAACTGCTTCCGAAAATTATTTTCAAATGCGTCGATATCAAACGCAAGGTTGTCGAAAACGACCAATTTGATACCGGTGAACGTATGCTCCTGAATTTTGGTCATACATTAGCTCATACATTGGAACAGTATTTCCATTACCAAAGAGAAAGCCATGGAGAGGCAGTTGCCATCGGAATGTACCAAATCAGCCGGCTCAGTGAGAAACAACAGCTGACGGTTCCGGGAACAGCCGATGCCATCAAATCTTTACTGAACACTTATGGACTTCCTCACGAATGTGGGCTCCCGATGGAAGAACTTCTCGATGCGATTACATTAGACAAAAAAAATCTAAACAATCGTTTAAATGTAATTTTACTGCGACAGATTGGGGACAGTTTTATTTATCCTACCACAACAGATTTCTTCAAACACGCCTGCAATCTGTAATTTTCCATCTAAAAAAGAATCACAATAAATAAATACAAAAGCTGTAATGGTTTTCCCCTTTCAGGGTCTGCCATTACAGCTTTTCCAATCTCTCTCAAATTAACCCGTAATGCTTTAATGCACAGGCAATTCCATCCTCTTCTACCCGCTTTGTTATAAATTCCGTATACGGTTCCAACCCTTTTGCATGATCCCCCATCGCAATCGTATGATTTGCAAATTCAAACATTGACAAATCATTTAAACTATCTCCAAACACATAGGACTGTTCTCTGTCAATATCAAATCTCTCCAATATAGCTTCGCATGCCGTTGCCTTGGAATATCCTTTCTGAATCACCTCATACATCCCATCGCCCCGATCTATCGCTTCCATATCCTGCTCTATAAACTGAAACAGCGTTTTTACATCACTCTTTTCATCTGTATACAAAAACAGTTTATCATATTGACACTTTTTACTTTCAATATATAATTTCCTTCCAAGCCCAAGACTTCCAAAATGTTCTCTGGCATTTTCAAGTTCTGCGAATCGGGATTTTGCCTCCGGAAAATAAACATCTTCTGAACTTTCCAGCACCACTCCGATCTTACATTCATATACTTTTTCAAGAATCTCATTTCCCCTTGTCAAATCAATATGACTTTCCAGCAGCACCTCATCCCGATACACCAAATAGCTGCCGCAGCCGCATAAATACCCATCAAAATCAAATGCATACAACTCCTTTGGCAGCGCACAAATGGTTCGTCCGGTATTTACAAAAAGTAAATGTCCGTTTTTCTGTGCCTCAGCCATCGCATCTAACGCACTTTGCGGAATTGTGTGCGTATCATTGCTTAAAATAGTTCCATCAATATCAAAAAATAATGCTGCTCGTTTCTTCATTCTCTCTTTTATCTCCTGTCAACTCTATCTGAACAAAATTTCGTACCAACTTTATCACATTCTGTATTATAAATCAATCTTCTGACATATATTAAAACAAAAACTTCTGGTGAATCATGAAAACAAAACGGATCCGCATTCTCTTACTTTTTCTTCTCGCATTTCTTTTCGGCAATCTGGCAGCATACATCCGAACTTCTTTTTCTCCACAAACAGTCCCGACTGCTGCTGAGGGAAACTGGGGATTGAGTTTCCAGCAAGATGGAGAACCGCCTGTTGCCAATGCCTCCTTTGAAGAGCTGAAAAAATATAACGCATACTATGCAGAAAACACCGCCGAGAAAAAACTCTATCTCACATTTGATGCCGGTTTTGAAAACGGAAATACGCCCGCCATTCTGGATGCCCTGAAAAAGCATGATGTAAAAGCCACATTCTTTGTCGTTGGAACCTATATCAAAGACAATCCTGATCTGGTCAGGCGAATTCATGAAGAGGGACATATCATCGGAAACCATACATATCACCACCCGGATATGTCCCAAATTGCCACAAAAGAATCCTTTGAAAAAGAACTTTCCGATGTAGAATCCCAGTACAAAGAAGTCGTCGGAGAAGAAATGACCAAATTCTACCGCCCTCCACAGGGAAAATACAACGAATCCAATCTGCAAATGGCAAAAGATCTGGGATACCATACTTTTTTCTGGAGCCTTGCTTACGTCGACTGGTATGAAAACAATCAACCGTCCAAAGAAGAGGCCTTCCAAAAATTACTTGGAAGAATACATCCCGGTGCAATCGTCCTGCTGCACAGCACTTCCAAAACAAACGCAGACATCTTGGATGAACTTCTTACGAAATGGGAGGAAATGGGATACGAATTTGCTTCTCTTGAAACTTTAATATGATCCCTCCGCCTGCTATAACACTCAAAATAGTCCACCGGACTGTTTTTCACATGTATAGAAGTCAAAAATCTGCCGACAGAATATCCTCTCTGCGGCAGATTTTCATTTTTCTACTCTATCTTACTATTCTTCTGCATCCCGTGATTTCTTCATATCATGTTTCATAATATAGAAGTACATTACGATCAACAATGCTGCTGCAAAAATCCAGGCAATCGGACTTGCCATACACACCCCTACATAACTCTTCTTTCTTGCTGCAAGAACCGCTACGATTCCACGGCCAATCAACTCTGCAACCCCCGCCATCATCGGAAGTAAACCATATCCCATTCCCTGTATTCCATTTCGATACAGATTCACTACCGCCAACGGAATAAAGAAAATACCAACGCATTTCAAATAAATATCCACTGCGTTCATAATCTCTTCCACATTTCCGGAAACAAAAAAATACGTCATATATTTTCCAACAAACATAATCAAAATTCCTGTGATTACCGCATAAACAAAAGACATAATGGTAGCGGAACGGAATCCCTGACGGATCCTTTTGACTTTACCGGCACCAACATTCTGAGCAGAATAGGTCGCAAGAGTCGTTCCCAACGCTACAAATGCCTGTGTTACAACCTGCTCAATTTTCGATGCGGCAGTAAACGCTGCCACCAGCGTTGATCCAAGAATATTCAACGCCGTCTGCACCATCATGGTACCAATTGCAGTAATGGAATACTGCAATGCCATCGGAAATCCCACTGCCAATTGTAGTTTCAGCAAATGTCCTTTTGGCCGCCAGTCATCTTTTTCCATTTTCAGGATTGGAATTTTCTTAATAATATATATCAGACACAAGATTCCCGAAACACCTTGTGAAATTACCGTAGCGTACGCTGCCCCCGGCGCTCCCATACCAAACACAAGAATCAATACCAGATCCAGCACAATGTTTAACAACGCAGATAATATCAAAAAATAAAGTGGAATCTTACTGTTTCCCAAAGCTCTCAAAATACTTGCCAGCAGATTATACAACATCTGCGCTCCGATCCCTGCACAGATTACCATAATATATGCGTATGCATCTTCAAAAATATCTGCCGGAGTCTGCATAAAATAGAGCAGAGGTTTCATAAACAACATACTGGTTACCGTCAGAATAATCGTCATGATAACACTCAAAAGAGACGCACCGCCAACTGTCTGCCGCATCGCTTTCATATCGCCCGCCCCAAACTTCTGCGCAGTCAAAACAGTAAATCCGGCTGTCATTCCCAGTACAAATCCCAAGATCAAAAACATGATTGTCCCGGTGCTTCCTACCGCGGCAAGCGCCTTTGTTCCAACAAACTTTCCAACGATCACTGTATCTGCCATATTATAAAACTGCTGAAAAACATTTCCCAAGAAAATGGGAAATGTAAAGTCTAAAATAATTTTGCCCGGATTCCCGGTTGTCATGTCTTTCTGCAATGTTTTCATCGCAATCCTCCTCTCATTTTTTCATCTTACTATCATTATAAAAAGTAGGTCAATCCTGACCTACTTTTTGAACATTTCTACAATCTCAACCATCTCTTCTGATGGATTGGAAATCACCGCAGAATTAAAAATTCTGCAAGGAGAAGATTCCGTCACGCTCTCAACCGCCGCTGTCACCGCCGATACACTTCCGCTGACAAATACAAGAGCATGTCCGCCACACTTTGTATCTTTGGCTTCATACGTCACATCCGCCGCCTTCAGCATCTGATCCACTACCAATACTGCATTGGCATCTCCCAGGACTTCTACAAGCCCAAATGCACCATATCTCATATATGTACCTCTGCTTTCCATTCTATTTATTTTTCCTGTCTATCTCCCGATCGTCATTGCAAGCGCTGTCTCTGTGTCTTCTGTCGGCGCTGCGATCACCGTATGGGAAACAATCTTGGAAATCGGTGCAGCTGCTGAAAGAGCCGCCTCCATCGCCGCTTTCACATCAGATACCCTTCCTCGCATCTTCACACATGCACCTGCGGAAAGTCGATTCCTCTCCACTCCCTGTATCTTTACCGCTGCGGCTTTTGCTGCCGCATCCAAAGCTACAAAGCAGGCACACTCACTATCCAGTTCAAATACACCTACCGCCATTCCTTCATATTTTCCAGTCATCCTGTCCTCCTGTCCGGGACTCTTTCACATCCCGTCAACCCATTTGAGTTTCGAATTCTTATAAATTTCTATCTTGCATTATCTTCATTATAAATGGAACAACGATAGATTTCAACTTGATTTTTCACTTTCTATCCTACCCCTTCCACACACTCCATGCAAACAAAAAAACTTCAAGAATCATCCCTGTCTGCAGAAATACTCCAATTGGAATCAATGTATTCTTTGTTTTCCCTTGAGACAAAAGCCATATCCCATAAAAGGCTGCCATAATAACTGAAAAAACAAAAGACTTCCATATAATTTCAAATCCCCAGAAGAGACCACAGGCTCCCATAAATTTTATATCTCCGCCGCCAAAGCTCCCCTTTTTCCCCAGAGATAACATCAGCATCGGAACGCTCACAATCCCCCCGCCTGCCACTCGTTCTCCTATCGATATCTCCGTCATTACCGGAGCTGCCGCAAATGCTAACAGTGCAATCGCACAGCAATATTGATTTGGAATCTTGTGACAAGAAGAATCACTGCGAGCCGCCAGATTTACAACATGAAAAAACAGCGCAATAAGAATTGCAGCTACGATTTTCTTTGAAAAAGGTACACGATTCTGATCATAGATGAAACTATAAAAAAATGCACAAAGCAGTGCTGCACCCTCCCCGGGCAGCACCGCTTTATTCTTTATCAACCACTTTAAAACTTTTTTTCTATTCTGTCTCACGTTTCTCTTACTTGCGATAGACAACAGAGTTCCACATTAACTCATTTTTAAAATTACGGATTGTAGTATCCTTATCAATATAAACCGCTTCGATTCCCATGGCAGCCGCCCAGTCACCCATCTGTTCTGCTGTCAAATCATAGGAAAATGCAGTATGGTGTGCTCCACCGGCAAGAATCCATGCTTCTGCGCCGGTCTGCAGATTTGGCTCCGGTGTCCAGAACGCTGTTGCCACCGGAAGTTTCGGCATCGGTTTCTCTGTCTTCTTGCAATTCACATCATTGATGATCAGACGGAACCGGTCACCAAGATCAATGAGTGAAGTAGCAACCGCCGGACCCTCTTTTGCTGTAAATACAAGTCTTGCCGGATCCTCTC
>OMGQ01001147.1_pt1 | contig 16706 bp, 16 predicted proteins | sample 1646071 | NCBI WGS metagenome assembly OMGQ01 (sample SAMN05578585, study PRJEB25193) | human gut metagenome | biome: Human Microbiome; feature: human-associated habitat; material: feces | host: Homo sapiens | place: USA:Birmingham
TGAACTGATAGGGGAATAATTTGCTAAGAGGACGCAATAGGCGGGCGAGTCTGGATTTTTTCTTGTGGCCTAAGTCCGGTTCTCTTGTTGGAGGGGCATCTAAAGTGTCCACCCCTTCCAACTAAAAGCCGACATGTTGAAACATGTCGGCTTTTCTATAGGAGGAATTAGTGTGAACACGGATCTATATATAGGGATTGGGACTATAGTAACGACTTTAATAGGCTTTATTGTGACATATCTGTTAACAAAGCGCAATCTTAAGGGAGAGATATCAAAAGCTAAAACAACTATTGGTTTAGAAAAAATGGAAGATATACCATTTCTCCTTTTAAACATGTTAGATCAAATGAAAGACGGAACAATGAAAACTCAGGATTATGCCGCATTGTTACATAAAATTTACGCTTATGGTACTGCTGATGCAATAAAAATAGCAGTTACTATGCAACATATGAATTATGAACTAGATGATACTTCGATAGACAAATTTCGTTTGCTTACATTATTGTCGTTGCTTATATCTCAGATAAAATTTGATTTAACTGGTGAAATAATTAATCCAGAAAATTGGTTTGTTATGAAAATAAAAGATTATACAAATTCAGAGTTAGAAAAAAAGGTTCCTTCATTGATAAATGAAGATATATCACGGTTAAAACTTAATTCTCATTTTCTTATAAAACGCAGCATCTAAAGCGTCTATCCCTTCCCCCAAAAAACCGACATGTTTTGACATGTCGGTTTTTTTACAACGATAATTTGGAGATTAAAATTTTGAAGTTCGGCCCGTCCGCCGGAACTTATGCAGACCACTGAAAACAGCCGTTTCAAAGCAGCATGACACCCGTACCCAGCAAAATCAAAAGCAGCCCTACGCCCGCTTTCCGGCTCAGCTTCTCTTTCAAGAGGATGTAGGAAAACCCGATGGTTACAACAATACTCAGCTTATCGACCGGCACAACTATGCTGGCCGGGCCGTCCTGCAAGGCGCGGTAATAGCACAGCCAGGAAAGCCCGGTGGTGATGCCCGAAAGAAAAAGGAACAGCCAGCTTTTCTTGCTGATCCCCTTCATCTCACGCTGCTTTCCGGATACAAAAACCATCACCCAAGCCATGGCCAGAACCACGACCGTCCGTATTGCCGTGCCCAGATTGGATTCGATATTCTCGACGCCGATTTTCCCGAAAATCGAGGTCAAGCTCGCAAACACCGCCGAGAGCACTGCAAACAGGAGCCAGCTTCTGCTCCGCACCTGATTTTTGTCTCCCCCTTTTCTGGCGATCATCAAAAGGGTGCCGGTGCCGATGCCCAAAATGCCGATCATTTTTGCGGCGGAAACCGGCTCGCCCAAAAGCAGAAAGGCGAACAGAATTGTCAGCACGGTACTGGATTTATCGATGGGCGCAACCTTATTGACATCGCCGAGCTGCAGGGCATGGAAATAGCAGAGCCACGAAGCGCCGGTAGACAGTCCGGACAGAACCAAAAAACATAGGGTCCTCCCTGAAATCTCTCCGATCTGATTTTGAGAGCCAACGATAAACACCATCAGCCATGAGAATGCCAGCACCACGATCGTGCGCAGTGCGGTCGCCAGCGTGGAATCGATCTTTTCCATTCCGATTTTCGCCAGCACCGCGGTGATTCCCGCGAAAAAGGCAGAGCCGAATGCAAAAAGCAGCCAAAGCATTTTTATTTTCCCTCCTACAATGCAGATCACGGCTTAAACCGATACCCTGCACCCCAAACCGTCTGAATGTACCGGGGCTCTGAGGGAACCCGCTCGATTTTTTCCCGCAGGCGGTTGATGTGAACCGCCACCGTCGCATTATCCCCCATGGCGTCGTAGCCCCAGATCCGCTCATACAGGGCTTCCCGGCTGAAAACGATATCCGGATTTGACATCATAAACAGCAAAAGCTCGTATTCCTTGTTTTTCAGCTCCACCTCTTCCCCGCTCACAAAAACCCGTCGGGTGCTCTCCTGCAGCAGAATATCGCCCATTTGAATGTTCGGCTTCTCCGCCCCGCCGTCCCCTTTCAGCCGCGCATATTGGGCGAGGTTGGCTTTGATCCGGGCCACCAGCACGCTGGGCGAAAACGGTTTTGTGATGTAATCGTCTGCGCCCATGCCCAGCCCCTTGATTTTATCGATGTCCTCCTGACGGGCCGTCACCATCAAAATGGGGATGTCCAGCGTTTCCCGCAGCCTGCGGCACACGGTAAAGCCGTCTAGGCCGGGCAGCATCAGATCCAGCAAAATCAGCTGGTACCGGCCGGAACGCCCCATCGCGGCCCCTTCTGTGCCGCTCGCGGCGATGTCCGCCTCAAAGCCGTTGACCGCCAGATAATCCCGTTCAATGGCCGCGATGCTCTCGTCGTCTTCAATGATCAAAATCCGCTTCATCTTTGTTTCCTTCCTTCATCAGTGGGATTTCCAGCACCATCCGCAGGCCGCCGCCCGGGCGGTTTTCCGCGCGGATCGCGCCGCCCATCCGCTCCACCGTTTTCCACACGATCGCAAGGCCAAGGCCGCTGCCTTGATCGGGATTTCTCCGGGACGGATCGTTGCGGTAAAACACGTTGAACAGCTTCGGCAGCGCCTCCTGCGGCACGCCGGGGCCGTCGTCATCGACATACAGCCGGACCTGTGCGCCGGCCGTTTCCCCCGTAATCCAAACAGCCCCGATTTCCTTTTTCTTATACTTCGCGCTGTTGTCCAAAAGGTTTCTCAAAATGCTGAGGAAATAGGCGGGGTCCGCCTCGATCACGGCCTTCTGCGGCAGAGGCCCTGCCTGTACGGTGAGGCCTCGCCTTTGATAGTCCTCCGCAGAGGCGTGGATAAAATCGACGATTTCCCGAACCGCGTCCAGCGGCTCCGGACTGTAGGGGTATTCGCCCAGCTCCATCTTGGAAAACAGGAACAGCTTGCGCACCAGCTCGTCGATCTCCACCGTTTTTTTCTGAATGGTGGAAAGATACGCCGTCTGCCTTTCCGGCGTGCCGGCAACGCCGTCCAAAAGCCCCTCTACATAGGCGCGGATGGAGGTTAAGGGCGAACGGATATCGTGGGAGATGCCGGCCAGAAGTTCCTTCCGGCTCTCCTCCTCCTTCTGCGTCTGCTCCACGGAGACGCGCAGCCGCTCCGCCATCTCATTGAAATCCGCGCAGATGGGCTGAAACTCATCCTTTTCCCGATAATCGATCCGGTGTGTCAGGTTGCCGTCCCGAATCTGATGGACGCCCTCCGTCAGGGTTTGCAGCGGTTCTGAGATCCTGCGGAAAACGAAGCGGGTGAGGAAGCGGTTTGTCAAAAATACAGCAAACAGCACAAAGACCAGCAGAAACAGGCAGATCCCCAAGGCCCAGAGCTTGAGATGATCGTGAGAAACGGACACGACCGGATTATACAGGCTCACCTGATATTCCGCCCCGTTGGCGGAGAGCCGCGTGCCGAACAAGGCGACAGAACCGTCGGACACTGTTCCGCTCCCGTGGAGAACCGCCAGAGCCGCCTCGAGCTGCGTCTCGGAAGCGGCCTCCTCCCCCATCTGCAAAACGGGTTCCCGTTCATTTTCGAGCAGGAGCGTCATTTTGTTTTCCGCGAGCAGGCTGGAAAGCACCCTTTCACAGCCTGCCTTCCGCGCGGGATCTGCCGCATTCAGCCAGCGCGATACGAGCGCCACGGCCTCGCAGCGCGTTTCTTCCAATTCCCCCTGAAAGCTCAGCTCATATTCATAGCGCGGAAAAGCAAAGGAAAAGAACAGCAGCAGAGAGCCCGCAAGCAGGCAAACGGCAAGCACGGCCGGAATGATAAGCATGAGGATGTTGCTGATAAAAAGCCTTTTCTTTATGGTCATAGGAACCCCTCCGTTTTCATTATACACCCAAAATATAAAATAAGGTTAAACTCGGAAACAAAATATGCGAAGCAAAAGGCATCCGCCTGCACAGCCGGATGCCTTTTGCACTGTTTCAAAAAGGGCGGACCGCCTCCGCCGATGCAGCACGCCCGGCGCCCTCCACCGGCGGCCGGAAGCGGCTGCGGGAAACCGCAAGCGAGGGCGGCCGCCTGCCGTCAGGCCCTCCCCTTTCCGGCCGTCTGCCGTTTGCCCCGGCGCCGGCCGGTCAGGCTGTTTTTCCCGCGCGCGGCGAGACGCACCACCCCGTCCGCACCGCGCTCCGCCAAAAAGCTCAACAGCGCAAGGCTGACGAACAGCAGCAGCGTGGGCGCCGCCGGAAGCGCCACCTGAAGAATGGAATGGAAGAGGAAAACCGCTGCGTAAAAACCGACGGTCATGGTGGCGCAGAGAAAAATCCGCAATTTGTTGAGGGGCAGGCTCGCCTTGAATACCGCCTGAATCCCGACCGTTCCAACCAGCAGGTAAAGCAGGATCCCCTGCTGATCGGGCGAAATCGGCGCGAGCAGCGGCAGGCCGAGCAGTACGAGAAAGCAGACCAAAATCGAAGCCGCATTGGGAATCGCGCGCCGCATAACAGAGGGCAGAAAACGCTCCGTTATTTTCTTTCCGTCCGGCTCGAAGGACATAAAGAACGCCGGATAGCCCTCGATGATGAGGTCGATCAGAGTGATCTGGATCGGCATGAAGGGAAACGGAATATTCAAAACCAGACAAACCAGCGACAGCAGCACAGAATAAATGGTTTTCACGAAAAACACACCGGCCACGCGGGTGATGTTGTTGACCACCCGCCGCCCTTCGCCGACGATGTCCGGCAGGACGGAAAAATCCGAATCCAGCAGAACCACCTGCGCCACCTGCCGGGCGGCGTCGCTGCCCTCCGCCACAGCAATGCTGCAATCCGCTTCTTTGAGCGCCAAAAGGTCGTTGACGCCGTCGCCGGTCATCGCTACGGAATGGCCGTTTTTCTGCATCGCCTGTACCAGCAGTTTCTTTTGCAGGGGCGATACGCGGCCGAACACCGAATAAGAGCGGGCCGCCCTTTCGATTTCGGCCTCCTCCGTGACGCCGCTCATATCGATAAAACGCTCCGCCTCCGGAAAGCCCGCCTGCTTTGCCAGCGCGGAAACGGTTGCCGGGTTATCGCCGGAAATCAGCTTCAGCGCGACGCCCTCTTTTTGAAAATACGCCAGCGTTTCGGCGGCGCCCGGTCGGATCGGATCGGAAATCACGATATAGGCGAGCGCCTCAACGGGAGGCAGCGGAAGCGACGGCTCCACCGGCCCCTTGGCGAGCCCGGCCGTCAAAATGCGCTTGCCGGCCTGCGCCTCCCTTTGCAGGTACAGGGGAAGGCCGCCGCCCAGCCGCTCCGGCGCGCCGATCACAAAGGTTCCGGCGTCTTCAAATTCCATGGCGCTCCACTTCCGCTCGGAGGAAAATGGGATCCTGCGCATGGGAGAACGCACGACATTCGTTTTAAAATACGCCTGCAGCGCCTGAAAGGTGGCGTTGTTGTCGTCCGAATGGCGGAGAAAAGAACCCATCCACTCCTCAAATAGAGCGGCATGGCAAAGCTCTGTGGGGTAAACCGCCTCCACCCGCATCCTGCCTTGGGTCAGCGTTCCGGTTTTATCGAGACAAAGGGTATCCACGTGCGCCAGAGCCTCAAGGGCATACAGCTCCTGCACCAAAACTCTCTTTTTAGAAAGGGTGATGATCCCCACCGCGAGGCTGACGCTGATAAGCAGCACAAGCCCTTTGGGAAGCATGCCGAGCAAGCCGGCCGCCGTGGTGACGACGGCGTGCCCGGCCGCATCGCCCCGGAGAAAGAACGCCTCCAGAAAGAGCAGGATGCCCAGCGGCGGGATCAAAAAGCCGGTAAAGCGGGTGACTCTGCGCATGGAGGCAAGCAGCTCGGAGTGCACGCCGCGCAGGCGCTTCGCCTCCCGTGCGATTTTCGCCGCGTAGTTTTCCGCCCCCACATGCTCCACACAGCACCGGCATCTTCCGCTGATAATGAAGCTGCCGGAAAGCAGGCGGTCACCGGCTGATTTTGAAATCGGGTCGGATTCTCCGGTCAAAAGGGATTCGTTCACCTCCGCCTCGCCCGACAGGACGACGGAATCCGAGCAGACCTGTTTCCCGGCCTCAAGCTCGATGACGTCCCGCTCCACAAGCTCCCACACAGGGAGCTCCGAAGCCGCGCCGCCGCGGATCACCTTTGCCGTAGGCATGGACAAAAGAGAGAGCTTATCCACCAGCTTTTTGGCGTTCAGTTCCTGCACGATGCCGATGAGCGTGTTGAGGGCGATAATCAGGATAAACAGCATATTGGACCATGCGCCTGCAAAAGCCAGCGCAGCGGCAATCAGCACATTAAACAGATTGAACAGGGTGCAGATATTGTCCTTTAAGATTCGGCCGGTGGTTTTCGTGGCTCTCTCCGGCTGGAGATTCTGCTTCCCGTTCTTTTTTTGGCTTGCAACCTGCTCGGCGGTGAGGCCGGCTTCCGGCGCAGGCTGAAACAAGGTTTCCATAAATTCAATCTCCGTTTCTTTTCGTTTTTTGAATGCGAGACCAGTGTACGTGCAAGGGTTAAAACGCCGGTAAATCCCTCTTAAACAATTTATAAACCGGCTCTTTCCCCTTCCGTTTATAGAAATGTTATTTTCGGGAAAGGCACAATTTAAAGCCATCCGCTATGAGTAAAAGGCCGGCGTAATCGCTCCGGCCTTTTGATTCGGCGGCTCCTAAACGGCGCCCCGCATATTGGATTCCGGCAAATATTTTGCCGCTGGCCGGTTTACGGCGGGACCGGGCACGGTCCGTCTCCCCGGCCCTGCTTCTTCACAGCGGTGCCCGACAGCCGCCGCTCGCAGAGGATCGCCCGCGCGGACTGAACAAAGGAAAGGCAGCAGAACGCGGTCATCCAAGCGGCAAAGGCCCGCATCCCCAGAAAGTTCTTATAGGGGTTGTACCAGTAAAGAACCTCCATCGCGATAAAGACCGCGGCCAGCACGATCAGCAGACGCGGAAGATCCTTGTATACTCTTATCCTATTACTGCGCCTCCTCAAAATACAGGCAGTCTGCAATTTTATTGTTCGATTTATGCGGGCGGCTTCTCATCAGCCTGATCGCGAACACCATCAAATGCGGCGTACCGGAGAGAACGGCGACGGTCAGGGCAGCCGGCTCGGCCGATTGCCGCACCTTTACGGTTTCAGACAGCGGGATCGGCATCCGAAAAGAGGATTCGGCGTATATTTTCGAGCGACTTTACCGGGCGGATAGATCCAGAGACCGCGCCGGCTCCGGCTTGGGACTGTCGATCGTAAAATGGATTATCGAGCTGCACGACGGAAATATCGCTGTCAGCAGCACATACGGGAGAGGAACGGAGACCACCGTGAAACGCCCCTTGAAACAGCAGACGTAAAGCAGGGCGCGCAGCGCAGCCTGCGGAATATAAAAACAACCGGTACAGCGGAGATCCCTCCCGTACCAGTTGTTTTAGCTCTATTTTATTTTTGGGACAGTTCGTCGGTGAGCCGTATGATTTCCGGGGCAAGCCTCTCGCGGTGCTTTTTGGTGACGCGGCTGTAGAGCGGATAGGCCGCGCCCACAAGTGCAATCCCGAGCACGCCGACAATAACGCCCGGGATAAAAAACTGCTCCGCCCAGACCATTGTGCAGCTCATGCCGACGCCGAGCAGCAGCGCGCCGATGACGCCCACGATTATGGCGGCAATCGTGCCCGGCCTCGTGGTGCTTTCATCCAGCCGCCGAAGCTGCTCCATCTTGTTCTCCTCTTTTGGAAGGTACTTTTCCCGGATTTTCCGGATCTCCTCCTGCTGCTTTGCAGAGTAGCTGAAATGGAATGTATCCTTTTTTTCGCTCATAGTAGTAACCTCCTGTTTTAAGCCCGCGCAGCAATCGTGCGCGGCGTGTATTATTCTCCAAAGCTATTGCTATTGTTTCGGGCGGTCCGGCCGCAGACTCTTGAGCCGCCGTGTGGAGCGAACGATCATATAAACCGCCATGCCGAGCACAAACACGCACACCGCCCCGCCGGACGCCGCGGTCATGACAAGCCGAAACCGCGGTGTCTCCGCGCCGAACTGCGCCAGCATGGCGGTTTCCAGCGACAGCATGGACACGAGCGCCGCCGTCAGGCTGATGGCCTTCGCCGCCGACAGAAGCGGGCTGCCGTGCTTTCGAAACCGCGCCACATTGACGGCGGCCGAAATCGTGATGTAAAAGGTATAGGCGGCCATGGCGTAAATCAGCGTGCCCGAATACGTAAAGCCGCGGTTCTGCTTCACAATGTAAAAGACGATTCCTGCCAGCGCCTGATTCATAACGAGCAGCACGATCCCGCAGATGCGATAGCTGCGCAGCTCCGCCGGGAGATCCTGCCCGGCAGGCGCCCGGTGCAGCCGGCCCGCCAGAAACCCCCGCATAACGGACAGCAGGGTATAATAAAACGCCAGCGCCACAAACCAAGCGGACTGATACCGCACGCCGGAATACAGGTTGAGCGCCGCGTACAAAAGGTTCACAGCAAGCCCGCCGTGCAGAAGGAGCTCTGATCTGAACGCAACATCCCCAAGCAGACGGCTTCCCATAGGGCTGCTGCGGATTTTCCTGACCAGCGGCATTTCCTCCCACCCGTTCCTTGCGGCCTCAGCAATCCCGGCGATGCCGGTCACGGTGATGATCATGGCGTAGGCCGAAAGGCCGTAGGCTGCATAAGCCGCGGGCGATTTATTCCCGGTGCCCAGCATGAAAAACACAAATACAAAGGAGGGTACGGCGATCAGGACCGTCGCGAGAGGCGGCAGGCAGAACAGTCTTTTTACGATGCGTCTAAACCGTTCCATCCATCTCCCTCCTGAGCCGGACGGTAAAGGCGCTGCCCTTTCCGGCCTCGCTGTTCACCAGAATTTCGCCGTCCATAATGTCGATGACCCGCTTCACCAGCGCGAGCCCCAAACCGTTGCCCTGCGTCGCGTGCGAGGTATCCCCCTGATAAAACTTTTCAAAAATATGCCTGCCAACCTCGGACGGAATGCCGCAGCCCGTATCGGAAACCGTGACGACGGCCATTTCCTCCTGCACCTCCAGCGTCAGCGATACCATGCCCCCCGCCTCCGTGAATTTGACGGCGTTGGAGAACAGGTTGTTCCACACCAGCGTCAGCAGCTCGCGGTCCGTACGGACGGCCACGCCGTCCGGAATGTCCGCCTCAACAGCAAGCTCTTTTGCCTCCCATGCGTCCTCAAAGCCCAACAGGCATTCTCGAAGCTGCTCACCCAGATCGTAAGTCTCCGCCTGCGGGAAGATCTGCTGATTTTCCAGCTTGTTCAGTTTGAGAATATTGGCGATCAGGTCCGCCAGGCGGCGGGATGCATCTGTGACGGCCTTGGCATATTCGACGCGCTGCTCTTTCGGCAGGGCAGGGTCCTGCAACAGGGAACCGTAGTTCTGGATGACGGCCAACGGCGTTTTCAGCTCGTGTGAAACATTGGCGATGAAGTCTGTGCGCAGCGTTTCCACGCCGGAAAGCTCCCGGGCCATCTGGTTGAAATCCTCAATGATGGCGTCGAAGGCGTCGGCACGCTCCGGGCCGTGAAGCGGCTCGATGCGCACGCTGAAATCGCCCTGGATGATGCGCTGGGTAGCGGCGCGGATGCGCCGCACCGGGCGCTCCACTGTCAGCCTGCGCCGGATGCCGTCGATGACGGTGAAAAGCGCGCTCAGAAGCAGGATATTGAGAAAAGTGAGCAGCGCGTTTTCCCGCAGGATATCCGGGTCGAGCCGCATGGAATCAAGAAACAGCAGGAAAGAGCAGGTGACCACGAATGCGATCAGTGCGAAAAAAATCAGGAATTTTGTTGCGGAAAACAGATACCGGGGAAACCGCCCGGCTCCCGAGAAGCGATCCCGGTTCATTTCAGCACCGCCTTATAGCCCAGCCCGTGCACGGTGACGATCTCAAAATCCGGGCAGGCGGAAAATTTGTCCCGCAGCTTGGTGATATATACATCCACAGTGCGCGGGCCGGAGGATGTTTCCATTTCCCAGAATTCCTCCATAAGCTGTGCGCGGGTGAAGGTCTTTTTCGGGTAGGAGAGCAGCTTGTAGATCAAATTAAACTCCCGCACCGTCAGGGAGATTTCCTCGCCGTCCAGATACGCAGTGCGCTCGTCGGCGTCTAAGAGGAGCTTTCCGACCTCCAGCCTGCGGCTGCTGGCGATCCTCGCCCGGCGCAGCAGCGCGCCGATGTGCAGGAGCAGCTCGTCGAGGTCGATCGGCTTTACCATGTAATCGTCGATCCCCGCCTTGAAGCCCCGCTGCTTCGCGGAAAAATCATCCCGCGCCGTCATAAAAAGAATGGGGATCTCCTGATTCAGCTCCCGTATGGTCTGCGCAAACTCAAAGCCATCCACGCCGGGCATCATAATATCGGAAACGATCATGTCAAACAGCGTGCCGCCATACATGGCGTCGTAGGCTTCATTGGCGCTCAGGCATCCGATGGCCTCGTAGCCGTTCTGCCCCAGAAAATTGCAGACCGCGTGGTTCAGATCCCGGTCATCCTCCACAACTAATATTTTAAACATATCCCCATGCGCCTCCTCATGTTTTTTTCAGTATAGCATAGAGTTGTTAAGGTTTTGTTTGCGTTTGAGCCACTGCGCAAATTTTTTCGGATTTTTCTCCTTTAAGCGGCTGAGGGACGGCACACCAGCCGCCGTCCCCCGTGTTTCTATCTTTTTACAGCCGCCTCACGGGCCGCTTGCTCGGCTGCAAGCCGCTTCTTCGCGTCCTCCACGGACTCGCCTTCTTTTGTCAGGAACTGATCCACAAACTTGTCGGTCATTTTTGTAAACCCGCCGACAACGCCGTTCTCGATTTTCCTGTAGCCGCCCACAACACCCTCGGCGATCTTTTCATTCGCCTTGATCAGCTTTGATTTTGCCACGATAAATTTCCCCCTTAATCCGAATACGATTTTCTGCGCCTGCGCACGAAACAAATCGCTGCCGCCGCGATACCGACCAGTGCAGCCGCAGCGGCCGCAGCTGAGATAAAAAATTTTGACATCTGTTCTCCCCTCCCTTACTTCAAGCCCTTGACGAGGGGAATTAAGCAGAGCAGAAGCACGATGCCGGTCAGGCCGACCAGTATGCCGGGGATCAGTATGCTCCACACCATCGTCATGCACATGCCGACGCCGAGCGCCAGAGCACCGGCAATGCCAAGCAGCGTCGAGCCGATAACCTTGCCGCTCAGGCGGACGGCGGGCTTGCCCTCCATTTTGCGGCGGACAAGCAGCATAACCAGAAGCTCGGCTGCGCCTGCCGCAGCGATGACAACGCCCTGATTAAACGCGTTCCACTCCGGCAGCAGGCACATGCACATGCCCAGCGCGAACAGAACGCCGCCGATCGTTCCCATGATCATGGATACAAAATTCTTTTTCTTCATTTCAGATACCTCCGTTTGTTTCTGTGACCGTTTCTTTGATGCCTCTATCTTAAAGCGCCTGTGTTTTTGATTTGATTCGGAAATGTTTCTAAATTATGAAATCGGCCCGGTGCGCACGATTTCAGCATCTCAGCGGTCATTTCAGACTTCAGATAAAAAGCAGGCATCAAATTTTCCAAAAGAAATTGCCCTGCATCGTGTGCTTTACACAATGCGGGGCAATTTCTTTTTTGTTATTATCCTGCCATTTCCCACAGGCCGTCCGGCACACTTCTCGAGCGGCGCTCACCGAGCGCGCTTTTGCTTGGGCGAAACGTGAAAATACTGCTTGAAGGCCCGGGAGAAAGCGTAAACGCTTTCGTAGCCGACGAGCGCGGCAACATCTTTTATCTTGATGGACGGATCCTCCTCGATCAGGCGCTTGGCCTCCCGCATGCGCACGGACGCCACATATTCCGAAAAGCTCTGGTTCATCTGCGCCTTGAACAGACGGCTGAAATAATTGTAGCTGACCGACACTTTCTCCGCCACCTCGTTCATGCTGATCTCCCGGTTGTAGTTCTGCTCCACGTATTCCATCGCGGTGGACAGGATGTAGGCGTACTTGTCGGTGGAGGCGTTTCCCGCCGCCTCCACGCGTTCCAGCGCGCTCTGCAGATATGCCTGCATGGATTCGAGGCTCTCAAATCGCGTGAAATGCGGAAACGGCTCCAGCTCGAGGTGAAAGGCTGAGGCCATCTCCTGCATCTGCGAGACCCAGTAATTGTAAAACCCGCGGATCTCCTCGGGATAGGGCTGCGCCTGAAAGAAATCGAGGCAGAAGATTTTTTGCAGCCACTCGCGGATCCCCGCAAAATTCCGGCTTTGAAAGGCAGCGTGAACCCGCGCCTGATACCGCGGAAGCCGGCTCCTCTCCACAGTCCACCGCGGCGCGGCAAACCGAATGGAAAACGGCTCCAGCATCCGGTAGGCCGCAGTATAGCGGGCCTCCTTGTAAAAAGCCGGGTATGCGCCCGGGTCATCGAATGGGCGGCTCACGGCAAAGCAGATCTCCGCACCCTCTGCGGCACAAAAGGCCCGGCAGGCCATCAGGCACGCTTCCACCGTCTCCGCCCGGCGGCCCGCCGTATTGATAAGCAGGACGGAATCGCCGTCCGCGCTCTGCACCGGATAGAGGTCTGCATCATCCCGGTGCGCCTGCACACAAAAGCCGCGCAGCAATGCCGCTCGGCGCGCATCCTGTCCGCCGAAGCCCCACGCCACCCAGAATACCGGGCGGGAAAGGAAATCCGGCGGCTCGCCGCTCTCCCCGCGCTGCAGCCCGTTCAGCCAGTCCTCCAGCCTGCTCAGACCGTCCCTCTCGGCGGCCTGTCCGCCCCGCGCGCGCAGATTCTCCGCACATTTCAGAAGCACCTCCTGAATCTGCACCAGCTTCACCGGTTTCAGTAGATAATCCACCGCGCCGCTGCGCATCGCCCCCCGCATATACGTGTAGTCGTCGTAACCGCTCAGGATCACGATCTGGATCTCCGGGTAGGTGCGGCTCACCTCCCGCACCAGATCCAGCCCGGACTGATAGGGCATCTGAATGTCGCTGATCAGCACATCGACTGTTCGGCCGCGCAGCACGTCCCAAGCCTCCTGCACCGAATGCGCCGCTGTGATTTCCCGAATGCCCAGCTTATTCTCCTGATCCACCATCTGAATTTTACGGCGCATCGCCGCGCACAAGAGAGGATCATCGTCCACAATCAGGATTGAAAGCATTTGTTCCCGCCCCTTTCCGCACAAAGTTTTCCCATTTTCTGCCGCACGGACCGCCCTGCACCCTACAGCTCCAACAGAACAAACACGCTCGTATACCGGCCCCTGCGGCTGCGCAGCACCAGCCGGTCGTCGGCGCGCGCAAAAATCCGCAGGCGGTCGTTGATATTTTCCAGCCCGATTCCCCGCTTTTCCTCGTGGCGCAGCGCAAGCGCATCATAGGGCAGAGCGAACTTCCGGTTCATCTCCGCCACCTGCTCCGGTTCCATGCCTTGGCCGTTATCCCATACGCGCAGGATCAGCCGCTTTCCCAGCCGCTTGGCACTGACCACAATGCAGCGCTCCGCATCCGGCGCCCGGCCGGCAAAGCCGTGCTCGAACGCATTTTCCACGATGGGCTGGAGCAGAAAGCGCGGTATAGAAACGCCGAGAAGCGATTCCGCCGCGTGAATGCGCAGCACGACGCGCGCGCCGTACCGGCACCTTTGCAGACTCACGTAATTCCGCACGTGCTCCAGCTCGTCCCGCAGCGGCAGCGATGTGCCGGAGGCCACCGTGTTGTAGCGGATCATCTGCGCGAAATCGCACATCGTATCCGCAAGCTCATATTCCCCGTCCAGCGTGAGCTTCCCCGCGAACATGTCGAGCGTGTTGTAGATAAAGTGGGGATTGATCTGCAGGAGCAGCGCCTTGAGCTGCGCGTCCTTGTAGGCCGTCTCTTTCCGGATATTCTCCTGCATCAGCGCGTGCATCCGCTCGAGAACCCGGTTGAACTGCTGCCCGATAATCCCGATCTCGTCCAGCCATTCAATCGCAAGCGCGCCGTTGAAATCGTCGGCCGCAATGCGCTCCATATCGTCGCCGTACCGGCGCAGCCGGGCGATCACGGAGCGGAGCAGCGAGTAAAAAAGCGAGAGGAATAGGAACGAAAGCAGCCCCATGAGCACCAGCGTGAGCAGAGAATTCCGCTGCAAAATACCGTTCTCCCCGGCGGGGAGCGCCACACCCACCCGCAGGGGCAGCCGCTCGAGCGGGGCGGAGAAATACCGCACAGTGCCCTGCGCCGCCGTCTCCTCCGAAAAGTGGAAATCCGCGTCGGTCTGCACGTTGGAAAAGACCGGCCGGTTCTCCGCATCCAGTAAAAACAGCGCGGTTTCGCCCTCCTGCAGCATGCGGATCTCCGAAAACAGCTTCTCCCCCAGCATTCTGGCCAAAATATAGCCCTCGCTCTTGCGCGGCGACGACAGGACGGGGCAGATGTAATACAGCACCTGCGCGCCGTCCTCCTCCGTCACATACCACACATCCGCGCTGCCGCCATCCAAAAGCGACTCCGGTATGCTCTCCGGCGCGGCATCCATATGGTACACCATACCGTAGCCCTCGGGGATCGTGCCGTTATCCGTCAAAAGCAAAATACGCTCGATCGGCGGGGTCACCGTGTTCCCAGCCCCCTCCAGCAGCGGCAGAACGGTTTGGGTGTACTCCTCATAGGAGGCCGCCCCCTCGTAATCGCGGGAGAGAAACGAGACGAGCCGGCGGTTCGAGGCCAGCACCTGCACCAGCATCTCGACGTGATCCAGCTTTTCGTTGATGTCCTGCACGACGATGCCAAGCATATCCCTGCCGCTCTGGGTGAGCCGCTGTTCGTACTGCGCCGTAAAAGAGAAGAAATTGAAGGTCAGCAGGAGCGAAAGCGGCAGGGCGATCAACCCCAAAAAGCCCAGTATGATCTTATGCGAGATTTTCAGCCGGTTCCACCAGCGCTTCATACACGGCCCCCTTTCCGGCAATGCAGGCGGGAACGCCAGCGATCCGCGGGATCAGAAATTTCCGCTGGACTTTTCCCTGATTTTGGACTATCATTAAATGGATCAAAGCGTCCATTTTCCCGCGTCATTCCGGACATTTAAGGTGTATTTTCACGAAAGGAGAGGAGATGCCATGGCATTTTTCCGCACGCGCACTGGCGGGCTTCACCGCGGCCGGCGCATCGGCCTCATGTTCGCCGCCGTCTGCCTGCTGGCGCTGGCTGCATTCCCGCTTCTGCGCCCGCGGCACAAGCCCTTTGAGGTCGTCCGCACAGAGGAATCCCCCGCCCTCCAATGGGCGTTTATCACCCCCTACGGCGAAGGCGGAAAAGCCTGCCGCGCGCTCTGCCCCACGGAGGCGTCGTGCGCGGCGCTCGCCGGCATGCCGGTGGAAATCACCTTCTGCACCATGGAAAAATTCCTGAATATGGCCGCTGCCGGCGTACCGGTGGACGCGGTCACCTGCTGGTACACGGACCCCAGCTTTAAGCGGCTGGAAACCACCGGCGCGGCATGGGCCCTGCAGGATCTCCTCGACCGCGAGCTTCCGGGCTTCACCCTGCCGGAGGATTTCGTCCGGTGGTGCGGCAACATGCGGGAAAAAGTGTACGCCTACCCCCACACGAGCACCATTCTTACGGAGGACACCTCCGCCAGCGCCGATACGGTGATGATCGCCCGGCGCGACATGCTCGAAAAGTTCCACTGGACGGACGCGGATTTTCAGGAAAAAGCGCAGGTGCTCGAGCAGCTCAAAACCATTCGGAAAACCGAACCGGCACTCGTCCCCTGCTATCTGGAATTTTCAAGCCTGCAGCAGATGTTCGGGGCTGCCGCCGTGTCGGACGGCGAATGGACGGACGTCTTTTTTCACCCGGCCACGCTGGAGGCGCTCGAATACATGAACAGCTTGTACCGGGAGCGCCTGCTCTCGCCGGATGTTTTCACCCTCAGCGCAGAAGCGCTCCTCGCACAGCTCGAGAACGGCGAGCTCTTTCTCGCCGCTTCGCCGGAGCTCGGCCGCCTGCTGGCCTGCCTGCCGGAGGATTCCCCTGTTTTGGAGCAGTACGAGACCGTATCGCCCCTGCACTCCGATTCCGGGCGGGAGCCCGCTTTCGCCAGCAATTTCAACGAGCAGTACGCCTCCACGCTGTTCTTAAAAGAGAGCGCCTATCCGCAGGCTCTCGCCCGCCTGCTCGCGGCCTTTTACCGGCAGAATATGCCGCTTTCCGAAGAACAGAAGGCGGTTCTTCAGGCGGCGGGGCTTGAGAGCGCCGCCGCTGAAACGGACGAGCCGCAGACCGCCGACGTAGAAAGCCGCTATATCGTTCCGACCGCGCACTATGAGATCCTGTTTTCGCACTATTCCAACACACGGCTTGCCGCAGCCGCCGAGCGCCGGGAAACCTACTGCGGAACGCAGGTTGTCCGCCTTGTGGAGGACTGCGCGCCCGAGGAGGTCGCGCCTGCATACGAGGCCGCGGTCCGCGAGCTGCAAAGCGGCGACTTCCGGCTCCTTCTGGACTGGAAGGAAAGCCGCTATCAGCAGGCCGCGGAGATTCTGCAAAACGCAGGCTGACTTCCCCTTGCAAGACACATGAAAACAGGAAGCAAACACGCGCTTTTCAACTCCCGTTGGAAAGCGCGTTTCGCTGTTTTCACGGCAGAGCGGCACACCGGCCCGCCCTCTCCGCCCGTTATGAAAGGGTTTT